>Ga0208149_1001185_pt1 | contig 9724 bp, 7 predicted proteins | sample DEB08_DNA_15_FD_184533 | JGI IMG/M metagenome (GOLD analysis project Ga0208149, IMG submission 184533) | Aqueous microbial communities from the Delaware River and Bay under freshwater to marine salinity gradient to study organic matter... | ecosystem: Environmental > Aquatic > Marine > Coastal ... | reverse complement strand
AGGTGCATCCAATAATGATGGTGTTATTGGTTCATTAAAATGGTACGATACGACAAATGGCTAACTTTTATAAAAACAAATTCTACGATCCTAGCACAACAGACGCTGTGACTGTGTATACTTGTCCGAGCAATGCTAATGCTATTATTCAAAATATTCAAATTACAAATGAATCAGGTTCTAAAGTTGTTAGAGCAAAAGTATTAGACTACAATGTTACAACAACTTATCAAGTTGCGTATGCAAGCATCACAGGTCCTACTATATGCAACGTGGCCAAGGGACCTATTATTTTAGAAGAAAGTGATGCTCTGACTCTTGAATCTTCTACTACATCTGGTATAACGGCAACAATATCTATACTAGAAATAAGTAGAGAAGATCAGAATGGATAAAGTAGTAAAAATAGAAACTAAAACAAAACACGACTATAGAAGTAAATCAACAAATAAAATTTATTCTACTAAAGAAGAATTTTTAAAACATCATACAGAAGATGATTTAGCAGTTGATACAACGGTATCGGTTACAAATAAAGGTTTAGATTTATTACAGAAAGTAATGAGTGATGCAAGAAAAGCCTAGAGGTGGAACTGAATTACAATTTGAATATCTACAAAAGTATGTAGATAAAGATCTTTTAGACCAGGTACAAATTACAACTTCTGTACCAGAGAAAGAACCTTTACATAAAACAAAAATTAATATTCTTTGGCAAAAAAATTCTTGGGATCAACCAAATATAAACCCATGGTTTAGTAAAAAAGAAAATCATAAAAAGTACGATTGGTATGTATTTAATAGTCATTGGAATTATGAAAACTTTAGAAATCATTTTGATATACCTACTGAAAAATGTTTAGTTATTAAAAATGGTATAGATGATATTAAACCAAGAGATTTAGATAAGAAGAAAGATAAGATTAAACTTATATTTCATCCGACCCCTTGGAGAGGATTAAACGTTATATTAGCAACTATGCAATATATTAAAGATCCTAATATTGAATTAGATGTTTACTCTTCTACAGAAGTATATGGAAAAGCTTTTAAAGAAGCTAATGATAAACAATATCAAGAGTTATATGATCAGGCTAAAATCTTACCTAATGTTAATTATATTGGCTATAAACCAAATGAATATATAAAAGAAAATTTACATAAATATGATATATTTGCTTATCCAAACATTTGGGAAGAGACATTTTGTATATCAGCAGTAGAAGCTATGGCAGCTGGACTCTATATTATAACAACGGATTATGGAGCTTTATATGAGACTTGTGCAGAGTTTTCTACTTATGTACCTTATCAAAAATCATATACTAATTTAGCTCAAAACTTTGCTTATGCAATAGAAGCATCCGCTAAAAGATTATATGAACCAGGAATTAAAGAACATTTAAAATGTCAGATTGATTACACTAATCAATATTATAGTTGGACTAAACAAGCAAACTCATGGACTAACTTTTTAAAAGGAGCATTAGATGCAAGATCCAAGTAAGCCTATCTGGATTAATAAAACAGAAGTAAAAGTAAAAACAGATAAACCTGTTATATTTTTAGCAACACCGGTACATAGCGAATGTTCAATTCATTACACTCAAGCTTTATTACAGTTTCAACAAGCTTGTATGAAAAAAGGTATTATGGTTAGTTTTGCTTTATTAAAATCTTCATTAGTTACTCAAGGTCGAAACTTATGTGTATCTAATTTTTTAGAATCAAATGATCCTTACACTCATTTTTTATTTATTGATTCTGATATAGACTTTCACTCTGAAACTATCTTTAGCATGATAGAAGCAGATAAAGAAGTTATCGCCGCACCTTATCCATTAAAAACTATTGACTGGCCTAAGATACATAGAAGATTAAAAGAAAATAATATTGATGCAGATACTTTATCAAAGATGGGATTTACTTGGCCTATTAAACTAGAGAACCAAACACATATTGAAGTTAAAAAAGGAGTTATGGAAGTATCACACGCTCCAACGGGGTGTATGTTAATTAAAAAAAATGTATTTAATAAAATGATGAAAGCTTATCCAGAATTAAAAATAGAACAACCAACTGTTGTTAATGGAGAAGAATCAACTAAACCTTATTATTATAACTTTTTTGACACGTACCATGAACCAGAGACAAAAAGATATTACGGAGAAGATTTTGGTTTTTGTAAAAGGTGGACTAAAATAGGCGGTAAATGTTACTTATATGTAGCTGATGATATTACTCATGTTGGAGAATATAGATACACAGGTAATCTATTAGAAGATATGACTAAGAATCTTAAAACCATTGACTAGCCTAATAAAATCAAGTAAATTAATACGATTACAGGTTTCATTCCCTGCTCTTTTATATTATAAATAACAATTAAATTATGGCAATATCACGAATGCAAATGAATAGACAATTATATGCAGGCGGAGGCATTATGGAAGTGGCTCCTAGAAGCAAATTTGGTTTAGGAAGCTCTCTTAAAAAATTCGTAAGAAAAGTTATACCTAACGAGATATCTGAAATAGCTGTTAAGGCTGCACCTTTTGTTGCACCTTTTAACCCATTATTAGCTGGCGCTATGTCGGGTATTGGTAGCTTTGATCAAACAGGTAGTATTAGCTCTGGATTAAAAAGAGGATTACTTACTTATGGTGGTGGTCAAGCTGCAAGATATTTAGGTGGTGCAGGATTTCAAAGAGGTTTTAATCCATTTGGTGGATTACCATCAGGGTCTTTTGGTATTGGAAGTTTACAACTAGGTGCAAGTCCGATTGGAACAGAAACTGGATTAAAATTAGGTCAATATGAAATGTTTGGTGGAACACCAACACAACAAGTTGTTTCATCTGGACAACCACCTTTAGCAAGTGAAGGGTCCATTGCAACAGGAATTGATTCAAGTAAAGCTTATTATCCAACAGACTTTGCAACTGAAGCATTACCATTGGAACAAGCAACAACAGGTATAACTACAGCAGCTCAAACAGCAGCCCAAACAGCAGCCCAAAAAGCAACAACACCTGGATATATGGATTTAACTAAAAAAGTATTAAGCGGAAATTTACAAGAAAAAACTCAAGCTTTAAAACAATTAGGTGGTAAAGCATTAAAAGATATTTACACAGATAAAGAAGGTAATATAGATAAACTTGCTGTAGCTGCAACGATTGCTGGCGGTGCAAATTATATTGACGCTAAAAGATTAGCTACTGAAGCAGGTGTTGTAGATAATCCAGAAGAATATACTGAAGAAATGTATAATGCAGATAAACAAAAATATTCTGATTACTATTCACAAATATTAACACCAGCTGCTTTTGGATTAAAAAAAGGTGGCAGAGTTAACTTTAGTACAGGAAGTGTACCAGGGGGTGTTCCAAGTATTATGTTAAAAGAAAAAAATGAAGATGAATCTAAAGAAGATAAAATCAATAGATTAATAGAAGAAGGTTATTCAATAGATGAAGCCATTAAAATGGTAACTCCAGAAGCTAAATCTTCTGTTGAGTTTTCAAGAGAAGAATTAAATCTTCCTCCATTAACAGAAGAAGAAAAAGGGATGCAAGAAGATATTGATGATATCGAACCAGGACTTTTAGAATATATGAGAAGTAAAGAAGCGGATGGCGGAAGAATAGGTTTTTTTGAAGGAAGTCCAGATGATCCTCAAGGAAGAAGAAAAGGAATAGTTAGTATTAATCCTATGCAAGAAGATTTAGAAGAAGTCGGCATAGGAACAATGGCTGCTTCACCTTTTACAGCTGCAGAAAAAACTTTTCTATTTAAATTTTTAGCAGGTAAAGGAGGCAAAGAAAGAACTATAACAATGCCTGACTTATATAAAATTTTTAAAAACCCAGGTAAATATCCAAAGGATGAACAGATTTTAAAAGGTGTTATTGAAATGAAAATGGGTAAAAAAGAAGGTGGTAGAATTGGTTTTATGATGGGTTCTGAAGTACCTGTAAGACAAAACCAAGCTGGTGTAAGTGAAATGGATTATAGAAATACAGGTGGATTTGTTCCACCGATTGGTGTAAAAGAGAAGGCGGATGACATTCCTGCAATGTTATCTAATAACGAATTCGTATTCACAGCTGATGCCGTAAGGGCAGCAGGTGGTGGAAGTGTTAACAAAGGTGCTCAAAAGATGTATAATCTTATGAAGCAACTAGAGGGAAAATTAGTATAATGGAAAAATAGTATAATGGCTGAACAAACAACAATAGCAAGACCGGCACCTTATTTAGAAGCTGCAGGTGAAAAATTTGTAGACTTAGCTGCACAACTAGCCGCTAAACCAGTTGAGACAGGAGCCTTTGCTCCAACGATTGCTGGACAAAACGTATTAACCCAAGCTGCACAACAACAAGCTGCAACTCAAGCTGGATTAGGTACATTACAATTTGATCCTACAACGGGTGCTGTATCTGGTATTGGGACAGGAACAGGTGTGGCTGGTTATCAACCATTTTTACAACAAGCTGCTGCTTATTCAGGACCATCAGCTTATCAACAATTTATGTCTCCATATCAACAAGATGTTATTTCAACATCTTTATCTGAATTTGATAAACAGAGACAAATAGCTCAACAACAATTAGCAGGAACTCAAATTGCTCAAGGCGCTTTTGGTCAAGGTAGAGGACAAATAGCTCAAGCGGAATTTGCTGCTCAATCATTACAAGACAGAGCTTTACTTGAAGCACAATTAAGACAACAAGGATTTACACAAGCACAACAAGCTGCTGCTACAGCTCAAGCTCAACAAGCTGGTTTAGCTTCATTACAACCAAGTTTAGCACAATCACAAATTCAACAATTAGGTGCTGCAGGAACTTCAAACTTAGCTTACCAACAAGCTATATTAGATGCTGCTTCACAAGCTGCACAAACAGCTGCATACGAACCATATCAAAGAATGCAATTTTTAGGTTCAGCAATTGGTGGTATGTTGTCAGGTCAACCTCAAGCATATTCAACAGTAACAAGTGCACCAGCTGCAGGAACAGTTAGTCCATTAAGTCAAGCTTTATCTGGTGCGGCAACTATTTATGGTTTAGGTAGTTTATTTGGGAGATAGAAATGTATAACGTATTTAAAAGACCTATGTTTAAACGTGGTGGTCCTACTAAAGGCACAGGGATCATGTCTCATGTTGAACCTAGAGTAAAAGCAGCTACTGGTTTTCCAAATTTTGGAGCTAATCCAATGACTCCAGAACAAGTTGCTAATTTTAGAGATATAGAAGCAAAAAGACTTGAGAGTATAAGAAACCAACCTAATGCTTTTTTAGGACCAAGATTTACGGATCCAAATTTTCAATCACCATTTAAAAACTTTTTTTCAAATAAATCAGGTTTTGAATTCTTATACCCAGGTGGAGATAAAGGATTACCTACTGTCATAGCTGATGTAGAACCTAAAACTCCAATTGGCAAAACTGGTGTTGAAACCTTAATGCAATCTCCAAGAGCTATGGGAGCAGATGCAGAAATAGACAAACAAGTTGCTGAAGAAGTTGTTGGTATTGAAAATGGCGAAAATAAAAAATTTGAACAAGAGTTATCTAAGGAAGAATCTAAATATGTTGGTTCCGATATTAAACAAGAAGTAGAAAAGGAAGCTGCTATAATAAAAGATTTATTAAAAAATGAAGGGTATTCTAGAGGAGAACTAGCTTTATTAGTAGCTGGTGCATTAAAAGAACCTGGTGGAATTACTGCTAAATTAGATAAGGCTAGAAAACTTGCAATACCTTTAGGTAGAAAACGTAGGGAAGAGGATAAAGCTGTTACTCTTGCTGCATACAAATTTGCTAAAGAAAAACAAAGAGAAGAAATTAAAGCAGGTAAAGGAACTGAATACCAAAAAAATTTAAGAGACATTGCAAGAGCAACTGCAAACCAACCTGGAGAAAAAAGATCAGCTAATCAAATATATGATGAATTGTTAGCAGCTAAATCACCTGGATCAGAAGTTAGATTAGAGCAATTGAATAAAATATCTCCAAATATTTTAGAAGCAGCTAAAGATATATTTAATTTAAAAAATGAATTAAGTAAGGCTAAAACAGATAAAGATAGATTAAGAATACAAGAAGATATAAATAGAAAGTTATCTTTAATAGAACAAGTTAAAGACTATCCTGAATTTGATGTAGTATTCCCAGGTTTAAAAACAAGAGTTGGATTAAAAACAGGTGGAAGAGTTAAGCTTGCAGAAGGAACTGAAGTAAAAGATGATATAATAACCTCAGATGTTTCTTTTGGCAGTGGTAGTGAAACAACTTCTGAACCTGTACAACAATTAAGTTATCAAGAATTAAGAGATAGATTACCCGCTGAAATAACAGATGATGTAGTAAATTTAATTGCAAACAATGCTGAAGCATTGCAAGAATTTGCATACATTAGAACTCAAGAAGATGTAAATGGTTTCAATGTTAAATATGGAGTTAATCTCGTAATACCTCCAAGCAGAGCATAGGAGGAATATGGCTAGTTTTCTAGACAATAATTTTTCTCTTGATAAAATTCTAGAAGAAGAACAAGTAACACAAGCTAGAGGTGGTGATGTACCTTTAGGTGAATATTTTATTGATGTTGCTAGAGGTGGTATAAAAGGTGTCAGCCAAATAGCTGAAGGTTTACTACAACTAGGTGCAATGCCAGTTGATTTATTATTCGATACTAATGCATTAGGATTCATAGATAAAGTTTTTGATAAAATTACACCTGAGACAACTACATCTATTGGAGATATAACATCTGTCTTAGTTCAATTTGGTTTACCAGCTGGAGCAGCATTAAGGGTTGCTAGTGGTATTGGTAAATTAAAAGGTTTTAGTACAATGACTAAATTAGAATCATTGCCTACTATTGGATCTAAAGGAATGGAAATTGCAAAAAGAGCAGGCTACTTTGGAGCAGTTGGTGGTATTACAGATGCAGCTGTGTCAACTCCTGGTTCTATTTCTACACTATCTGAAGAATTAGGTTTAATGCCTAAAACAGAATTGGAAGGTTTAGAAGGTAAAGAAAGAGCTCTTGAAACATTAAAATCTAAATTAAAATTTGGTGCAGAAGGTACAATTATTGGAGGTGCCATACCTTTATTACCTGTTGCAGGTACATTAGGTGTTAAATATGGATTAATGCCTGCTGCTAAAGCTATTGCTACTGTTGGTGGCCCAACTTTAAAAGTTATAGATAGAGCTGTTGTAAATCCTTTAAGCAAGGCTCTTGGATCAGAGTTTACTGGTAAAATTGCAAGAGGAGATTTTTTACCTAAAAAAATAAAAGAAGGATTAAAAGATGTACCAAGTACAGAAGATTTTAGATTTATACCTGCTGAGAATGGTTTTAAAAATACAGTATTAAATGTAGTAAGAAGATTACAAGATCAATTCACAACAGCAGGTCCTTTATCTGGAGAAATTAAAAATGTACAGACACAAGCTCTAAATAAAATATCTGCTGAAAAAAGTATTGTTGAAAAATTATCAAATAATATTTTACAAAAACAAGAAGACCTTGTTAAAAATTATAAATTTAAATTATTTGATAAAGGAGAATCTTCTCTTTACATTGATTATGAAAACACAAAAATAACAAATTTTTTAAAGTCAACAAAAGGTACAAAAGATTACAGTGACTTATTAAAATCAATTGATAAACGACTTCATCCAGAAGTAAAACAATTAAAAGAAATTTTAGATAAGGCTGAAAAAAGATATAAAAACTTTGTTTCTGAAACAGGTGTTAAAGATGCAGCTGTTATTGATTTTTCAACTTATACTAAACAAAGACTAGGTGCTTTTAAAAATTCAAAATTTAAATTTGATCCTACTAAAGAAACAAAAGTGGTAGACTTTTTTAAAGATTTAACTCTTGGAAATAAACAAAGAAAAATAGCTGGTGATCCTGAACTTTTTGATGAAGTGGCTAGAATAGCTAAAACTAGAAATAAAAATTCTAAAGAGTTTAAAGCTGCTTTAGATAAATTTGCTAAAGCACAAACTATATCATTAAAAAATTTAGCTATTAAATCAAATAGAAAACCACAAGTTATTTTTAAGGAAATAGCTAAAAGAACAGGTGTTGATTTAAAAGCGGGTGAAACTTTTGATGAAAGAATTAGAGATTTATTCTCTAAACAAAAAGACGCTTATGTAAAAGTAAATGGTAAGACAACAGATGTTGTTACCTCTGATTTTAAAAATGCTGCATTAGATACTATTATAAATCAATCAGAACAGATTTATGGAAGAAGAGTATTTGATTATATTTTAAAAGATGGTTTAGATAAAGGATGGATATTTACTAGAGCAGGTGCTGCAGCTAGAGGATTAGATACTTCTAAATTAAAACCAATTTTAAAACCTTTAACATCTTATGATGATATTATATCTACAAGCGAACTTTTTTCTAGAGCAGGTAATAGTCCTAGATATTTTACAAATAAAGAAATAGCTTCAGCTATTATTGGAGCAGAAGAGTTTACAGGTAAATTATATAATTTACCTTTTTATAAAGGTATGATGCAATTAAAAGCAGGAGCTCAAATATCTAAAACTATTTTATCTCCTATGACACAAATTAGAAACTTTACAACTGCATCATTCTTTCCATTAGCAAGTGGTTTAATTGGAGGTCCTGTAAAATTTAAAGATGCATTCAAAATAGTAGCAGATGATATATTTGCTGGTGCCAAAACAAATGCGGATAAATTAGCTAAAATAGAAAATTTAATTTCAAGAGGCGTAATTGATCAAAACATACAAGTACAAGAGATTAAAAAATTATTAGATAAAGCTCAAGGGGGTAAATTATCTTTTGAAGCTGCGATGGATTCAAAGGTAATGAAAAAATTAACAGACATTTATCAAGGCTCAGATAATATCTGGAAAATTTACTCAGATAATTTTTATCAAGGAGCTTTGAAACAAGCTTTTGGTATAGATCCTAAAGTATTTAGAAACATGGCTAAAGGAACTAAAAGAACTAAACTTGAAACAAAATTTATGGATGATGTTAAAGATTGGTATAAAACAGTTGCAGGTGAAGAGTTTGTAGAAAACAATGTTTTAACTGGAGTAAAGAAAACAGCAGAAGAAGCTTTAGAAGAGATGTCTGCTTTCTTAACAACTAATACTATTCCAACTTATAGTAAAGTTCCACAAATAATTAGAGAAATAAGAAATTTACCTTTCGGTAACTTCATTGCCTTTCCTGCAGAAATATTAAGAACAACTTCTAATATTCTTTCTATTGGTGCTAGAGAATTAACAAGTACAAATCCATTAATTAGACAAATGGGGGCTAGAAGATTATTAGGTGTATCAACTGTGTTAGGTGGTATTGGTACTGTTGTGCAAAAAACAGCACAACAATTTACAGGTGTAGATAATGAAACTATGCAATCTTTTCAAAGATCGTTTGCACCAAACTTCCAAAAAAATTCTACATTAATTCCATTAACGTCTCCTGACTCTGATGGTAAATTTAAATATTTTAATTTTTCATATTCTAATCCATACGATTCATTAGTAACTCCAGTTAACGCTATCTTGGGAGCTTACTCTGATGGACGATTAAATAAATCTTCTGCTGATACGATAGTTATGAATGCTTTATTTGGAGGAATTACTGGTGAGAATATTAGAAAAGGAGCTATTACAGAATTTATATCTCCATTTGTGACTGAATCT
>Ga0208149_1001184_pt1 | contig 9730 bp, 15 predicted proteins | sample DEB08_DNA_15_FD_184533 | JGI IMG/M metagenome (GOLD analysis project Ga0208149, IMG submission 184533) | Aqueous microbial communities from the Delaware River and Bay under freshwater to marine salinity gradient to study organic matter... | ecosystem: Environmental > Aquatic > Marine > Coastal ... | reverse complement strand
TGACACATCCTAGTAGTTTAAGTTGTAGCTTCTCTACTTGTGGTTTCATCAGCCGTTGCGTGACTGTGAATCCTGATGGTGTAGTCCAACTGATCTCAGTTGCACCAGCTTTGATAAGCTCAGCTACAGTAGACTCAATCCATTTCATGACAGCCATGGGTCCAGGTACGACCTCATCCATAGCTTGCCTAACAGCAGACACAATCTTAGTAAGTGTGTCCTTGTCCACTTCTATGTTCTTTTCTTTGAGTGCATCCTTGATGTAACCTCTGTTGCTAAATGGTTTAGCGTTGTAAGGTACGGTCATAACTGTACGCTTTGTACACTTACGATCCCAGACATCATGTAGACACTCAGGAATGTTAGGCTTACTAGCCTCAGCAATTACTTTGTATGCGTCTTGTGGTCTTTCACTAGGTAAGACATTAACGAGCTTAGCTGTTGACGCATCTCTAGCAAGGCCAGCCAGAATCTGCAGACCAGAGCAGGTCGCATCAACAGCAATAGGCAGACCAGTGTGATGTCTATCACAACTAATGACACAAGCATAGTACTCCTCACAAGCAGCTAGGAATTGCCAAGGTTCATCAGCACTCTCCCATTCATGTAAGTAATCAAGAGGTTCAGTTGCGATCTTTGTAATCAGTTCGTGGTTATCTTCTGTCCACTTGATACGTTCCTTCATGGGAGCTTTATCAAGACCACGTTGAGTTGCAACGTGAAACTTTAACCAGTCAACTGCTGTTTCATCTACAAAACTTTCTTCGTAGAAACGTAGTAGTGACTTACCAAAGTCTGTGTCTTGTGGTGTTAGAAACGCAGCTACTGGGTACGTCCTTCCACGGTAGTCAAACGACCACGGTAGATAGAACTTATCGTAGACCTCAAACCTACGCACACACTCCATTGTCATGCGTGTCCTTACACACTTCTGTGTATGTAATCGGTTTGCGTTCTCTACATCCCTGCGCTTACGTTTGTAATCACGCTTAGCTTCTTCGTTCGTATCGATGTCGAGTGGTTTGTTAGGTATATCTTGGATGTCTGTTTCTGGTATGAATTTACCAACAGTACGTCCACGTTGTTCTAATTCCTTTGCGACATCAACGACGAACTTGTTCAGGGTGAATGCCGTCTTCTGAATCTTGTTCAAGAAGCGGTAGGTCTCTCCTCCCTGTATAGATGGGGACCCTCGTCTAACCATGTCGTGGTCTCGCATTACCTCGTTTGAAAGGTACCCACCAGCTGTGTCCTCAGTCCAATCGTTGGGTGGGATCAGCATAGGCCACGTTAAGAACGCATGGTCTTGCAGCTCCTTGAATAGCTGGTCCTTTGCATCAGCAAAGTAAGCAGTAGGTATGACATGAGTAATCCTTTTCCTACCGTTGCTGATGATAACAGTTTCAAATAAGTTAGGTTCTTGACGCATGATGCAATCAAGCAGCCAGTTACCTAACCTCACACGTGCACTGGCGTGCCACTTCTTCCAATGATAACCACTACGTTCAAGTACAATACGTGCATCCTTGTAGCGTTGGTGTGTACCAGCAGCAGCGTGCCAGTACTTCTTCACAACGTAATCCATCAATCCAGGTGCAGCACGTTCATAGAAACGTATCTGACACTCTTGCTCAATGGCTGTGCCAACGGCTTCCTGTATCTTGACTAGTTTAGTTGCACCATCAACAAGGCTGAACACTTTGTCAAACACCACCTTCAGTGCGATACCAGCACATGCTAGGTCCTCGATGTTATCGAGATACCTTGCGATCTCAACAAAGTACTGACCGTTACCACGTCCTAGTTTGTACTCACGCTCACGTTGGATTGTGTCACACACAGCAGGTAAGTATGCACTCATGAATGACTGAGAAGTCACAAGAGATGAAGCATACTCACGTGCCAGCGCTTTGTCCTCTTGCTTGCGTATCTTAGCAGCTCCTTGTGCTAGTGCATCACGCTCTAGCTGCCACTGTTGTTCAATCTCAGCCTCTGTAATCATACGCAATCATAACCCATAAGTTGTTCTTCATCGTCAACAAGTTGATCAATGATCAGTGATACTAATTCATCACGATGTGGATGGTTGTTGATCTCACTAACAAGGTTGATCACAAGTTTGTCAAAGGTGGAATCACTCATCGTCATAGTCATCGTCATCATCAAAGGGTGCGTCGTAAATGTGATGCACGGCGTCGTGCGTTGCAATGGCGATCTCGTAGTCGCCTGCCTCCATGAGCTTGGAGACTCTACGTTTAGCGTACTCAGCTAATTGATACACATACTCTTTAACTTTGTATGTGTCCACGTGTCTGGCACGTATGACACACTCTACACCATCAGGCAGCTCCCAGCCACCTACTCTCCACTCCATGAACTCTTCATAAGAGACAGAAGGGAACATGTCAGATGGTGCCTTGCGTAACTCACGCAGGTTGTTTGGAAAGTATTTATTTTTTGGTTTGTTGTTTGACATTTGTTGGGATAACGTCCTTGAGTGTTGCGTCCATGTCCTTGGACAACTCAAAGGCAAGCCATGCTGCTTCCTCTAGGTCGGCGGCAAGCACATACACTGTCTCGCCACTAGACATGGTGATCTCATACTCTGTCATGGTGCGTCCTTGAGTTTCGTGACTGTGAACAATCGATGCGGTCCAGGCGATGGATGAGATACAAGAGCTGTCTTTGTGTAAGTAAACCTTTGTTAAAGTCGCTCATGTAAGTGTTACTTAGTGAGTCGATTGTTCGTGCGTCCATAATATTTAGAGGTGATACGGTTACTGCGTTGGTAGACAGTTGCAGTTGCAAACAACCCGACCATGCCAATGATGGCAAGAATGATGTTAGTTTCAGACCAGATCATTAGTTAACCTCCCGAATGTCAACGTATGCGTTTGGTCTACATTGACACCAGAACTCTAATGCATCATATGCATCATCTTCAGTGTCATAGTATCCGAGTGATTGCTCGAATCCATCATCAGTGAGTGAATAGATTTCAAACATGATTAGATAACCTCCATTGAATTGTATGCCAGCTCATCTTCTGCGTCCTGTTGATAGAACGCAGTGCCAACACATAACTGCTCACAGAATGACAGGTACTCTTGCCAGTTATGCAACTCATAAGGTCCATATGTCATGGACCAGTTGAATGGATTAAGTGCAGCGTCAAGCATTAGTTTGATTCTTCGTTTGGGTTGTAAGGTTCAGCCATGAGTTGATCAAGGTATACATCAAACGCAGGTGTGTCCTTGCCGCTTGATGCACACCCAACCAACATGACTGCAAGGATGAGTGTAATGTAACGCATCACCAGTTACCCTCGACAGTGTTGACGATCTCATCAGCGCGCAGCTCTACATACATCCAGATGGCGTACTCGATGAGCTGTTGCATCGTCCAGAACTTATCATCATCACTGAGTTGTTCAGCAATGTATGACATAGCAGACTGTCCGAAGTTGTCATCACAGAAACCATCAAGGTAATCCATGATTACATCCTCGTGCTTGTCCCAGCAATCACGTAACTCGGATGAGTAGATGAAGCCGGACACACCACCGGACATGCCGTGGCTTTGGATGTCACGCAGCTCATCAAGTGTGAACTCGTGGTCAAGGATGAAGTACAGTTGTTGTGCAGTAATAGACATGAGGTAGTCTGTGTGAATGGGTGGGTCCATGAAGTGAACCCAATGCAACCAGCGCCTGACTCGACAGGCATGCACGGCTGGCCGTGACTGGTGCGTGGCATGATCATACAACGCGTGTGCCTCCGCTGTGTGTGTGTGATGTTCCGCGATGGCGTAGCAGCTGGATGGGTTGCATCCATGTCTCTGCTTCGGGTGTACTACAACCCTGGCTCCGTCTTGTGACGCCAACAGTACTATGCAGTTGTCTAGGTGCTTGGGTTGGTCGTCAGATCAACGACCTTGACGCCATACTAGGCGGTGGTCAGGCAGCCGTCAAGGTGGACAGCTGCCAAGGTGGATCAGCCAGCGATGGCGGCACGGAACAGGTCAGCACCTTGCCAGTTGAGGCGAACCCGGTCGCTGTTGAGCAGGTTCTTGTTTAACAAAGTCGGCTTTGTGGACAGCAAAATTATCAGGCGCAACCTCTTGCTCGGTAATGGCGTTACCTAGAGCGGCATACAACCTTTTGGCGTTTTCTGGTGTGAGGTGGAGGTACCTGCCATCGCGGTTGATCACAACGTAGCCCCCAGTAGGGGAGTGCTCGTCGACGGAATCTCCGCTAGAGATCCAGAGGCTTAGCGAGTCGAGGTCGATGATCAGATCGCCCCATTCGTTGAATTCGAGAATCATGGTGTTAGGTGGTGGTGTGTCCTTACAGTGGTGGAAGACTAACGCCGAGATCTATTCCTAGGTCCCGTATATAATCCTCGAGATGGTCAAAGAGACATTCATAAGTGTCTGCCTCATCGTCAGTCATTAGAGAAGACAGAGCCTCCCTAATCTGCAGGGCTCGATTGAGCCTTTGTTGTGCGTCCATGAGGTGTGGCTGTGGATGATTGTCGAACCTGAAGGGGCACCGGCTCGATGTGTTAAGCATGGCACAGAATCCTGAAGGTGCACCGGATGGTGTGCCAGTTTGTGATGTGTCCCGTTCAGCTCCGGCTCATCCGGTTTACTAAGGACAAAGGGGGCGCCGGATCAGTGAGGCAGCGGCCTCCTGTCCGACTTGTTCACACTATGGCACCTGTTCGCCGTGTTGTCAGCACTCAGTGGACAGTACGGCAACCGGCCGACAGATCGCTAGAGATCGAGACAAGCGAGTACACCACATCTAGCGTGCGCGGTAGTTTGATCACGCTAGATACCGTGCCCAACTGGTCCAACTATAAATAGTTGAGCCGATTTGAGGGGGTGGCCATGGGGGTTGCGGCCCGGCCACCACGTAATATCAGCTTTCAAACATTTTTGTCATTTTTTTACGCTCTGGCATACGGATAACAACATCATGAATAGATTGTTCTACATCCATAACCTGCAACACGTACGCATCAGGACCAACCTGCATACCACCAACGACACAAAGACCAAGAATAACATTACACATCATGACCACATAGCCTCATAAACAACAGGGAAAGCCTCTTTAATCAACTCTTTACAAGCATCAGCAATATCTTTGTGTTCTTTTTGCGTACCATTAGCACACCTAAGGTCACAATAATGCAACCAAGACCGTAACGTACCATTCATATAAAGTTTAGTAGGAGTACAGAGAGGTAATACATCTCTTGCACATTCTTTTGCTACTCCTGCTGCTAACATCTCCTCATATAACTTATAAGACATATCAAATAAAGACTGTTGTTTAATTTGAAAGTCTTGGACTGTATATAGGTCCATGTTATCAATACTATTTTGTCTATTTGTCTTATCTTGTCTACGAATATCTGTCGGTAATGCTCTATCTGTTTTACCATACCGTTGACTAAATTCTTGAAAACTAAATGATCTATGTCGTAGAATTTGAGCAGCAACACTTCGGGTTGTCTTTATTTCTACACACATATTAACCATTTCAAATGGAGACCAATGTTTATGTGTTATAAGGTATTTAATTAACTTACTGTAAGAAGGGTTGTCTTGGTTATTTGGATTGGACACCCGTGCCATGTAAGCTATCAATTGTTCTCCGTCTGGAGTCGAGTGAATTAAGGATACGTTGTTCATTCGTATAAGGTGGGTTTTGAATGAGTTGTTTGTAGTCATTGATATAAGGTGGAAACCAATGACTTATGTTAATACATTGAGACCAGTTAGCAGGATTCATACACCCTACTAATAGTACTGTAATTAATTTATATATGTAATTAATTATATCCATAACATATAAGTTATATATGTACTTAAAGTATGTCCATTCACACGTTCATTTCACTCCACACATAAATGTGTGTCGTTCATTCACTTAGGACATAAGTAAAGGGGAAGGTTTTGATGTCTTCCCCAATTACAGGTTCGAGTCCACCCTTCTCTCCCCTGTATAGATGGGGACCCTGCCTAAACCCAGTTGTGGACTGATGTCTTATTTCGCGCCTGTCGGCGCTGTTCAGCGTTCATTCCAAACACCAAATGGTTAGCAGATTGTTGTGGATCATCAATCATTGATTGAAGTAAATCATTCCACTCTTCTAGTTGTCGTTGTTTAACTGCAGCTTTTTCAGAGATACCCATGGCATCTGTAAAATACTTAACACCTTGAGCTAAACAATCTAATCTGTCGTCATGTTTAACTGCTGCTTTCATACGACACATACGACTCATTTGATAAAAGAGCATGTAGAGGAGTCTATTTTCTGGAGCTTCATCTGGGTTGGACTTATAATCCCACTCGATGACTTTACGATCAACCACAAGGCGGTGTTGATTAAGAACAGGCTCAAGGGAATCAATAATACGATCTTCTTTCCTGACTGTTGCACGTACTTCTTCTACTCCAATATTTTGTTTAGTGTTTTGCATGTGTTTTCTAAACAACTCTGCAACGATACCATCACCAAAGTTTGTTTCAATTACAAGAGATGACACGTTATATTTTTTACACCCACTTAAAATGTCAAGTAACGTTTCGTCTGAGTATCCAGATCTATAAGCTCGCATTTCATGCAAGTACAAAAAACCATTACGCTGGGAGATATAAGCTGCTGTTGTCTCATCTGTGCCTCTACCCGATGGGTCAACTGAGCAGATTGTCTCTTGGTAAGGGTGCCATTCCCCTTGGATGCACATTGGACTGTAGAAATGATCTCCAGGTAATCCAACAGTCGGGAGTTCTTTGATGACGTTACTTGGGTCGCTGCACCAGACAATACTATCAGGAGCTGTGGTAGGGTTGACGCTAGTGACAATAAGATCAGCCATTTTGAGAGGGAATTTTTCAGCATCGCTAAGTGTCGTATCTAACATGAACTGGAGCATGAAGTTCGACCGTCCCATGGACGCTTCACGCTCAATTAGATCCTCGTGGTCAAATCGATCAGGATCTGTTACTGTCCAAGGTTCTGCACCTTGTTCAATGTCCTCCATCAGAGAAGGCGCTAGAAGGCCCTCGTAACCCTTAATGGACCTTGGGTACCTAGCAGGCCAAACAAAGGGCTTGTAGGCCCTCTCAGCTAGCTTACGGTAGACTGTAAAGGTTGTTTGTGGAGTCCCTAGGAACATAATACGTGAATCGTCCTTTGGTGTAAGAATAGATTCAGCTTCTGTACACAACTGAAGGAGTTTTTCCCTCATCAATTCTGTCATTGAGTTACCAGGGACTTCAATGTCATCAAGAATCATCAGGTCAGCACGACTACCAGTCAACTGACCGGTAATACCTACCGATTTGACAGACGGTGCTTGGTGTGGAGAGCAAGCAACATCAAAGCTAATACGGCTCCAGCGAGCGTCATCATTTTTAGGTCTCAGGTGGGTTAGCCAAGGTGTTTCAATAATAAGCTTCTGAAGGAAGATAGACATGTTGTCTGCTCGTTCTTTAGAAGCAGAAATGATCATGATTTTCTTTTCAGGATCATTAAAGAGAGTCCAAAGTACAAACGCTCCAGTAATCCAAGACTTACCGACACCACGGAAGGCTTGAATTTGGAGTCGTTTAGGACCATTTTGTAAATAGTCTGCAATGGCATATTGTGCGCGTGTAGGAGAGGGAAGTTCAAGTTGTCCCCACAAAGCTTGAAGGAACAACCTGAAATCATCTTGTAGTGATTTAACTACGGAGACACCCTCAGACGGCGCTGTACGGCGTCTACGTGGCATGTTGTGTGTGTTTGTATGGTTAACGGTTTAGACCGGTGTTCCAGGCGCTGTTAGGGTGCGCTTTTTTCATCATTTCGCTAAAGATAAAACGTTCTTCTTCTTCAAGCACTTCTTTAAACATACGCATAAATTCCATACGTTGTTGTATACCCGTTTTGCCTTCATCAAAACTCATTTTAAAATTTTGAAGAGACTTACCCGTCATTGCTTGAAAAGCTTTATCAAGACGTTTGTGTAAAACAGTGTGAATAGAATCTGGCAATTGACGTAAATTAGCAATGTGATTACCCGAATAAATTCCCAAATCTTTTTGCACTTTATTGATAAAACTCTTACGTTGTTTATCTGTTAACCCGTTAGTAACTTCATCCATTAATTTAAGTGGATTCCAATGATAAGCGTGTGAACCTTCAGGTGTTCCAAGATAAAAACCTTGGTCACCTTCAGGTGTCAAACGTTCTTCACGTTCAAGACGGGTCGTCATTCCACGTTGTTTTGGCCTAAGCATTTCTTGCTTAGTCCTGCCTAACGGTAATTTTTCAGAGTGAAACCGGCGTACAATACGGTTTACACCACCTTCATCGGTAAATTTATTAGTGCCAAGCAGAATTGCTTCAATACGATCCTGTGGCATACGGTCAAGAGTACCTTCTTTAACTCTTGCTTCTAGTTCAGCAGTGCGGTTACTGAGGGTTGTTGGTACTTCACCAAGCTGTTCTTGCAAAAACTGTTGTTGTTCAGGCACTGTGCGATATTGACGTGCGTTTAAGTTTTCTAACTCCATACGTTTAATCGCACCACCAGTTTTAGCGTCAGCTAAAGCTTCAAGTACTTTTTTAGAAGGACTTCCAAACCCTTCAGTAATGGCACTAGCTACGGCTTTTGCTACAGTCATAATTAACGCATTCCTTGACGACCCTGCCAACCTAATTGACCAGCTTTAGAAAGCCCTTGTTGTTCTTTAAAGTACTCTTGAACTTGTTCGTAACCAACTTGTCCAGGTTTAAGTGCTTTAGCTAAAGCTTTATTAGCGTGAGCCCACTGTTTAAATGGGGAGTCTTTGTATTTAGTACGTGCTTCTTTAATTTTAAGTGAACGTTGAGAAGGAGCAGGAACGACTTCTTTTGCAGGCGCAGGTGCCGGATCAAGTCGTGTGTTTGAAGCAGGAGTTTCTGGTTCTGTTTTGGAAACAGGGGTAACAGGTGCTGCTGCTTTAGGTGGTTTAGATGTTTCTGCTTTAGGTGTAGCTGTTTTAGTAGGTTTGGAAGGAATACGAACAAAACGTCCTTCAACCATGTTTCCAATTAATTTACCTTTTTCAAAAACTTGATTACCTGAATAGGTATAGTCACTTCCTTTACCTTCTCCCAATTTTTTTGCGTTTTGTTGAGCTAATGCTTTACGGCCTCTAGCTTCAATTACACGCCGAGCTGAGGCAATTTGTTCTGGAGTATACCCTTTTTCAGGTTTAACATTAAGCGGATGGTTAGCATTAATAAAAAATCTAGCTGATCCAGCTCTTTGTTTTAGCAATTTCTGTAATGCAGCATTACCGCCGCCTGCTTTAAAAGCGTCCATTAGTTAATATGCGATAAAATAATGTGTTCACGAAGTCTGTTGACTCCAAATTCTGTCCTCATCCATCCCTGCCATTCATCACTACCTTTTCTTTGATTGCAACAGGTACAAGCTGGTACGATGTTGCTCGTAATCGTTTCCCCGCCAAGAGAGCGAGGCTTAACGTGATCAAGAGTAAGTTCATGTAATTCATAAGATTTTCCACAATAAACACATGTACAGTCAAAAAGTTCCTTCACGGCTTTACGCCACAGACGGGTTGCTTCAGAGCTAGTCATGGTTAACAAGTTGTGTAAATAGTGATCAGGGGTTGGCAGAAGTGGGGTCATTGACGTTTTGCTCCACCTCTAGCACGATTAATTTT
>Ga0208149_1001182_pt1 | contig 9734 bp, 13 predicted proteins | sample DEB08_DNA_15_FD_184533 | JGI IMG/M metagenome (GOLD analysis project Ga0208149, IMG submission 184533) | Aqueous microbial communities from the Delaware River and Bay under freshwater to marine salinity gradient to study organic matter... | ecosystem: Environmental > Aquatic > Marine > Coastal ... | reverse complement strand
AGGATCGACTTCATCGCCACATCGTCGCCGGTCGAAGCGTCAAACGCGCCGTCCTCGCCGATGCTGATCGCGCCGTCGCGCTTCGTCTTGACAATGCCGGAAAGGGCCATGTTCTTACCTCACTCTGGTTCGGGTTCGATCGCGGCGAGGCCGACGAGCCCGCTCCGCCGAGGATACACGCATCAGCGCGCGGCGGACACCGCGAAAAACAGACAGATTCCGCGCGGGCTTGTCACCCGCAACCATTCCGGCCAACTCCGTAGCCGCAACGATGTCCTGCGCGCGTCGGGCCGCCGAGCGTCGCACCAGCGCCGCAAGGTCCGCGGACAGCGTGCCCTCGTGCGTTCGGCGGTCCTCGCTAACGGCGGTCTGGAACTCCGCCACGAGCCGCAGCGCCGATGCCTCCCAGAACTCGCGCAGCGTGTCCCACGATTCGCCGTCCTGCCCGCCGGCCGGGTGGACGTAGCCGGCGTACTCGACCGGGTTGCGGAGGATGACCACCAGCCCCTGGGTGAACGACTCCCACATGGTGAACGAGTGGCCCGTATCCCGAGGCCACACCTCGATCAACTCCTCGCGCCAGTCGTCAATCAGCGCATTTATTGCATCCTGCAAACGACTCTGCAGCAGCGGGGACAACTCGGGCAGCGACACCCCGAGGCGCGTCCCGAAGTCATAGGAGTATTCGATCGGGCGCGGGTCACTCATCGGTCATTGACTCCCGAGTGCTCTTGCCCAGGCGCTTGAGCGTTTCAGCGCCACGCCTGCGGAACGCGCCGAGGGCATCGCGCACGGCCTGCCCTTCGGGGTCGCCCACCTTGTGGATGTACTGCGAGTAGAACTTGCCCTTAACCCGGGCGTCGTTGTACAGACGCAGCGTCGTGCCCTGCAGGTCCATGCGCCATGCATTGATTGAGCGGCCGGACTCGCGCCAGCCTGCTGTGCGGACGCGCGGATTGGCCGGCAGTTGCACGTTGCCGGAGCCGTCGTGCGGAACGTACTGATTCTTTCGGATCGGGTTGAACCGGGCGCCGACGGGCCAAATGCCATTGCCGGGGAACTTGAGTTGCCGGCGGACCGTGTTCCCGCTGCGGGACGCGCCGAACCCCGTCAAGTCCTCAAAGAAGGCCAGGGCCATTTCCCCTAGTTCCTCCTCGACGTTGTCCGCCAGCCCGCGAGCGGCGGCGCCTAGGCGCTTGATCGCCTCGTCCAACCCCTTTGTCTGAACGTCCGCCTTCGCCATCACGACACCGTCAGGTCAAACAGGCTCGTCCAGCGCGTGCGGCAGTCGAAGAACACCCACTCCTGCGCGTCGTTCTGCGCCTCCGTGGCGCCCAACCACACGCCCTCAAAGCCGAGGGGTGACCCGCTGACAACCGATGCGTGGGTCGCCCGGTGCGCCCGGTCGAGCACGTCGCGCGCGTCCAGCCGGTCCGTCTCGCGGAAGCCTGGGCGCAGACGGAAGGCGAAGCGGATCGTCGTCTCGGCGCGCACGACCGCCTTGTCGGTCGCCCCTGCGCGCACGTCCCCCGGCGCGTCCTCGCTGAACTCGCCGATGGAGTAGTACGACTCAGCCTTGCCTTGGGGCCCGTCGCGCACGTCGATCCGGTCGGTGTACGTCGCGCCCGTAACGGTGCCGAACAGCGCCTTGACGCCCGCAAAGACTTCGCGCCGGGTCTTGGGGGCCCACGCCACTGGTCAGTCCTCGGTGCCGATGCTGGGCCAGTAGTCCATGCGACTGGCCGCGAGCCACACGCCCGGCGTGCCGGCGGACCCGCGCTCGTCGGCGTCGGGGAACCCGTCGGCGTCCTCGTCGTAGGTCCAGGTGATCTTGTCCCATTCGGCCTCAAGCAAGCCGGCGTAGTGCTCGGCTAGCTCCTGATACCGGCCACCCGCCCCGACGCTGCTAGCCGCGTCCATGTAGACGAAATACAGGGCCTTGTAGACCTGCAGGTCGTACAGCGCGAACGAGTCCAGCACCAGCCACGGAGCGCGACCGTCCCGAAGGATGCGGCGCACAATCGATTCCCACCCGCGGCGCAGGTACACCGACAAGTCCGTGGGGCTGAACGACGAGCCCAACTCCTGATGCACCTCGGTCAAGTCCGCCTCGGTCGCAGGCGCCTTGAGTTGCCAGCGCACAAGGTGGGCCGCCTCAACGAACGTCCGATCGACACCGTCGCCGAAGTCGAGCGACCACCGGATCTGATACAGGGTCGACAGCGACAGCGTGACAGGCACCGACGCGGCGGGGATGGTGTACGTCGCCTTACTGGACGCAACGACCACAGCGGCGCCGTCGACCACCTTCTGGCCGTTCTGGTCGTACACGTCGATCGTGCCGCTGCTCGGCGCCGCGATGTCGCCGGCCGAATCGTAGATCGCGCACTCGATCGCGTTGTCGCGACCGCGCGTGATGAACTGCGGGAGCTTCGCGCGCAGGCTGTAGACGGCGTCGGTCACGGCTTCCGGTCCCAGCGGATGCCCACAACCGGCGCGTCGATGCCCTCGTGAAGAACGAGGTCAACGCGCGGACGCGGCCGGCTCACCGCCGATCGCATCTCCTCCGTCGCCGCGCCCAGGACCGCGGCGGGGTCGTCCGCCAGCCCGGCCAGTTGAACCAGCGCAGCCGCGACCACGTCGTCGGACAGAGGCACCCCGGCGCCGATGGTGCGAATGGCGACCTCAAGCGCTTCGCCGCTGGCCGCGAACATGATTTGACTCATGGGGACATCCCGTAAATGCGGATCCGCTTGATCGTCGGGGCCGTAGTCCATGCGCCCGTGCCGGCGCTCGCGGCGACGATCACGCCGTTGTTGCCCTCTAGGCCGAACGTGCCGAGCATGTTCGCGCGAACGCCCGACAGCGACCACGTTGGCGAGACTGCCACCCGATCCGACTCGTCCTCTGCGGGGCCGTCAGGCCCAGCGCCCTGCCCGGCGAATCCGTTGATCTTCTGACCGCTGGCGTAGATGCCCATCCAGTCGGGCACGCCGAGGTCGGAGTAGTGCGTCCCGTCCGTGTTGCCTCCGCCGTGGCCGAGTCGGGTAAACAGTTCGTCGGCGGTCGCGTGGCCTGCCCACTCAAGCGAGGAGTAAACCGCCGAACCCGGCGGATCCTTCGTCCACGCAAGCGTCAGCGTGCTGTCGCCGTTCGTCCCCGGATCGCCGTCCACGTCGATCACGACCCAGACGTGCAAGGGCCGGTGCGTGCCGTACCCAGCCGGCCAGAAGTCGGTCGCCTTGAGGTAAAGCACCGGCCCGTCCTGCGTCGCACCGGCGAACGCCTTGCCGACGGCCGGGTCCAAAACGATGCCGTTGGACCCGTCGGCGTCGATGCTGTTCCCCGTCGTGCCGTAGGTGTACACCGGCACGTTCGAGCCCGGCACGCTCCATGCGTGGCCGTCGCCGTTGGCCGTCCAGTCGGCCGCAGCCACAGCCGACAGATCCAGATCAGCAAGCTTCTGCAACCCCTTGTCGTTCGCCGTGCGGGCGTTGGCCGTCAGCGTGACGCTGTGGATCTTGAACGTCTCCGACGTGGTGTTGCTGTAGAACACAATCCCGACGTAGTGGGCGCCGCCCACGGTCGCCTTGTAGTCGTTGCTGGTCGGGCTGTGCTCCGTCTCGCTGCCGCCGTCCGGCGTGTAGTACGCGCGGAACTTGCCGCTGGAGTCGATCTGCAGGCGGCACTTGATGCGCACCCCGCTGCCGATGCTGATGAGGGCCTCGGGGTTGCTCTCCGTATGCCCGTTGATGCCGGTAAGGTACGCCTTGGGGGCGATGACGCTGCTCGCGCCAGTGCGCCCGAACCCGCTGAACATCGACGGCGTATCGTTCGAGACAGACGCCTCCTCCTGCCACGCGGCGACACCCGCGACGCAGTTGCCCGAGGTCGACGGGATCTCCACGTCAAGTTCGATGCTGAACTCGCCGTCGATCTTCTCGGGGTAGCGGATCGCAAACCCGCCATTGTAGTGCGCGTCGTTGCAGTTGCCCCAGTCCTCGTTGCCGAGGGTGCCCTTGTTCAATTCGATATCAAACGACGTGCCATCGTCGGACATCGACACCGCGCGCGCGTTCGCGTCAACCACGACCCAGTCAACCATCGCGCCAGCGTCCAGCGTCGCACCGTCAAGGATCGACGTGGGCGTGCCGGACGACGGCGACTTGGTGACGCTGATCGCCTCCCAGGGCGACGCCGAACCGACAGCCTGGACCTTGATCGCAGGCATCAGAGCGCCCCGTAAGCGCACCCGCCAGCGTTCGGCGTTCCGGTGTCAACCTTCACGTCAAGCGTCATCGTCCGGCCCTTCGGGACAGCGATCGGGATGATCGCGCCGGCCGACGCCGCGACGAACTCGCCGCTGAACGTCGAGCCGCCGTCGAGGCTCATCTTAAACGTGATCTTGGCGGTCCCGCCGTCGACCCAGAGATCGAACCGAGTTGCGTTTCGCACCTCGATGTAGTTGCCGGATCCCAGGTAAGCGGTGGACAGCGCGAGCGACTGCAGCACGGACGCAACCGGGTCGCCTCCGTTAACAATGGTCAGAGCCATGGCGGCCTCCTCAACTGCGCCTTAGCGCTCCTGCCAGACCTTGACGTAGTCAACGAGGATGACCTGAACGTCGGCCCCGGCGTCGCGCTGGTAGGCAACGATGGGCTGCAGGTTGCCGGTCAGCGCGCCCGCGTCGAGGTCGCCGATTAGCACGCCATCCTTGTAGAACTTGATGGCGTCGAGGTCCGAGCCCTCGATCCGCAGGACGGCCCACGTATCGTTCGCGAGGTCCTGCCCCACGTCCTCGTCATCGTTGTCGGTCGCGCCGTCGTCCGTCTCCAGGAGCAGCGCGGTATCGGCGCCCTCGACGCGGAACCATGCGTTCTTGGAGACGTTGTCCAGCGTGGCGTTGTAGGCACTGGCGAGGCCGACCACCAGCCGCTCGTCGGCGGTGAATGCCGTATCGTCGGCGTACTGCACCTGCACCCGCGCCTCGAACACGAAGTTCTTGGTGGAGTCGATGATGAGGTGATCGCCGAAGTCGATGCGCGCGGTCTGCGCCTCGGACTGCGAGTCGCCGCCGATCTTGAACTGCCCGCCGGCCGCGTTGTCCACGTAGTCGGCGACCGCCGTGCCGGCCGTGTCGGTGATCGTCGCAGCCCACGGGGCCGGGACGGTGTCGCCCGACGCCTGCGGGAAGTCGTCGAAGAACTCCCAGCCCACATCGACCGGAGCGAGGAAGTCGGCAGCCTCGCGGCTGTCCAGGTTGTTGTCCGACACGAGGACGATGCCCTTGGCGGACATCTCCTTGCGGATCTGCGGCTGCGCGTACTTGCGATCGTTGGCGTCCATGTTCTTCACTCCAGCCCCGCAGGGCAGCCCCGTGGGGCAGGGTTAACGGCGATCGTTGTCCTTACGCCGGTCGTACTTGATTGCCTGTTCGCGGGCGATCCGCTTCGCGCGCTCGCGGCTCTCGCCGCCGTCGCGCAGTCGCTTCTCGAACCGCTCCATCTTCTGGCGGGTGGCCTCGCGCTCGCCGGCAGGCATTAGGACGCCTTCCCGCGACGCTTCGGCGCCTTGTTCTCGTCCATGCAGTCGGCCAGCGGCTTACCGGCGGCCATGGCCCGGTAGCGGGCCTCCTCCTCGGCGATCTGCTTCGCCGGGGCGTTGCGGGCCCGCAGGCCCTCGATCTTGCGGTTCTGCCGGTCGAGGAACATCGCGCGAAGCGCCTCGGGCATCGGCTGCACCACGCCGCTCTCGACAAGGTGCCGGGCGAACGCGCGGGCGTCCTCCACGTCGTGCTCCCACATCACGCGGTTACCGATCACCGTGGGGTTCTCCCACATCGTGAAGTGGTGCTTACGGTTGGCGTCGTTGGTCACCTTCCGCAGGTAGTTCTTCCACTTGCCAAGCCGGTTGTCGCCCAGCGAGAGCAGGACCGAGCCCCGCTCGTTGAAGTGGTTGCGGAGGATGCCGATCCCGCCGCGGCGGTCCGTGCCGTTCACGCCCGGCATCTTCTGGACGCTCAGGGTGCCGGGCAGGAACTCGCCAGTCTCATCCACGAAGTTCCAGTGGTCCGCGTGGTGGACCAGCTCAAACTCCGGGTTGCCGGGCATGACCTTACGCGATGGCCGCGAAGCCTCCACGCTCTTGTCGACGGTCACTGTATCGATGTTGAATGCCACTAGGGGGCCTCCTGTCGAACCCGGCTAGGCGGGCCCCGAGACAACCCCGGGGCCCGCCTCAGTCATCAGGCGTCGGTGGTGATCGACACCATGCGGTTCGCCTCCATGAGAGCGACCGCCGGGTAGTAGTGGACGGTGTAGGCGGTGGTGGCCGCCGTGCCGGTCCGGTCGATCTCGATGATCGCGCGGACCGCGCCGGGGACCTGAACCACGCCGGACACGCCGGGGATGTTGCTCAGGTCCAGCTCGCTGTAGCCGAAGGCGCCGCGCGCGAACATCGCGCCCTGACGGTCGGCGCCCATGTTGGCCGTGGCGACCTGCGCCGAGCTGTAGAAGTTGACGTTGTGCCAGCTCCCGAGGAACCCGGGCGACTTGGCGCGCAGCATGTCGTCGGTCGGGGCCTGGAACTGCGCGGCGCCGCCCTCGCTGCGAAGCGAGGTCTGGAAGTCGCTGACCTGCGCCTGATGCAGCACGCAGTCGAAGGGCGCCTCATTCAGGTCGTCCTGCAGCTCGAAGATCGCCGAGTAGATGTCGGTGACGGTCAGATCCGCGCCCGAGGTGCCCACGTTGGCGCCGGCCGAGGAGAACAGGCCGGTAACCAGCGTCGAGCGGGTGCGGGCGATGGCGGCCGCGGCGTCGTCGGCGATCAGGCCCTCGTTGTACTGACCCGGGCCGCCGGTCGCGCGGAACAGGTCCGTGAACTTGCGGACCAGCGCGTAGCGGGCGTGGGTGAGCTGGATCTGGTTGCTGGTCGGGTCGGTGGCCGAAACGTCGGCACCCTCGGCCGAAGACGCGAGGTCGTCGGTCAGCGTGACGGCGCCCATCTGCGAGACGGACGAACCGTTGCCGCCGGGGCCAACGTCGATTCCGAGGGCGAACAGGTCGACCTGATCGCGGAGGTTGATGTGGAGGAGGCCGGTGGGGACCTCAGCGAGGCGCAGGTTGGCGCCGAAGCCGGAGTAATCGATGGTCACAGTTCACCCCTTGTAGGTGTCTGTGGCCCGCTGATTACGCCCTTATCGCTGGCGACCCGGATTGCGGACCGGGTTATTGATACGCAAGGGTAGGCACAGCCGCTTCCTTGCGTCAAGCAACTATCGCCTGGAGCCGTACTTCTTTCGCACGGCGTCCGGGTCCGCGTTCAACTGCGCCCAGAAGTCAGCGCCGCCGGGCGGGGCCGGAGCGGGCACGACCACCTTGCGGTCCTTCGGGACCTTCGGGGCTGCATCGTCGCCGTTGACGCCGGGGGGCGGCGGGGCCGCATCGGCGGGGGGCGCAGCCTCGCCCGGCTTGGGCTCCGCAGCGGGGGCCGGCGTGGCGACCTCGCCCGACGCAAACGGCTTGAGGTACGACCGCCCCTCGGCGGCCTCCGACGCGAGCCAGTCGGCGAACGGCTTCGCCTCGCCGTCCTGCTGCGAGCGCTCATACTTCATCCACACGAAGTCCCGCATGTCCGCGTCGGTGATCCGCAGCGAGTCGCTAGCCAGCATCGCAAGATTGGCGGTCGCCCGATCCTTGTACGCCGCAAGCGACGACTCGGCCTTGGTGGCGCGGTCGCGCAGGTCGTCGACCTCGGACGCGGCGGCCTTGAATCCTTCGGCCGACTTGACGACCTCGGCGTGCTGGCCCTGCAGCGTCGTCAACTCACCGCGCACGGTGGTCAGTTCCTCGCGGGCGGTGGCAAGCGCGGCCTCCGCCTGCCGCTTCGCCTCGCGCACCCGCTCCAGTTCCTTACGCAGCCCCTCGGCAGCAGTAGCGTCGTCGCTCATTTCATCCCCGTTCGTCGGCGGCATCCATCTGCCGCACGATCTTGTTCGCCCACGACCGGCCCGCATCGCCGCCCCAAAGCAGCCACGCGATCCGACCCTTGTCCGTGCTCTTGTTCTTCTCGTGCCGGGCGAAGAACGCCGACATCTGCCGCACGACCCGGGGCGATACGTTGCCGCCCTTCTTCAACTGCGACGCTCGGGCCACCCCCGAGCCGATGCCCTGCCTTCCAGCCTCGCGGGTGGACAGACCACCCCTCTTGCTCTTGGGCGCGGCCTCGCGCATTCGCAAGCCGCGCTCCGCAGCCTCGCGCACGCCCTTCGGCGGGGCGAAGTCGATGTGGTCGTACTTAGCCGGCATCCGGCGGGCCGCCCGTCACCTGCCGCACGCGCTCTTGGCGTGCCTGATCGTCCCACTTGGCGATCAGTGCTTCGGCCTGTGCCTCGTCGATGCCCAACGTCTCGGCGACGTTCCACAGCCGCGACGGGCTCACGCCCAGGTCATTGAGCGCGGCGATCCGGTCCTTCACGGCCTCGCGTTCCTCGCGGGACAGCGGAAGGCCGGGATAGGTCACGGACCAGCCGTCCTCGGGCAGCGACCAGCCGCCGGATCGGTTCAGCATCGCCGCCGACTTCCGCAGCAACTCCTCGTCACCACGCTGGAACGCCGGAGCCTGACGCGCCTGCGACTCGCGCACAGCGGCACGGTCCAACTCGATGGCAAACCCCGAACGCTGGCCGCCGACCGACCGCGCCTCGGCGCCACCAGCAAGCCCCAACTCGGCCAGCAGCGAGTCGACGTATTCCTGGATCGCCATCTGCAGGTTGGACGGGTCGCCGCCGGCCTGCCACTGTCCGAGCTGTCCGGTCTGCCCGCCGCGCGTCGACAGCATCAGCAGGGACGCCGGGTCCATCGCGATATGCCGCCCGACCGAAGAAGCGGGGTCGTCGGCCGGAACCGACTCCAGGCCGACCGGGTAGACGTTGACGCCGTACCGCTGAGGCCACGACGCATCGAACAGCATGTGGTGCCAGAAGTGCCACGCTTCCGCGACGAGGTAACTAGCCTCGACGATCTCGCACCCCTCATAGGGCGAGAACAGCATCCCGCATCGCTCTAGGTGGTACATCTGCACCGGGATGAACGGCGCGCCGTCGGCGTATCGCTCAAAGTAGTTCGCCCCGGATGCGCCGTCGTTGGCGTCAAGCTCCAGCGCCTCCGCAGTCTTATCGACCTGCTCGGCCTTCGGGCCCGACAGCAGCGCGCGCCAGTCGGCCATTTCCTCGCCCGACTGAGCCAGCAGAACGCGGCGCTGGGGCTCGGCCGGGTCGGCGATGTCCCACACGTCCCAGGTCCACACCGGCTTCGGCGAGAACGACAGCCGCCGGGGCGTCGCAACTACAACGGCGGTCGGCTCGTCCGGCCGGTCCGCGGCCGACTCGACGTGAATGCAGGACAGCGGGACATTGGTAAACCGCAGCGACGCCGGGTTGCCCTCGACCACGTCAACGCGCCGGGCGCCATCGCGCACGAGGTTCACCGACCGCTGCAGCCGGCGGCCCATCTCCCACAAGCCGGCGTCGCCCACAAGCGAGGTGAAGGCGTCGATCTGGTCGCCCTCGACTCCGCACGCAGCGCGGCCCGCCTTGTCGTACAGCCGCGACATCTGCCGCGCGTAGGACGCTGCGAGGTTATGCGCCGTGCTCGGGTCGCCCATGACGCGGCGACGGGCCGACTTGCTTGCGTGCCCGAAGCGTCGGTCTAGACGCTCATTCAGGTCGCGCATCC
>Ga0208149_1001147_pt1 | contig 9868 bp, 11 predicted proteins | sample DEB08_DNA_15_FD_184533 | JGI IMG/M metagenome (GOLD analysis project Ga0208149, IMG submission 184533) | Aqueous microbial communities from the Delaware River and Bay under freshwater to marine salinity gradient to study organic matter... | ecosystem: Environmental > Aquatic > Marine > Coastal ... | reverse complement strand
GAACGTGCACCCCTTCATTAAAAAACTATGCACTCTGGCATATCCCCACGCCTGTTGACTAGCACCGGGGCGGTGTCCAGTTCTCCACGCCGCCAGACCTTTGTTGTATACTTTCTTGATGATATCAAACGGAACTCCGGTGACCTTGGCCTTTTCCGCAAGACTATCTGCATCTGGGTACTTTTTCTCAAAGGCAATCGTGTACTTTGAAGGTCGTACAGGTTTGTTCTTATCGGTCTTGAACGGTCTATATGCTCTTGGATCATTGGACTTTGACCTAGAACCCTCGAGAATCCGTTTGTATCGGATACGAACTTCTTCGGGTGTGAGACCCTTGAAATACTTTGGAGGTGCGTAGACACTACCCATCTGTTATTTTGTGTTCAGAAATTAACTGAGGCAAGTATCTGAATTCCTCAAATGGTAGATGTGTCTTCATCTTGTGACGCCTTCGATCTTTGTGAGTGTGGTAGAGTATCATACATATAGCATCGGCTATGTCATGTTTTCTATCAAACTGTTCCAGATTCCAGTATTGTTGCGCTATCCTCGTGGTCTCTCTCTTCCTGTGTTCATAGTCGAGTGTTCCTATACTAAAGTGAGCGTGCATCGCATTGGGGGAAATGAGAACGCACTTGTTTCTGAATTCGTAGAACAATAGGGCCTCTATGTTTGTTAAACCACCCGGCGGCTGTCGCTCCAATAGAATGACATCGGCCTCGTCCAGAATGGGTCTGTATTCCTGGATAAAGTGCGCAATAAGATCGCTTATCTCGTTGGTGTGATAAAGGGTGCACCGATTCCTAGGAATTCTATGATGCGGTAAAGCCCTGATGTTCACGAGATCCACCATATCAATCCGTACTTCAAAGGAATCCGTGAGCGTCGACTTTACAAACCCTAGATTACTATACCCGATGTCGATGCCGATTATAATCTGCATTACTGATAAAGAAATGATAGCCGTCTTTATAGCTCTTTTAATTATAGTTGCGCTCATAGTGTTTCAGAAGCGCCAAGAGGTTGTCATTGTGAAAAAGACTGTGACAGTACCCGTTCCGGTTACGTCTTCACCCCCTCCCTACAAAACATACAAACCTCCACAGTATCAACAGATGGGACTCTTGATAAAAGAGTCAGAAGTGCTCCCTCTGTATGGCCGACAAACTCGAGCCTACAGAGACAACTATAACTACTACACTACAACACCAGGCGAACAGGCCTATTCACTACCTATCTACTACAAGGACCGTGACTGCACGGAGGACATAGGGTGCCAGGAACTCTATGGCGGTGAAGATGTCACCATAACCGGAAGAGAAGGCGCGTACACTGCAAAAATTTACAGAACCGCACTACCGCATAGCAAATATTAGAACTATTATCATTACCAAACACATACATAAAATAGATACTCCCGCGGCGCCAATACCCCAATACAATCCTGTGTTCGATTCGTCGTCGCCATCGTCATCGCCATCGCCATCGTCATCGTCATCGCCATCGCCATCGCCATCGTCATCGTCATCGTCATCGTCATCGTCTGGTGGGGGTGTGTATGTGTTCGATTCTTCATCGTCATCGTCATCGTCTGGGTCCGCTCCTGGTGCGGGTGCTAATTCACCGTCCTCAGAAAACTCACACACGTTTTTAATAGTTCCCATTTGATCTGCTGTAAGACCAGATATATTTTGTGCACATATGCTATAAGCTTGTTGACATTTGGCTTCGTCCGGTCTTTTGTATACACCGCTTTCGAAACAGGCTTGTCCGTAAATACAATTTGGCCCACCGCTTGTAAGTACTCGCGCATCAATTTTACCTAGATCCGCAATTTCCTGTAAAACCTTGGTATGATCTATCAAACCAGCACACCCGGGTTTTGTTGCATTCTCGGGTTTGTCGCAGAAACCGGGTCTATGAACGTTGTAACACGAACAACCCTTGATATCTGGGAATTCTTCGCATATCTTTTTAACCATATCATGCTTTCCGGCTTTGTACATCTTGTCTGCGCATGTATCTCCATTGTCATCTACGACGACAGTGCCATTATCAACCGCCGCACAATATCCCTTTACACTGTCCGTTCCATGGATATATTGGTCGTATATCGAGAGTCCATCGTACCCCGCCTTTTTGGCCACAGACTTTTTTGACAGTTTCCTGAGAAAGTCTGCATTAACATTCTTGTAACGACATCCGAGTCTGAATTTAATGTCCGGGTGATAGGATGCCAGTGTAACCATACTACCACTTACGTCTGGACATGGTTTACCGGTTGTGCTGCTATCTTCTATGTACTTTGTTTTTGAAGAATTTGGATGGAGATAGTACCCCCTCGTGGTACCAGCACCGCCGTCGGCGTATACTAACATAGATCTAAGCGGGATTCCACAGTCCTTCTCCCAGCGACAGTTCGAAAGCCCCTGGCGACCTGCAAACCTCGATCCTTTCATTCCTTTCGTATTTCCGTCGACTGGATCTCCTTTTTCACGGTTCCATACATCAACATAGACAATATCCGGTTTAGGTTCACTAAGGGTAAACTTTTGTCTGGACACATTCTTACAGTCCCGCAGCTTGATTTTACCGTCAGGCTCTCTATTCAGACAAACATTTTTATCCATGTCTTTTTTTGGTCTGAGGTGCCCTGTACCGGGGTCATAGTCCCAGAACTGGTGCTTCCCTTCACCACACGTAAACATATGCACATAATTGCCATCTTTGATGTCTCCTCCTTTAACCGAAAGACACTTATCCCCGTTCCTTATCTCGCCTAGGTGTGGATCCCAAGTCCAGTTCCATTTCAGATCGCTTGTATCGGCATGATAATCACCGCTCCGGGGATACATATATTTACCCTGTACTTTGATATTTTGACCAACGCCGTCTGTATAGACGAGCTCTGCTATATCGTCTTTAGATCCTGCTATACTAGCACTTGCTGCTTGTCCCATTTTATTTTCTACATAGAAAATAATATGGGAGCCAGTTTCAGCAAAACCAGAGTAATAAACGAAGTCGTGAATGAGACCTCATTCGAACTTGTCCAGAAAAATGCTACCAAGAAAAGCACGGGTGTGACCACCGCACAGAACATAAGTTTCAATGATACTGTTATAAAAGGCTGTAAAGTGAACGTCGCAAATATTGCAAACGTTGATATATATGTGTTACAGGATGTTAACCAACAGGATACAACTCAATTCATAAGCGAGATAGCAAATAAACTAGAATCCAAATTAAAGAACAGTATCGATAGAGAAACTGAGCTTGGCGCGATGGCTTTTAGTTCGGACATAACTGACATAAGGAATGAAATAAAAAATACTCTCAAAACGAAAATAACATCCGAAACGATCAACGAAGTATTCACTAACGTCAGGCAAATTCAGGCCCAGGAATTCAAGAACTATACTGTTGATGCGAGAACATTTTGTCAACGAATGGCTGACTCAGGTACAGCGGCACTACTCCCACCTGATATATTGCTAGAGTGTAACGACGAGGACCTACCAGAATGTAATTTCACGAACGACATGGCGCTAAGTCTGGCGTCTATGCAACTTGCGTCAAAAGTAACCAATACGCTCATGCAAAATAAAAACCTAACAAATTCTGTTGCGGATCTCGAACAGAAGATAAAAGACAAAAAGACAGGGTTTGCTACCCTTATTTCAGCTTGGACGGGACCGTTTGCTATGGTATCAATTGCATGTGTCTGCGGGATCATTCTGATTCTGTTTGCCTTTCTTGCAATGGGTGGTAAGGCGGAGGCTGGAAACGGTCGTGTGTATTTTCAGGGTCGAAGCAGATAGTCCTCGGCCGAAACCAAACTGGCGTAGGACCACGAGAGATCCTCGACGCCGGTCATAAGCCCCGTGTCTCTGTGAATCTGTTCAGAGTACCAGGGGCCAAAACTCTTGACGCGGTCGAGCATGGCCTTGGCCTCCTCGACGTCGCCGACTTTTGCCAAGTATTCGGCTATACAACAGGTAACGAGTATCCACGGATTCCCCAAACCATCTGTTGCATATCCATCGTAGGTATCATTCGGGTAGCGTCCATATAAAACGGCATCGGCGTTTTTATTGATGCTATACTCTTCCTTGAACGTCTTCTTGAGAGTCTCCTTGATGTCCAGAATTTCATCCTGGGTGAAAAAAAGTCTATCGCCGTAGAGACATCCCATGATCAACGAGGAATCCAAACGCACGGTTGCGGGTCTGTAGTGAACTATGTCATCATAGGCCTTTTGGTATTTTTCCCGTTGTTCCATGGTCGGTGCGAGTATTTTACCGCTTCGTAGGGCCTTGGCGTACACCATGAGATTGAACGGGTGTACACCCTTTCGTTCTTCCCAGAGGTCATAGGACTCATCCATACAGTGTTCGGCTACATAGTCTAGATCAGTTGTTATGTTGGAGTGCCACGTTTCTGTGAAATCGCCGGTGTACATTGATATGTGCATCTGCGATAGAGCTCTGAGGGCCGGTCCATCGTTCTGCGGTCGAGCCCAGGGACCCCTAAAGGGCGTTCCGTCCAGTTCGAACTTGGGCTCACCCAGATCATACATCTGGTCGCTTTTGGTCGTTACGAGATAGCCCCGGAGCACCGAAGTGCCCATTTTCCTATCTATAACCCCTCTGCGCACACCGGTCAGAATAGTTCTCATACATATGGCCTCGTCCCTGATCCACTTGTACTTGTAGCGGGGGTTTGGTGAGGCCACACGTGGGTTTATTTTTAGCCACTCCGTCGCTGGGAGTGTTGATAGCATCAAAAGTTCTCTACGTATCATTTTATAGTGTAACCGAATAATTCTTTTATAGTTCTTTTGGCGTCGTCGATCGTTGGCTGACTCCATAGGAGCCACCGCGACCAGAAGCCCGGTGTGCGGGGGTCGGACCAGTCCTCGCGGGAACTCCTTCGGACGCCGAGCATGGCCTTTTGAACCAGTGCGGGATCCTCGAGGCGCTCCACGCTGCTGGGAATTCGTCCCCCGTGTCGCCGAACGTAGGATCTCATTCTCATGGGGTTTTTATGTATGGTATAGTCCGAGTACCCCCTTTGACCAAAGTCAACCTTCGTTCCGTCCTCTAAGGTGACACGCCACTTTTTCACGGGTGTCGGATTTTTTTGCAGGAGCACTTTCATTTAATATGTGCCGGGATAATAATGGAGTGGCACCAACAACAAGAGGTTATCTTGAAAAATTGGGGTGAGGCATGCTCATGTTACAGGTATATGCATTCCAAGGCGTATCACAAGTACAAACGTATGAATCTGAATTTCATGTTACCCATAATCGTCATGAGCACCGTGACCGGAACAGCCAACTTTGCACAAGACACCTTTCCGGAAAGTGTGCAGTATCTGGTTCCACCGGTCATCGGTGGTCTCAATCTTTTATGCGCCATCATGACCACATTAGCACAGTTTCTCAAAGTCAGCGAACTCATGGAGAGTCACAGGGTCAGTTCTATATCATACGGAAAACTCGCCAGAACGATCCGTCTGGAGCTGGACCTCCCCATACACAAACGAAGTCAGAGCGGCGGGTCTATGGTTGAACGGTGCAGCTCCGAGTACGACCGACTCATCGAACAATCGCCACCACTCCCTGCGTATATCCTCAAAAACTTTGAGAGCAAATTTAAGAATACCACGGATATCGAAAAACCCGAAATATCAGACATAAAACCCATGTCCATCTTCGACAGCATCAGGGAAAGCCAGACAGTCACAAAGGTCCAAAAGACCTTCAAGAGCTTCCGCAAGGATCCGGCCGAACTGCGAAAGATAGAGGTAGTCAAGGAGCTTCAAAGCCTCAAGAGCAGGAACCTGGTGTCAGGCGCTCAACCCAAGTTTTTTGATGCTTTGTCCGACAAGGATCAACTTGACGATGATGAACAACAACATCAGGAAGACCAAGAAGTTAAAGACACATCCACCGTATAAAATAGTCTTTGTGGGTTTTATAAACTTTTCTTTGACTGTCTTATTATCGAAAAACATTTCCAGAGCTTCTGTAGTGAAATCGGCACTCATGGACAGATATATAACTACTATGAAGAGACATAATATTCCTGGGCGTTCGGATATAGTGAAATCGCTCTGCGAAATCATAGATTCCAAGGGTTTCGTGTGTTTGTACGGCGATTCGGGTGTCGGGAAGACATACATAGTTCGAAACACATTGAGGAACTACATAGATCTTCAACCCGAGCAAATCAAGGGGTCGAGCGACTTTTTGGAACGGTTGAGGTACTCGACATGCAACATCCTGATAGACGACAACTATATGGACGCCACCGTGTGGAACGATCTGTCGACGCTGATAAAGAATGGAAAACGACTCTCCGGTGGAGCTCTTGTCATAGTCACGAGAAACATCAAAAATATAGACTTTTGCGACTGTATTCACGTGCCACCACTGGACCCTGAGATCGTTCGGGAAATAGGCGGTCGTCTCGACCTTTACAAGAACGGAAACATTCGAAACTGTTTGCTAGATTCGGATGCTCGTGACATCTTTGTGACCCCCAAATCCCATGTACACACCATGCTTTCATCGAAGGATGCACCCACCGATAGGTATGACGACCACGGATACATGTGGTCAATCATACACGAGAACTATCATCTCGCGAAAACGCCGCACTATGTGGACATCATGGAGAACCTATCTATAGCCGATATATATGACACCAATATATACAAGGGGAACTGGGACCTCCTGCCCTACCTTATACACCACGGAATCACCCTCCCCGTCGCGTACATAGACGGTTCCATCCGCGAATCTGATATACGCCCAGGGAGTTCTTGGACCAAGTATAACAATTTTAGAATGCGTCGAAAACGAGTCAACTCCATTCTATCGCGCAACAAGTTTAATCTAGATATAGATTCTCTCATTCTCATATTCAAAACCCTGAATTTTTCCGACTACAACATCACACTCAGCGACATAGATACCATAAACCATCTATCCTTTCAAAACAAATTAAAACCAAAAAACATTCAAAAGGTAAAGGATGCTCTCAAAAAAGCCAGAACCTGAGGAGGAAGAAGAGAGCGGCGAGGTCGTGGAGGTCGTGGGGACCGATGTATTCTTCACGGGACCCATCGACGAAGAAAGTATCCAGGAACTTGTTACCAACCTCAAGAAACTTGAGAACAAGCTCCTCAAACAGGCCGTCGACCTTCAGGGGTACACACCGAAAATACGATTGTTTATTCGCAGCGACGGTGGAGATGTCTTTGCCGGATTTAGCGCGATGGATCATATCAGTCGGTCCAGGCTTCATGTGACGACCGTGGCGGACGGATGCTGCGCGAGTGCGGCCACCTTCCTGTTGCTCGCCGGGCATCGAAGAGCCATAGGGGCTCATGGATATGTGCTCATTCATCAGCTGGCGACCGACGGTTTTTGGGGAAAATACGAAGAACTCAGGGACGAAATGAAGAACTGCGACAAGTTCATGAAAAGTATTCGGTCCATTTACGAATCCAAGACTCGATTACCCTCTCGAAAACTCAACAAGATGCTCAAGAGGGATATATACCTTGATGCCTCGATGTGCAAAAAGTATTCGATCGTGGACGAAATCATGTCTTAAGGTTCTACGGCGATACACTGTAAATGGAGTTTCCGGTGTTGTACAAATCTGGAAAACAGCGGTACTGGTCGATAGCGGTGCAGGACTCTACTATCATTCGAAGGTATGGTCAGGAGGGTGGAAAGGAGGTTGTAACCACGAAAACCATCGAGAAGGGCAAAAACATAGGAAAGAAGAACGAAACCACTCCGCAGCAGCAGGCTTTATCGGAAGCCCGGAGTGCGTGGAAGAAACAGAAGGACATGGGCTACAGCGAAAGTCGCGATGTCGAGCCGATTCTACTCCCCATGCTGGCCAACAAGTGGAACGGCAAAATAGACGAACCCTTTGCGGTCCAACCCAAGCTGGACGGTGTTCGTATGCTGATCGGAAAGCGAAACGGTGCGCTGTTTGCGATGTCCCGAACCGGCAAGGTGGTGTCGCATATGGATCACATAACTCGCGAAGTGGAGGATCTTCTGACCGAGGGCGATGTACTCGACGGCGAAAACTTTGCATCGGACAAAACGTTCGAGGAGATCACCGGGCTCTTCAGAAACGTACACGCCAAGGACATTCAGTCGATTCATTTTCACGTCTTTGATTATTTCACCATACAGAACCCGGATGAACCCTATGAGCAACGTCTGAAAAAACTCACCCAGATGTTCAAACAGAAGAAGACCCAGTATGTGCATGTCGTACCCACGAAGATTGTTCACGACAAGTCAAGGGTAACCCCTCTTCATGACGAATATGTTCGACAAGGACACGAGGGTATAATGATACGAGATCTCAATGCACCCTACACCGTCGCACAGAGAAGTAATTACCTGCTCAAACACAAGACATTTCAGACCGAGGAGTACCGACTCGTGGACTACGAGGAAGCTCAGGGAAAGGACAAGGGAACGGTCATATGGGTCTGTGAGACGAAAAAGGGTCAGCGGTTCTCGGTAAGGCCGAAGGGGACATACGAGAAACGCAAGGAGTGGTACAAGAATGCGTCCAACTACATGGGTGCATACATGACCGTGCAGTTTCAAAATCTCACACACGACGGTATACCACGGTTTCCGGTTGGTCTGTGTGTCAGGGACTATGAATAAATTTCTTTTAGCAATGTATAATGCATTCAGAACTGTCCGTGGAACAGCAAGAGGCCCTCAAGACCGCAGAGCTCGGTGGGCTCAAGAAGAAGATCAACGCCGCGTCATGGTCTCCGCACATGGAGGACATCATGAAGTCATGGGGAGAGAAGGCCGCCGGTCTCCGGTGGATGCACGGCAAGGCCGCCGGAAAGTGGAAGACACTCGCCGACCGTCTGACCATCGCCGGTATCTCACTGACCACCCTCGCCAGCGCCGCCGCCTTCGGAAGCGCGGGCATGGCCCAGAGCGACGCCATCGCCTACACCCTGGGAGCCGTCGGCCTCCTCGCATCCTTTGTGCAGTCCATGAAGAAGTTCTACAACGCCGAGGAAAAGTCCGCCGAACACGGCAGCATCGCCAAGCAGTTTGGAAGCTTCTACCGGGCCATGACACTCGAGCTGGGCATGGGTCGCGAGGATCGTCGCCCAGCCGATGAACTCAGCACATGGGCCGCCAAGGAGTATGACCGCATGCAGCAGGACGCTCCAAATGTGCCCGGAGACATTGTCTCGGCCTATAAGCTGGAGTTTCCAGAAACCGAGAACATGCCGGACATCGCTGAGGATACCTTTGAAATCAAGGTATACGGTGCTTAGAAGCAACCGCAGCGATTGTTAACTTTTAGCATTGCAACGAGAGCGTCAATCATGGGAGGGACAATGTCCTTGAGGATTTTCTCAAGCTCGCTGTCCTTCTCACCCTCGTCAATCTGTTCGACGACGCTGTGCACAAGATCAACCACAAGAGCCTTTTTATCAGGTCCCGTGAGTCCTCTGATGTTATGCACTTCTGTAACGATACCCGAAACAATTCCAAACATATTTTCGGGGGTAATCCCCACCTTCTTGTGTCGCGCAACGAGCATTTCGATGCGAGCGGCGATGCGCCCGGCGTCCTTTGACTTTGTTTTATAACTTGTAATGATAGAGTTCATTACTGTTAGCGAATATAAAAAATTAAGCTGATCGTATTGAAATGAATCGTGTGGCAGTTGACGTCGACGAGGTGCTCATGCCATTGGCGCAACCACTCTTCAAATGGGCCAGACAAAGGGACCCGACGATTCATAAACCCATGTCACGCAAGTACCCCTACAACTACGGTGTCATT
>Ga0208149_1001137_pt1 | contig 9935 bp, 8 predicted proteins | sample DEB08_DNA_15_FD_184533 | JGI IMG/M metagenome (GOLD analysis project Ga0208149, IMG submission 184533) | Aqueous microbial communities from the Delaware River and Bay under freshwater to marine salinity gradient to study organic matter... | ecosystem: Environmental > Aquatic > Marine > Coastal ... | reverse complement strand
GGCCCGCTGAGGGTTCGCCGGCGATGGAGGGCTGACCTGTCAGCAACCCGCTCGACGGTCACATCGCGATCGGTGTGACGTGATCGACGTCGTCGTCGTCGGAGCAGGGCCCGCCGGTCTGGCTTGCGCGATCGGCGCATCGCATGCCGGCGCACGCGTCACGGTCATCGAACGTGATCGCTTGCCACGACCGCGACCGTGCGCGGGGCTGATCAACGCCGCCGGTGCTGCCGAACTAGCCGCCCTTGGTGTGGCCACCGCTGATGCACATCGCCTCGGAGGTATTCGACTTGTCGACGGTGAGCACCGCATCCGTCGGGCGTTCCCCGACGGCGGCCAGGTCATCGACCGGTCGATCCTCGATGCACGTCTCGCCGACACCGCCGTCGATGCCGGCGTCACGATCGTCGACGGTGTCGAGGTGTTGCGCCCGATCGTGGAACGAGGTCTGGTGCGCGGCGTTCTCACCGATCGCGACACCGATGCCGAGATCGCTGCTGATGTTGTGGTGACAGCCGATGGTGCCACCAGCACCTTCGGACGTTCGCTCGGCACTGTGCGCGACCCATCATGGCCGTCATTGCTGACGATCATCGGCCGATGGGAATCCGCCCAATCGCATCGCAGCACTCTCGATATCCGTCTCGACCTGCGCCGGATGTCGGGCGAACTGCTTCCCGGGCATGCCTGGGTGGTGCCCGCTGGCGATGGCACGGTGAGCGTGGGCGTGTCGGTGCTGTCGACTGCGCGCGATGCAGATTCGGTCAACACCACAAAGGTGCTCGAGTCCGTTGCCGACAGTGCACGCGCCGACTGGGAACTCGGTGGCGAGCCGTTGTCGCCGCTGCGTGGCGTGCGTCTGCCGGTCGGTTTGTCGGTGACGCCAGCAGGGGGCCCCTCGTGGCTGGTGGTGGGTGATGCCGCCGCCGCGGCCAGTCCCTTTGCCGGCCTCGGCATCGATCGCGCGTTGATCAGTGGTCGCCTCGCTGCTGAGGCCATCGCCGGCGTGATCGACACCGGATCGTTCGCGGTGCTGCAGAACCATGCTCCATCGCTGCAAACGGCATCAGAGCCGTACTTTCGCGTCGGGCGCCTCTTCACCGGCTTTGCTGGCACCCGTGCAGGGCATGCCCTGGTGCGCGCGGCTGCACGCAACGGGTTCCTCGCCGAAGCACTCTGCCAGTTCGGCACGGGGTCGTTCCGGCCCGGGTCGATCAGTGCGCTACGCAATGTGGCCGAGCGCATGTCGTGGTTTGCCCCGCGGGCATAGCACGACGACGTCATCGACTGGGGCGGGCTCTGCCACATCGGACCGTGACACAGCAGCGCTCCACCACGTCACCTTGATGCCGTGTCATTCATGTACGGGTAATTCACATGGGTGGCGTTCATGCGGGCACCCACCCTGCGCGTCTCGTCGGGTGGTGGGTCGGCACCCATGCCGGAGGTGACGATCGACCGTGATGATGAATAGATGTCGTGAATTGCGATCGTCCATACGGCTCACGGCCGGTAGGTTCGTCAGTGGAACGGTGGCAGAGCGGACGAATGCACCCGCCTTGAAAGCGGACGAGTCGAAAGGCTCCGGGGGTTCGAATCCCCCCCGTTCCGCGCAATGCACCCGCGGTCGTCAGGCCGCGGGTGTTGTCGTTGTGAGCGACCGTGGGTCCCAATGCGAACGTTGCCCGGTCCTTTGTCATCGGTGGTTCACAGCGCGCGAAATTCACACACACAACGGCCAACACCTGTGCTTATGATGCGCTCGTGAAAAGTATGCATTCCCTCCCCTACCGTCGTGTGGCCGCACTCGCTGTCGGCGCATTGACGTTGGCTGCCTGCGGTGGCGGTGACGACGACTCTTCGTCTGGCTCTGCGGCCGACGCACCCGCTGAGGCTCCTGCCGATGCGGGCGGCGCATGCCCGTGGGCCGCTGGCGAGGTTGACCTCGCTGGGTTCCTAGCCGAGCCGTGTTATGCCGATCCGTACTCCGGCGACATGTTCCCACTCGATCCGGGATACATCACCCTGCTCCCCGCCGCGCTCACCGCAGCAGGGCTTGACGCCGATCTCAACGCTCCCGGTCCGGTGACGTTGTTCGTCCCCACCGATGCGGCGTTCAACACACTGCTCGAGCAGGTCGGGTGGACGCTCGACGAGCTTCTTGCCGATACCGAGGTGCTCACCGATGTGTTGAACCAGCATGTGGTTGCCGGCGATGTCAGCGCGACATCGGCGGTGTCGAGCGATGTGGAAGTCACTGCCTCCACCGGCGAAACCATGACGTTGTCCCTTGGTGACATGGGTGTCGGCGTGAAGTTCTGTGGCGATCAGATGGCCGACATCGTTCACATGGATATCGATGTCAGCAACGGCACCGTGCACATAATCGACACGGTTCTGCTGCCATCACAGGGCTGCATGAACTGATCGACGATCGACGCGTGATCCGATCTCGCGGTGGTGTGTCGTTGCCATGGGCGGCGGCGCACTACCGCGCTTTTTTTCAAGCACCGTTCATACGTCAGTGCCTTGGGTGCGTGCCACAACTGATGTCTTCAGCGTGATCCGAGCGCTCTTGTCGCCGCTCTGTGGAGCCGTGGGCGCGCGAGGCATGACCCTCGACTGTGACGTCTCTGAGATTGAGAAATCTCAGATGTCGAGGTCAAGGCCGAACAGGTCGCGGAAACGATGGCGGTATTCGGCGTCGTCCTCGCTGGCACCCAGGGCCACCCAGTCGGCGTCGGCCATCTGGTCGCGGCCATTGGCAATCTCGGCTGCGCCCCAACTGACGAGGTAACGCAACTGCGGCTCGTCGGTCTCAATCGCATGTCGCACAATCTCAGCGACCTCCAGCGGGTCGGTCGCGTTCGGAATGCCAGTGCCGTAGAAGCCGAACATGCGTCGGTAGTGCGCGTCGTATGCGCCGGTGTCGTTCGGAGCGTCGATGTTCTTGGCGAAGATCGCTGATTTGGTCACCCCGGGTTCCACGATGGCCACCCGAATGCCGAACGGTGCCAACTCCATCGCCATCTGTTCGCTGACGCCTTCCAACGCCCATTTTGCTGCGGTGTACGGGGCCTGCGCAGGGGCCGCAAAGCGACCGACCACCGACGAGATGTTCACGATGGTGCCGCTACCTCGTGCGCGCATCTGTGGCAGCACCGCCTGAGCACACCTGATTACTCCAAGTAGGTCCACGTTCAACACCGAGGCGTACTGCTCGGTGCTGCACTCCTCCACCACACCGTTGCCGCCGACGCCGGCATTGTTCACCAAATGGTCAACCCGGCCGAATCGTTCGTGCACCTCGGCCATGCCGTTCGTCACCGACGCGTCATCGGCCACATCGAGTTCCACGAGGTGCACCTCGCACCCCGATTCGGTGGCCATCGCCAACAACTTCTCGGCTTTTGACGCCGCGCGCACCGTGCCGATCACCGTATGGCCTGCGGTGGCGAGGTGTACGGCTGTGCTGCGTCCGATGCCGGAGTTGGCGCCGGTGATGACGGTGACGGGTGCGTCCATGGGGTGATGGTAGGTGCGCTCGACCACTCGGGGCAGGGTCGACCACCTGCGGGCGTCAGGGTCGGGCCACCCGTGCTCGTCACGTCGTGTGTCTCGTCCACCACTGCGTTGTCACACCCTTCACGTACTGTTCGGTGTACGGATCGGGCCCCGACCTCGAACCGTGATCGACGCTTCGGCGTTCAACCACATCACCGCACTGGCTCAGGGGCCCATCACATGCCACACACGGCACCGACAACTGCAGACGCCACCACCGAGTTTGCGGATCTGCTGCGCGTCATGAACCGACTGGCCAGTGCCGATCTTGTGAACGGCGGCCGCGACGTCGTCGATGCCGTATTCACCGATGTGCGGCGTATGCGTGGCTGGGTCGATTCCATCGAGGTCCAGGCCACACGGCTTGCGCGCCGTCTGCGACCCACTGGCGAATCTGGCGCGGCCGAACAGCCACATATTTCGCGCGGGGGTCGCTCCACGGCCGGGGCCCGTGCGGCCGCCGACCGTTCCGATATCTGCGATCAGATGCCACTGTTCGAGCAGGCCCTGTCCGGGGGCGATGTCACCACCGACCATCTCGACGCGGTCGCCCGAGCGGTGAAGGGCCTGTCACTCGACGCTCGGCGAGCCTTCACGCAGCGTCAAGACGATCTTTTGCGCCATGCCCGCACCGAGTCTGTCGACACGTTCGCGCGGCGATGCCGCGACACAGCCCGTGCGATCGCCTCACAACTCGATGCGCGTGCCGAAGCCGACCGGTTGACCCGCCAACGTCGCAACTCGAAGGTCCGGCAGTGGCTCGACCAATCCACCGGCATGGGCCACACGCACATCGAACTCGACCCGGAGCGACACGCCGCACTCCTCGCTGCACTCGACGCTCGCGTCGCATCGCGCCGGCAGAGCGACCACTCCTCCGACATGTCATTCAACGAAGTGCAAGTTGCCGCGCTGCTTGATGTGCTCACCGGACGGGGTAGCGATGGTCCCAGCACCGCCGATGCGGGTGACAGCGCGGAGCCACGCTCTGGCCTTCCGGAAATCAGCGTCATCGTCGATTGGCGCACTCTCTCGCAGGGGGTACATGCCTCAACAGTGTGTGAGACGGTCGACGGCATTGCCTTGCCGGCACAGACGGTTGCGCGGCTGTGCTGCGATGCCGAGGTGTTGCCGGTGGTCATGCGGGGTACGGCAGAAGTGCTCCATGTAGGTCGCTCCCGTCGGGTTGCCACCCGCGCCCAACGCCGGGCCTTGGCCGCGATGCATCGAGGATGCGCGCACCCCAACTGCACCCGTCGGTTTCGTGTGTGCCAGATCCACCATGTCGTCCCGTGGGAGCGCGGCGGCACGACCGATCTTGCCAACCTGTTACCGCTGTGCACTGAACACCATCATTTGGTGCACGAAGGTGGATGGACCATCCAGCTGTCCGACGATCGCCGCGTCCGCTGGACCACCCCCGATGGCACCGTCATTCACAATGGGGTATCCGCCGATCGACCACCACCGGGCGAACCCGACCGCGGCCCACCGTGACGCTCCGGAATCAGACGGGGTAGACGGGATCAAATCAGTCGATCGCGAATCGCGGTCAACCAGTCGTCGGCGCTGCGCCATCGTTCGTCGGCATGCGCGCGTGCATCGTGCACGGCACCATCTGCGCGTGGCCATGACCCGAACCATTTCACCGAACTCTGTTTGGCGTGCAGTGCCCGCATCGCGTCAGCCACGAGATCATCGCCGACATGCCCCTCCGCCAGGAGAATGAAGCAGTAATCGCCCAGTCCGGCATCGCGAATCGGCCGCGAGATCAGGTTCGACAAATTGATTCGCCGCGCCGCGAACTCTTGAAGAATCGAGATCAAGCTGCCGGGTTCGTCGGCACGCTGGAACACCACCAGACCGGTGCGGTCATGACCGGTTGGTGCCGGGCATCCATCGCGAGCCACCAGGACAAACCGGGTCTGGTTGCCGTCCTGGTCCTCAATGTCGCTTGCCAACACCTCGAGGCCGTACAGGTCAGCGGCCACCCGAGGCGCAATTGCGGCCATACCAGGTGTGGGCTCAGCACTCACGGCTTGCGCCGCGCCAGCTGTTGACGATGCGGCGCGAATATTCACCTCAGGAAGGTGCTCGCGCAGGAATCGGTGACATTGAGCGGTGGCCACCGGAATCGACATCACATCGGTCACGTCGGCAATGGTGGTGCCAACGGGTGCGGCCAGACACAAGTGAATGTCGAGCACGACCTCGCGGAGGATCACCAGATCGTGGTCGAAGGCCAACGCGTCGAGCGTGAAGTTCACCATGCCTTCGATCGAATTCTCGATCGGCACGAATCCGTAATCGACCGTTCCGCTCGAGACGGCATCGAGCACATCGGGCACCGTGCGCAACGGCGTGAGATCACCACCGGCGAGGTCGCTCTGGGTGCGTAGCGCCTGCTCAGTGAAGGTGCCGAACGGCCCGAAGAACGCCACGCGCACCGCGTTACGACCAGCGGTGCTGGTCGCAGCGGGCGCAGAATTACTCGCCTCGTGCGTCGTCGCGTTATCGGTGCTCACGCGACGCAGGTTATGCCGTCGCACACATCTGCGGTCGGGAACGCCCGCGGACAACACCGTGCCCAGTCCATCGGATCGGTGTTCGAGCGACGAGCCGGCATTTATCCGCCGTCGCGGTTCATCGTCAATCCGAGAGGTGAAATCGCCTCAATCCATGACACGATGTCGGCGTGGACGAGTCAACTCTGCGCGACCTCGTCGACCAGATCCGCACCGGCGATATCTCACCTGATGCCGCTGTTGCTCGTCTTCGCCGACTTCCCTTTGCCTCGGCAGCCGACGGCGCAGCGCTCGTCGATCATCATCGCGCCCTCCGCCAGGGCATGCCCGAGGCCGTGTACGGCCCCGGCAAGACCCCAGAACACTGCGCCGACATCGTGGGTGAACTGCTCGAGCACGGAACAGGCCCGGTGCTTCTGACACGCACCGACGCTGCTCAACGCGACGTCGTGATGGCCCGACATGGTGGGGCCACGGTCGTGGGCACGTCTCTCGCATGGCGTCTGCCCATCGACCCGACCGTCACCGATGCGCCACTCACCAGCCCGCGAGTGCTGGTGATCACCGCCGGCACAGCTGATGTGCCCGTCGCCGACGAGGCGGCGCTCACCTTGTGCGCACACGGCATCCGACCGGACCGACTCCACGATGTTGGTGTGGCCGGCCTGCATCGACTGCTCGCTCACCTCGATCGGGTCATGGCCGCCGATGCGGTGATCGTGATCGCCGGCATGGAAGGTGCTCTCGCCAGTGTGATGGGTGGGCTTGCCGCGGGCCCGGTGATCGCTGTGCCGACATCGGTTGGCTACGGGTCGGGTCTCGAAGGTGTGACAGCGCTGCTGGCCATGCACGCCACGTGCGCATCGGGGGTGACCGTGGTCGGTGTCGACAATGGTTTCGGTGCCGCGGTCGCGATGGTGCGCATGTTGCGTATGGCTGAGCGCGGCCGCACCGGTGACGAGACTCTCGACGGGGAGACTTACCGGTGACCCGTGTTGCATGGTTCCAATGTGCGGCCGGTGTGGCCGGCGACATGGTGATGGCCGCACTAGTCGATGCCGCGTCGCGAATGCCGTCTCGGATTCAGGAGGCGAACACGAGCACTGGTGACTCGTCGGGGTTATCTGATTCTCCGACTCCAGATGTGCTCCTCGCGGTGATGTCGGCCGCGGCCGATGTCGTCCTGGCGCCGGTTGATGCGACCTCGCTCACCACTACGGCCACCGGCGAGGCACCAACTCTGGAAGCACTCACCTTCGAACCGGTGCAACGCTGCGGCGTGCGGGCCACGTGGGCGAACGTTGTTGTGCACGACCACGGCCATGCACACGACGATCCACACCGCGGTCACACCAGCGACGATGACAACGACACAGACGTTGACAAGGCTGGCCGCGAATCAGGCCACCATTCACATGGGCCGCATCGACCGGCCCGCGATGTGTTGGCGATGATTGATCGGGCAGGCCTTCCCCAACGCGTCCGCGACCGTGCGACGGCTGTCTATGCCACGCTCGCCGACGTGGAAGGTGAGATCCACGGCATCGACCCTGCCGATGTTGAGTTGCACGAAGTCGGTGCGGTCGACTCGATCGTCGATGTGGTGGGAGCGTGCGCTGCCCTTGAAGCGTGGGACGTGGACGTTGTGTTGTTCTCGCCCATCGCTGTTGGTCATGGCACGGTGCGCACCCAACACGGACAATTACCCAACCCGGTACCCGCCGTTGCCGACATGTTGGCCCGACACGGCGCACCGACGGTGGGGCTCGATACCACGATGGAGGTGGCCACCCCGACCGGTGTCGCTCTGATGTGTGTGCTGTCGGCCATGAATCCCACGGGCGCTCCTCGGCCAGGCGCCATGCCCCCCATGCAGGTCATCGCCACCGGCTACGGCGCCGGCAGCGCCGATGTTGCCGGACGGCCGAATGTTGTCCAAGTGGTTCTCGGCGATCTCGACATCAATATCGACGCCGCGGTGAGCGGAAGTCAGTGTGAACGTCGACGATGTGACCGGTGAGGTTCTTGCCCACACCGTCGAGCGCCTGCTGGCCGTCGGCGCCTTCGACGCGTGGGTCACGCCGATCATCATGAAGAAGGGGCGGCCCGCTCACACCGTGCACGCCCTCTGCGATGAGGCCCGACTGGCCGCGGTGCGCGACACGATCGTGACCGAGACCGGTTCGCTTGGCGTGCGTGCCCATCGGGTACGCCGCTGGCCGCAACAGCGCCACGAGATCACGGTCGATGTAGATGGGCACCCAGTTCGGGTCAAAGTCGCATCGCACATTGCGCGTATGGATGTGGAATTCGATGATGCCGCGGCGGTGGCAGCCGCAAGCGGCGTACCGGTTCGCGAGGTCATCGCTATGGCCGAAGCACTCGCCCGCAACTCGCAGCAGGACTAGCGAACCCGCGCGCGGCAACTAACGCGCAGACGTCCGTAAAGCACTCACCAATTGCGCTCGCCAAGCGCGCTCACCGACAGCGTCCACCAACCGCGTTCACCGCCGAAGCAACTCCGAACGCAACGCCACTAACTCGGGTGCCGGCTCACCACCTGACCACTCGTCAGCGAGGATCCGCTCGTATGAGGCCCACTCCTGACGAAGTCCCGCGGTGTCGCCGAGGCCAGCCCGCGCACGAAGACGCAGCCCGATCAGCTCCTCGTGTCCCGGGAGCACCCGAAGGCCGAGAGCGGTTGCGCGCAGAACCCCGTCAAGGTCGCCGACATCGAGATACGCGCTCGCCAATTCAGCGACGGCCGATGTGGCTTCGATGACGAGTTCGGACGTGATTCCCTCAGCATCCGGCCACAGATACGCCGTGCCCGCGAATGGCATGCCGCGCACCCCGGCCAACAGGGGCCCCAGTTCAGCGATAACACGCTCTGGATCCGCAGAATGCGCTGCTACTCGTCGACGGGCGTTTGCGATCAGTTCGACATCGCTCACCACGCCGGGGACCACACTCAACTCCTCGGTGTGAGTCCTCGGAATCCAATCGTCGTCAATCGGCACTGCTCGTCCGAGGCTCCGTCGAGCGTCCGACACGACATTCGAAAACGTGGATGCCTGCACCCTGATGTCCCACAGCGCCGACCGCGCGCGTGCGCGGGTTGATCGTTCACGATGCGTGACCAACCACGCGAGTAGTTCAACCGACTTCGCTCGTTCGAATACAACGGGGGTTCCATCAGCCAGGCGCACGCGGGGCTCGCCGAGTAGCTCAACGATGACGACCGACGCTGCTTCACCATCGCTGTCGTAATCCAGATCGCTGTCGTGATCGACATCACTGTCGTTTTCGACATCACTTTCGGTTTCGACATCACTTTCAATAACGCTGTCAACGTCGCTATCGACATTGCTGCCGACATTGCCGCCAGGACCGCGCGTATCGGCAATGACATCAGCAACAGCCACAACGCCCGCGACACCACCATTCTCAGCACGCTTATCCGCACCGTGGTCACCGACGGGATATTCACCACCATCGCGACTAGTCGCATCATGTCCCGTGCTGCCAATAACGCGACTAGCACCACGCGCATCAACACCACCCACAACATCACGACCACCACCGACATGAGCGATGTGAGCCTCGGCAACCTGAGCAGCGAAGTACTCACCACTACCAGCGACGGAGGTACCCACAGCCCGCTCGCAGGCGAGACGTCCACTATCACCGCCATCTGCATCAGCGCCGTGTACGTCAACACCGTGTACGTCAACACCGTGTACATCGACACCGCTCTTCACCCCGGCACCATCGCCCACGTGAGCGAATTGACCCTCGGCGAACTCACCAGTGAAGGGTTCCCCAAAGCCCGCATCGCCCGACCCC
>Ga0208149_1001129_pt1 | contig 9991 bp, 15 predicted proteins | sample DEB08_DNA_15_FD_184533 | JGI IMG/M metagenome (GOLD analysis project Ga0208149, IMG submission 184533) | Aqueous microbial communities from the Delaware River and Bay under freshwater to marine salinity gradient to study organic matter... | ecosystem: Environmental > Aquatic > Marine > Coastal ... | reverse complement strand
GTTCATGGATCGGGAGACGAGGCTCGTTGTTTCGAGTTGCATGATACAGTTGCTCCCGATGGATATATAACTGAAAAAAAATGCAGAGTTAGGGTCAAGGAGATGGCAGATATGATAACATTAATAGTTCCATATCCACATACGATTAAATATAAATGCGAAAATAAAACAAGGAGGACAAGCATTGAAAAGAAAATTCAATAACTTTGCTGAGAGGACGGCAAGGCAAGAGATATCAAGAATATGTAAAGAGTTACAGAAAGCGAATAAGAAGAAAGAAGATGACACATGGTTTGAGGATGATCCAAAAGCCTCAAAAGAAAAGGACTATGGTCGTGTGTACCATGAACCTACGATTCAACCTTTTACGGGTGGGCATTCCATGTTAAGTGACATCATGGACAAAGGTGGGAACAACCATCTTAGATATACTGCCAAGCATGGATCGGCAAGAGACGGAGTAAGATACAGATATAAAAAGAGGCAGAAATGAATTGTTTGAAATGTAATAGCAGTACATCTGTTGTAGATAGCAGACCTCAAGAAACATCTGCCATTAAAAGAAGACGTAAGTGTAGCTCTTGTGGATATAGATTTAATACGATTGAACAAGTTTTAACTGAAAAAACTGTTGTAAAAAAAGTTACTGTGAAAGAAACAGTAAAGATAAGAAAGCCTAGACCTAGAGTTAAGCCTCGTGATCCGTTTAGTGATCCTACCTATTTAGATTCATTGAGCGATTATGAACTTGAACAATTAATAGGATCAGATGATTTTGGGGAAGAGCTATGCGACTTATAGATTCTTTAATAAAAAGATTTGAAGAAGAAGCCGTGGAGTTTGCATCGGTAGGCATGGAACAAGAGGCTAAAGATGCAAGAAGATTAGCTAGTAAATACCTTGAGATGAAGTACAATGGTCACACACACTCATTAAGAATGGAGATAAATGAAAAATGGAAAAAGAAGTAGGTTATGAATGGGAAAAAGAGGAAGTTAAAACACATTGTTTGCCGAGATGTCCAAGATGTCAAGGCACACTACAGACTGTTAACATACATGGTCATGAGCAATGTGTTTTGTGCCATAGTGTTGTGGACGATTGTTGCCAAGGTGCACAATTAAAATGAGTGACAATATATTAACTTTCCCATATAAGATAAAAAAAACAGTTGAACCCGTACCGACAGTATGTGAGTTGGCTGCCGAGCAATTTGAAGACATTCTAATTGTTGGAAGAAGGAGTGATGGTTTTGTTAGTATGATAACAACCATGAAAGACCCAGCCGAGGTGCTTTGGCATCTTGAGTCTGCTAAATTTGGATTAATGAATGGACTTGAAGAAGAGGAGGAGATTGATGGTTAAAAAAAATGAAAAAAAAGAAGTACACTCTAAAGATAGAGATAACGTCATCCCTTTTCCCAAACCATCCACACCTAGCCGTAGCCGTAGCAAAAAGGATGTGGGAAGTGGGGAGGGATACACAATCCATTTCGAACCAGATTGGGACGGATGGAGAGACGATCCAAAAGATAGCAAGACTTGAGGGTTGGAAGAGAAGAGAAAGAACATCCTTGGACGGATGGAGAGGCTATTGGGGGCCGTTCTTAACAACCGAAGAACAAAGTGAGCTACCAGAAACAGATTTTCGAGGGACAGATCATCCTGATGCAGTCAAGCCCGAAGAACCATACAGAGGAAAGATAGCAGAAATAAGATCGGCAAGATCATCACTATACAACGATGAATAAGGGGACAAGATGCAATTCAAATACAAGACAAAGCCATATGCTCATCAAGAGGAGGCTTTACAAAGATCTTATGACAAGAAAAATTTTGCATACTTCATGGAGATGGGGTGTGGTAAATCAAAGGTATTAATCGACAACATATATTGGTTATGTCAAAACAGATTAATTGATACAGCAATCATAGTCGCACCTAAAGGTGTGTATATGAATTGGGTAAATAACGAAATACCTATACACCTGCCAGAGGATATGGATCCCGAAATATATTTATGGAAAGCTAATCCCACAAGAAACGAAAAGAAAAGATTAACAGAAGGTGTAAGCAATAGAAACAAATTTAGAATACTAGTAATGAATATTGAATCATTCGTAACTAAAAAAGCACCCATGTTCCTTGAATCGTTTACCCACAGAAGTGAATTCTTACTCGCCATTGATGAATCAACAACAATCAAAAATATAAAAGCGAAACGTACAAAAGCAATTGTCAAGTTTGGGGAGACTGCCAAATATAAAAGAATACTGACAGGTTCTCCGATCACACAATCGCCTTTGGATCTTTATTCACAATGTGCTTTTCTAAACAAAAGACTTTTAGGATACGATAGCTATTGGTCATTTCAAGGAAGGTTTGCTGTTGTTAGACAACAACGAATGGGCAACCATAGTTTTAATCAAGTGGTTGGCTATAAAAATTTAGATGAGCTAACACAAAAACTAAAAATATTTGCACACAGAACAACAAAGAAAGAAGCGTTAGATCTTCCCGAAAAGATATACACAACAAGACAAGTTGAATTAACATCCACTCAACAAGAACATTATCATAGTATGAAAAAAACATCTGTTATCTTTTTAGAAGAAGGCGAGATGGTTACGGCTCCCGAAGTCATGACAAGACTATTAAGACTACAACAATTGTTATGTGGCTACCTTGTAAGTGATGACGGAGAAACTGTAGAACTCGCTAACAATAGAATAAAAGTCATGATGGAAGTCATAGAAGAAATGACAGGTAAAGTTATTATTTGGTCTAGGTTCAGACACGACATAAAGAAAATTAAAAGTGAATTAATCAAAGCCTATGGATCGGGTTCCGTGGTCACATATTATGGAGACACGACACAAGAAGACAGAGACTCGGCAATACACAACTTTCAAACAAATCCAGAGACAAGGTTCTTTGTCAGTAATGCACAAACGGGGGGCCGTGGTATAACTTTAACGGCTGCATCAAATGTAATTTACTACTCCAATGACTTTAACCTGGAGTCAAGAAAGCAATCAGAAGACAGATGTCATAGAATAGGTCAACATAAACCAGTACTATATGTTGATTTAGTGTGCCCCAATACAGTTGATGTACACATCGTTAAGTCCTTGGTAGAAAAGGATAAAATAGCAACCAAAACTTTAGGAGAGGAAGTACTAGAATGGCTAAAAGTATAAGAGCAGAAAAGTTAACGGGAACAGCTGGAGAGCTTTTTACAGCTTTCGAGCTAACAATGTTAGGTGTACATTGTGACTTGGTTAAACAAGACGGAACAGATCTTATTGCGATCAAAGGTCATGGCTTACCAATGGCTTTGAGAATTGAAGTTAAAACATCAACTCATACGAATGAGAAGTACAAGAGAAATAAAGCAGGTATCGGTGTTGGCAAGCAGTATAGTTTTACAACGAGTAAAGGTAGTCCCAAGAGAGCATACACGAAAGAAGATTGTGATATTTTAGCTTTGGTTTGTTTACCTGAAAGAAAGATACAGTTTCTACCCGTGGGCATGGTTCGTGGTATAACAAAAAGAATTCACAAAGATACATTTATAAATGACCCAGACATTACCGCAAGGTCCTGGAAATTTGCAGTTGAAAGATGTCTTTTCGAAAGCAGTTTAGCCATACAAAAATGTGAGGCTGATTTAGATTTTGAGAAAGCAGTATAAAATAAAATAAGAAATTATTTGACATTATATTAAATAGTAGGCATAAAAAATAAAAGGGAGAATTTAATGGATTCAGAAAAATGGAAATCAGTAGCAGTACCCATCAAGACATGGACAATGCTCAAGGAACTGTCAGAAGAAAGTGACAGGTCAATAGGAGGACAGATATCTTTTCTAACAAAGCAAGAATATTTGTGGAAAAAATCTCAAATAAATTCTATTGACAATCATCTAGCTAGGGGATAAAACCTAGTACCTACTACCGAAGGGTATAAACTTTAAACAAGAAGGAGAGAAATATGAGTGATGTGTTTTCACTGTTTGAAGAAGAAGCTGCCAACCCTAAAGCATTTGATAAGGTTGGAGAAGATGGTACTAAAAGACTATCTTCACTTATTAGGCAATCTGTTGACCTCGATAAACAGGTCAAGGATGCCGAAAAATATCTGAAAGACTTACAATACAAAAAGCGAACCATTGATGAAGAGGACATACCATCATTAATGGAAGAGTTAGGTGTTGAAAGTCTGACAGTTGATGGCAACAAAGTTTCCGTAGATAAATTTGTATCGGCTCGTATTCCCGAGGACAAGAAAGCAGAAGCTTTTGCTTTCTTACGTTCTATAGGGGAGGCAGATATAATTAAGAACGAAGTTGTCGTCCAATTCGGGATGGGTCAAGACAATGTAGCGGGAGCCGTGCTTGATGATTTATCAAAGCAAGGACTAAGTCCTGCTCAAAAGACCCACATACACCCGATGACTCTAAGGACATGGGTAAAGAACAGAATCGAAAATGGACAAGAAGTCGATTACGATACGTTTGGAGTCTATGTTGGTAACCGTGCAAAAATAAAAGGAGGTCAGTAATGTCCCAAGCAGTAGCACAAAAAGAAAAGACAGAAGTAGCAGTATCTAATTTATCTTCATTACTTGAAGAAGAGGCAGGTGCTGGTCTTGAAAACTTCACAACCGATGATATGCAAATACCTTTTATAAGGATACTACAAGCATTATCGCCACAATTAAACAAGCAAGACAGTATGTATTTAAAGGGAGCAGAACAAGGAGACATCTTTAATACTGTGTCACAACAAGTGTACAAAGCAGATGAAGGTGTGATTGTTGTACCTTGTTTTTTTGAAAAGAAATTTTTGGAGTTCGCACTTAGATCAAGTGGTGGTGGTTTCATAAGAGAACTATCCCCCGATGACAGAGACATAACTCTTACAACTCGTGAAGGTGCGGCAGAAATTCTTCCGTCTGGAAATGAGCTAGTAAGAACTCATCAACATCTGGTACAAGTAATGGATCCCGAAACTAAATTAAGTTCTCCAGCGGTTCTTGATATGAAGAAGACACAATTAAAAGTGTCTCGTAGATGGAACACAATGAAGAATGGTATAAGATTACCTTCGGGTAAACCTATGCCTTTATACGGAACTGCATGGTCTATTAAGACTATTGCAGAAAGTAACGATCAAGGTAGTTGGTATAACTATAAAGTTGATCGTGTGACTGAGATATCAAAAGAACTAGAATCTATGATGTTAGAGGCTAGGACTATGTATCAAAGTTTTAGAAAAGGGGAGATTAAAATGGCTGCCGCTTCTGCCGATGAGATGGCATCGAACAAGTCGGGAGAAGAAGTACCGTTTTAACAACTAGAGCCGTGGCTACGTCCTCCAAGTCACGGCTCTTTTTCTTTGGAGTGAAGAGTGAATTTAGCAGAAGAATTATTGAAAGCATTTGAAGGCTTTCGAACAGCACATGGTCAAACGGAAGTATCAACACAACGTATGGCTGGCAAACAAAAAGCAAAGTCTTACATTGTAAGAAATCCATTAACCTTAGAATTAGTACAAAGACACATAGAAGGTAAACAAGGTGTTGGTGCTATACCTATCAATGAAGATAACAAGTGTAAGTTTGGTGCTTTAGATATAGATCAATACCCTCTTGATCATAATGAATTAATAGATAAACTAGAGAAATTCAATGTTCCGTGCATCGTGTGCCGTAGTAAATCGGGTGGTGCACATATATTCTTTTTCTTCAAGGAGTGGATGAATGCGAGTGATTTTAGAGACAAGGCTGCTGAAGTATCTGCTGCTCTTGGGCATGGTCGGTGTGAAATATTTCCGAAGCAAGAACAGGTTCTTGTCGAGAGGGGCGATGTTGGTAACTTCATTAATTTGCCGTATTTTGACTCTGAGCAAACTTTCCGCTATGCGATACTCAAAAAAGAAGGAGAGTACAAGGATGCATCATTACAAGAATTCATCGAAGAAATACACAGAATAAAAACAGATCCCCAGGATTTTTTAAAATTACCAATTGGTGGGCCTGTTGAATTGTATCCGAACTATGTTCCGTGTTTACGTTCTTTATTATCGGTGGGTATTTTTGAAGGTGGTAGGAATAGAGCTGCTTTTCATCTTGGTGTTTTTTTACAAAAAGCTTTTCCCGAAGATTGGAAATCAAAACTAGAAGAGCACAATGCAAAAGATTTTACTCCACCTTTAACTGCATCAGAAGTTGTTGCTATACAAAACACATTAGAGAAGAAAGAGTATCAGTATCTTTGTAAAGAAGAACCTATGTCTTCTCATTGTAACCAAGGTGTCTGTAGAACTTTAAAACATGGAATAGGTGTTAGTTCGATGCCTACGATCAGTGGACTGTCTGTTATTTTATCGGAGCCTAGACTATGGTTCGTGGATATAGGCGGGAGAAGACTAGAACTTACAACAGATGAACTACAAACTCCGAGACTATTTCAAAGAGCATGTATGGAGCAATTAAACTTCATGCCTCCTAAATTAAAAGATAGTTTATGGGAAGAACAAATAAATAATTTATTAGAAAATTGTAATGAAATAAATGTACCCGAGGAACTTACATACAAAGGTCAGTTTGTTTCTCTGTTAGAAACTTATTGCACAGGTAGAGTTCAAGCACAAACTTTTGAAGAAGTTATGTTGGGTAAACCATATACAGAAGCAGAAGAAAGCAAGACTTACTTTAGACTTGAATCTCTCATGGAGTTTATGAGACAGAAAAAGTTTGACGTTTACACAAGGGCACAAGTGCAAGAGAGACTAAAAGAAATAAACAATGGAGATAGTTCTGTAACGAAAAGATTTAAAACATCAACAGGCAGTTGGAAAACAATTCGTGTTTGGTGGATCCCAGAGTTTGCTTCAGAAGTTGAAATTGAAAGTATTAAGATAGAAGCTGGTGAGGCACCGTTTTGAGAAAAAAATATAAAACATGTATCGAAGTTCTAGATGAATATCAACACACTTTTAAAGTTGTTGAACAAACTTTAAGAAAACAACCTTTCTCATTGACCAGAAAAGAAAGAGCAGAGTTAGTCTTCTATCAAGAAATGAATAGAAATATAGAAATGATAAAAAAATATATAGAAACAGGCGAAGAATCTATAGATTGGACTAAGTGGGCATGAAAGAAACGGCAATCTTTGGACCTCCGGGCACAGGTAAAACCACAACTTTGATCGATATTATTAAAAAGAGCATTCAAGGTGGAATGGATCCTACTAAAATAGCTTTCATGTCTTTTAGTCGTAAAGCTGCTACAGAGGCAAGAGATAGATCAGCGACAGAGCTTGGTTTGGATGTAAAGCAAATGATCTATTTTAGAACACTGCACTCGCTTGCTTTTACATGGCTAGGTTTAGATATTAAAAAAGTATTTAAAGGGGCAGACTATAATGATTTAGGTAAGCTTGTTGGTCTGGAGTTTAGATCAGCACCTACACTTAATATAGAAGAAGGACCTTTATTTCAGATAGGAGCAGGTGGGGACAAGTATATGTCTCTTGTACAAATGGCTCGTGTAAGAGAAGTGTCTTTGGAACAACAGTTTAATGATGCTTGGGATCACACTTTATATTGGCAAGAACTAAAAAAATTAAATAAAGCATATTGTGATTATAAACAAGCTAAAAACAAATTAGATTTTGTGGATATGATTGAAGAATTTATAAGGCAAGGAACTTCGCCTCAATTCGATTTGCTTATTATAGATGAAGCACAAGACCTAGCTCCTTTACAATGGCGTATGGTTAAGGAAGTTTTAGTTCCAAACTCCAAAAAAGTATACTATGCGGGAGATGATGATCAAGCTATATATACTTGGATGGGTGTGAAAGTCTCTGACTTTTTAAATTCATGTGAAGATAAATTATTTTTGGAACAATCCTTCCGTGTACCGAGTGCCGTGCACGATTTCTCTCAGAATTTAATAAAAAAAGTGTCTACCAGACAAACAAAAGATTGGCAACCCGCTAAAAAAGATGGCACGATAACATGGCATCGAGATATACTTGATGTAGACTTAACTAGTGGCGAATGGTTGGTACTTGCAAGAACTAATTATATCACAAACAAAGTATGTAATCGTCTCAAGGAAGATGGATATCTTTACTGGAGAGAAGGCACTGGTTGGTCTATTTCCCCAAATGTTATCAACGGAATAGAGGTATGGCTTAAACTATGCAAAAACCAAAACTTGTCTGCATCAGAACTGAAGAACTTTGCGAAGATATTGAACCCCAATATTATATCCAAGTCTGGGAGAAAAACCCTATCCTCCCTAGATCAAGAACAAACTTATACTCTAAACGATATCATAGAGAGTTGCTCTTTGAACGTCTCACACGAGACACCGTGGCAGAAAGTCTTGAAAGTCTCGGATCAGGAAGTGGCATACATAATGTCAGTGAGGAGACGAGGAGAGAGAATTCTGACGGGGACTCCGAGGATTCGGATATCGACAATTCACAAAGCCAAAGGTGGAGAGGCGGATAACGTAGCTCTACTTCTTGACTCAACCAAGGCTTGTGTAGAAAGTTTAGACCAAGATTCTGAAATAAGAACTTTCTATGTGGGAGCAACTCGTGCTAAAAAAGCACTTCACTTAATCGAATCAAATGCATTACATAGGTTTAACATATGAAAAAAGATAGAGAATTCTTCTTGAAGGAAGCAGAGAAACTAATCAATGGACAAAGAGCCAAGGAGTATGGTCCTGCTAAAAAGAATCATCAACGTATAGCCGACATATGGACTATACTGTTAGATAAAAAACTAAATGGTGCAATCACTCCAGAAGAAGTTGTGGCTTGTATGATAGGTGTCAAGGTTGCTCGTCTTGCCGAAGACATTTCAAAGGACGATTCTTGGACAGACGTTATAGGTTATGCGGCACTTGGTGGAGAAATTATAAATGACAAATCATGATCAATATCATTTTTTAGATCAAGATATAAAGGATATGTCTTGGGGGAATATAGATTCTGATTGGACACCTCCTCAAACTTTTCCTGATCTATCTCAATATGAAACTGTTGCAATAGATTTAGAGACAAAAGATACAAATCTATTAACACTTGGTCCTGGTTGGACAAGGAAAGATGGATATGTGATAGGAGTAGCTGTCGCAGCAGGAGAGAACTCCTGGTATTTTCCTATAGCCCATAAATCTGGGAATATGTCAAAGAATATAGTTTATAAATGGCTACAAAAATTATGTGATGATGAAAGTATAACTAAAGTTTTTCATAATGCTTTATATGATTTGGGTTGGTTAAGAGCCGAAGGCATAGAAGTCAAAGGTAAAATTATAGATACAATGATTGCAGCACCTTTGTTAGATGAAAATAGAAAATGGTATAATCTTAATTCCCTTGCTCGTGATTATCTTGGAGAATACAAGGATGAGAAAATATTGAAGTGTGCAGCTGATGAGTTTGGTGTTGATCCTAAATCTGGTATGTGGCAACTTCCACCTAGATATGTGGGTAAATATGCCGAGCAAGATGCTTTGATAACTTTGAAACTTTGGGACAATCTTAGAAAGAAAATAACACAAGAAGAATGTTCAAGTATTTTTGAACTAGAAATAAATTTACTTCCTGTGCTCTTTGAAATGAAAACTAAAGGTGTTCGTGTTGATATAGATAAAGCAAACGAAACTAAAAAACAATTAACTAAACTTGAAAGATCACTTATAGATGAAATAGTCAAGGAAACTGGAGTTACCCTTGAACCGTGGGTCGCCACATCTGTAGCAAAAGTCTTTGATGCTGTGGGACTTCCTTATTCTCGCACAGAGAAGTCCGGGGCACCCATGTTTACAAAACAATTTTTGTCGAACAACACTCATCCTATTGCTCAAAAAATTATAAAAATTAGAGAGATAAATAAAGCCAACACGACTTTCGTTGATACTATTCTTGAGCATTCTCATAATGGCAGAATACATTGCGATT
>Ga0208149_1001115_pt1 | contig 10074 bp, 8 predicted proteins | sample DEB08_DNA_15_FD_184533 | JGI IMG/M metagenome (GOLD analysis project Ga0208149, IMG submission 184533) | Aqueous microbial communities from the Delaware River and Bay under freshwater to marine salinity gradient to study organic matter... | ecosystem: Environmental > Aquatic > Marine > Coastal ... | reverse complement strand
GTCATGAGTTTGCAGCTCCACTTAAAAAAAGACTTATGGACACTAGACCTTCACCTAACTCTGATGTAAAATACTATTGTTTTGAAATCCCTAAAGAGGTTTAAATGAAATACGACCCAGTAAACAGCCCAGCACATTACAAGTTGAGTGGTGGCATAGAGTGCATTGATTATATCAAACAGGTACTAACCCTTGATCAGTTCATAGGTTACTGCCACGGTAATATGATCAAGTACCAACACAGGTATATGTACAAGGGTAACCCTGTTCAGGATATGGAGAAAGCAGAATGGTATTTAAACAAGATGCTAGAGGCAATGGAGGAAAAACACAAATGAGGCCATACGAAGAAGGTATAAAGGACTTTAGGGAAGGCAACTTAGGCAATCCTCATAGACCAAATACCAAGCAGGGTAGGGAGTGGGAGATGGGCTTTAACAAAGCCTACTTCCGTAACCTTGAAAGGGTTAAGCTGAATGAACAAAAACAAAAAGAGTCTTGAAGAAGAGGCCAAAAGTTACAGGCAGAAAAAGATAAAGCCACCGCTTAAAAACAAAGCACTTACTTCTCGTAGGTACTTAGCTGGTCAAGCGATGGCTGCATTGTTGTCAAGATCTCCAGGGCATGTTCACAAAGGAGATATAAAGCGTGAGTCATATGATTGGGCTGACTTCATGTTAGAGGATGATGATGAATAACAAAAGGGGGCTTCAAGTGGCCCCCTTAAGTTTAATCTGTTTGCTTTTTAAAGATACGTAAACTACGTAAAGACTCTTCAGTCTCTAGATACCGTTGGAGTATGAAGAGTTCGTTCGGCTCTAAGTCTTCTAGATCTCCTAAGTTTAATTCCTTTAGGCCTTTCTGAACACCTGACTTAGGGAACTTGCTAGTTATGTCGTACTGTAGCGCAGTTACATCTTCAGGTCCAGAGTATTGCATACGTAAGAAAGTCTTAGCTAAATCTTTTGCTCTGGGTACAACATCACCCTTCCAATGCTGTAACTTTTCTTCTTGAGTCAGGTTATCAAACCAACTAGACTCTAGCAGCAAGCTTGACTCTGACTCTATTATATCAAAGAAGATTCCGCTCAAAGTATTACCAGCTTGAGGTGCTTGGTCTTTAACTTTCTTACTGGCTCCAATCATACTATCAAGTTTATAGTCTGGTATACCTACCCTATTCATAACACGTTGAGTATCAGTAAGCCTGATGTTCCTAATACCTAACATCTTAGTAGATTGTATATCGGCTGTACCACCTGCAGCAGTCTGTCTAGCTTCGGCTAAAGGTTCTCCCATAAACAAAGGTATGATATTGTCTATGTAACGAAAGGCATTGTTGACTAGCTTATTGTTTTGTTTCCTATCTATAGGTGCAGCATCTTCACCTCTAGCAAGACCAGCGACAATGTTCAAAGGTTCTGCAGCCCTGAATACAGGACTTGCAAACTGACTAGCCAAGGTGTTACCAGCTATATTTAAAGCCGCAGCAACATCACGTCTTTCAGGATCAACCATAAGCGTAATAGACTCTAGTGTATCCCTTTGAGCTTTATCTAGATTTCTTAATAAACCACTTAAACCAAAGTCCAGCCTAAACTGCTTAAAAGCTTCCATAGCTTGTTGCTTTTCACCCATCCGCATCAACGCCCAGATTCTACCCCCAGCTCTGTATGCAGATATAGGAAAGTCAAACTGTTGGTTTATCACTTCTCCACCTGCAGTAGCTGTTGCATACAAAGGTAGGCCTTTTTTAACGTTATCAATTTCTTCATTTGATACTACCCAAAGAGCACCAGCAGATACCGTAGTCCTAGCAAATGCTTCCTTCATAGTCATGTTGTCGTAGAAACCCATACCCTTTGCAATCATGTTTACTCCAGGAGCATTCTTTCCTGTGAATGCTACTGTGGCATTAAAGAATCTACCAAAGGGAACTGCCATACCTATAACAGGAAGCTTCCTAGCGTTTTCTATACCCCCTGCAATTGTACCTACTAAACCTTCACCCTTATAAGATTTAGAAAAGATTGCCTCCAAGGTATCCTCAACAGCATTAGCTTCTATAGTACGATACTCCTTACTACCCATATATTTTTGAAGGGACATACCACCTATGTTTTCAGACCTATAAAATTCGTTCCAACCTTTACCTGTAGCAGCTCTAAGTTTCTTATCCATCTGAAATAAAAATTCTTGCGACTTAGTAAATCCATCCTGTGCTTGCACCAAGGTAAGCTTCTGCACCATATCAATATAGTTATCTGTTTTTAACCCAACTAATTTCATACCTGGGCTAAACTTACCGCCTGTTAGTAAGGTATTGGTACCCTCTACACCACCAGGAAGTACACTGTTTAATCTTTGAAGTGCTTCAGAGTTTCTTTGCAGTGCAGATTCAAAAGCTGTATAAGTCATGTCAGGATCGAGTAGGAACTTGACCCTTTGCATATTAGATTCCATAAGAATCTTAGCTAACCTCTGAGTTTCAGCACCTTTTTCTACCTGACCAGCTAACTTTTGTAGTGTGCCATATCCAGCATTTACTAATGCTATAGACATATCAGTAGCACTTTGCAGGGCAGTATTAGTACCCCAACCAACTACATTGAGTGCACTTGTAGAAGGATGAGCAACAAGCAACCTAATTAAACGGTCTTGGTTTTTCTGGAAAGCTTCTAAGGTCATTCCAGTTATAGTTGGATCAGTATCTTTTTTAGCAGCCTTAGGCTCAGTGCCCTTTAGGATAGACAGTCGTAACTTCTTAGTAGTAACTTTACCTTTCCTGCTACGATAGACTACTGTTGCCAGATCTCCATCTATTTCTTTTACTTCACCAATTCTTTTTGTACCTACCGAAGATACTCTGTCACCAACTTCTATTGTTTTAACAGCCATATCGCCACGAATAAATCCAGCATCTAAGGCAGACTCATATAGATCTTTTAGTTCCATATCAGTAATAGAAAGACCTAGCTGTTTAGCTGACTGACCCATAAGGCCAAGAGTTGAACCAGCTTCAGACATCTTGTATGACAGTATGTCACCTATATCTCTACCAGTAACTTGAGATCTAGGAATGATGTTGCCGTCATTGTCACGAACTTTAATCTTATTGCCCGTAGCTTTCTCAATAGCTTTTATAAACCCTTGAGCTTCCTTGTCGCTAACATCGGCAATAATATCAGCCATCCAGTTAGTAAACTTATCATCTTCAAAACGTTTAGCCCAAACAAAGCCCCTCTCAAAGGCAGTCTGAGTCATACCCTTAAAGATAACTTCATCACCTTCGTTATGTCCTAGTATTAGGACTTTAAAGAAGTCGTGGCTAAAGTCTTTGCTACCTTTAGATAACTCTGCGCCACCCTCTAGTTTTGTCTTCCAATCTCGACCAACATCTACTTTCTTTTGCTTTACATATTTGTCTATAGCTTGAGAGGCTTCCGACAAAAACCCTGTAGCATCTGGTGTAGATAGTTCCATTGTAGGTACTGCTGTATCTGACATACCACGTCTTGCAATCAAGCCAGCTTGAACACCACCCATAATAATACCACCAGCAGCAGCTATTCCCACAGCTAGGTAGTTAATGTCTTCCTGTGCATCTACATCTACTAAGCCATCTTGATACAAGTACTCCATACCTGTACCTATTGCAGCATCTATACCAGTGGTAATACCTATTTCTGTAATAGCTTTCTTGGTAGCTAGACGTTGAGCAGCAGTCTTACCTAAAGTCTGCTGTACATAAGAACCTATCTTAGCCTTAGTAGCTGTACGTGAAGCTTGTACTCCATCCGCAAATACCTTGGTACCAACTTTTTCAGCTGTCTTTTTTGTACCTTCTTTCTGCATAGACTGCAGAGCAGCTTTCTTTGCAACTGACGTACCTACACGAATAGAACCATTAGCTGCAGCTTTACCTATAAGTCCCCCAAGAAGGTTTGCTGGATCAAGAAGCACACTCCTAGCAAAGTCCATCACACCTTCAGCTTTTTCACCTACTGTCGTCTCTTTACTAAAGATGCCAGCCATGTTTTCATACAGCTTATATGCAGCAGCAGCTCTAGTTTTCTTAGCTTCATCATCTTGTATGTCGTTGATGTAGTCTATCTCAGCTAGGCCACGAACAGTATTACCTGACACAACACCACGACGATTGTTTAAGAAGCTGTCAATAACATCTTCTCTAGATTTACCATCTACTTCTTCATCACCAAACCTATCACGCATATAGCCTTCAGCTATAGAGTAGGCATAGTCATTTTCTGCTAAATCATTTTGAGTGTATGTACCAGCCTCAGGTAACGCAGGTTCAACCTTCTCAGGTTCAACTAAAACATTTGGGTCAGTTAGAATAAAACCTTCTGGTACACTTATATTTGTAGGCTTATCTAAAGTAAACCCCTCAGGTATGTTAGTCATCTTTACCCCTTATAGGTTTACAATATTTCCCTGTGGATCTTTCCAGTTGGTACCATCCCAAGTTATCACTACACCAGTATCAGGATTAGTAGCTGTAGCACCCACTGGAATACTACTAGGCTCAGGTTCGGGTTCAGTATTTAAAGCCCTTAACTGTGGTGGTAGATACGGGTTGTTTTGATAGTCTTCAAACTTACTAGGAAACATCTCAACAAGATTCTCTTGGAACTCTGCAGGTGTCATAAATTCATCCATAAGAAATTGTGCAGCTCTGTCAGACTGGTCACCGCCACTTTGTATTTGATTTAAAAGACCTTGTATTCGACTGAGTTCTGTTGCTTGACTAGGGTCGTTAAGCATCTCCTTAACTTTAGCCTTAGCTAAAGGTATTGTATTCTGCAAAACAATGTCTGCCATAGCTTTCTGACGTTTTTCTTGAGGTTCAAAAGAAGTTAAAACACCAGGTTTTGGAGTCACTGTAAAGGTACGACCTGGAGTTGTAGTAATCTTAGATAATTCTTGAGCCATCCTGTAGAACTCTTTTTCATCCGTAAAATCTTTACCAGTAATCTGACTAATATAATCCATCTTGTCTTGAACAGGAGCTTTTGCTTGAGATATAATCATCATAGAACGTATCTGAGATAAAGGTACAGATCGTCCATCTTTTTCTAACGTCCTTTGAAATTTTAATATGTCTTGAGCAGCAAAGGGATCTTGTATAGCACTGTTAAGAAATGATAGTGCTTCTTCATCATCAATATCTGCATCATCTACCATTTTTTGTAGGTCTAAAGAAGCTTGAGCTGCCTCTAAGTAAGCATCACTGCTTTTATAAGCAGTTTGTTTTTCAAGCTTATTTAGGTAGATTTGAAAGAGACTTTGCTCACGAGCTTGAGCTAATTCTTCTTCTTGATCACGTCTAGCTTGTACTTTATCCATGCCACTTAAGGCCCCTGCAAAACTAAATGCCATGTATTATCTCCTTGCCATTAAGCCCTGAGGAGCTTCAGGCATAGGCTCTTGCATAGCTTCTTCAGGTTCTTGTTCTGTAATATTTTCTTTAGGCATTTCTAAAGCTGGCTCTCCAGTTTTTTCACGAAGTTCTTCAAGCATCTGTAAAGCCTTTTGACGGTCTCTGCTGTAGTCTAAGACTTTATCATCTTCTTCATCCTTGAAACCCTCTTCAAACTTTACATCAGCTTCAAGTGCCAAGCCTTTAATATACTCATGCAAAACTGGAGCTATCATAAGGCTTACATCAATGCTGTGAAGACCCTCCATTACAGCACTGCGAAGTACACCCTCAACCAATGCTGTTAAGGTTAGCCCCATTTCAAGAAAATGAAAAGCATCCTCTAGAGCTTCTACCCTAGTAATATTTTCGATATGCATATCCAAAGCATCAATAGGATCAACTATCTCTGGAGGCCTCTCAAAAGGTCTAGCCTTAGGTTCAGAGGTAAGTGATTGACCTGGAATAGGTGCTGCAAATATAACGCTCATTATTGTCCTCCAGGAAGGTAAGTATTAGCTTTAGTCAACCTACTTTTCATCATAGGTTTTCCTGGCCTTAGGTATTGTTCAGACACTATTCGAGTTGACTCCTCAACAGTTTCAGCTTTTTGTAAATCCTCTAAGAATCTACCTTCGTTAGTGTTCTGAACTTCGTGTATAAAGAATCCAAAGTTAGCTTCGTAGGTATTTGTGTCTAAGTTATTTTCTTTAGCCCAAGATTCAAATGCTTTTCTTCGAGGTCCAGTCCATTGAGCAAAACCAAGACCACCTTTAGATCCAGGGACAACAGGTTTTAGTTCTTGCATGAATTTAAATCCACCTGTCTCATGGTCAAAGTTACCTGCAATACCTGCAGCTTGAACATCTGTTAGACCTAAGGCGTCTGATATATCCCCTACAAGTCTTTGACCTATATTTTCTTCGCCAGCTTGTTTAGACATTAAACCCTCTACAGGACTGCTAGATAAAGCACTTTCTTCTTTTCTAGCTTTAGCTATCATTGCCTCTCTAGCTGTAGAAGCATTATTAGAATACTCCCTATACTTTTTAAACCTATTAGATAAAAGAGTCAGACCCTGCTGTGGATCTAAACCTGCCTCTGGATCTAAATTTAATGCTTCATTTCTAAGCTTTTGCCTAGAAGCCAACCCAATTGTTTCTATATCAGGTTTAGATTCCTGCAATTCAGAATTTCTTCTAGATTCTTTATCTAAATTATTATAGCCTGATTCGTATTCTACACGTCTAATCATTCTTATATTTCCCTACTTAAAGCCAATTACCAAAGATAAACCTAAAGGCCATTTCGGATTTAGCCTGATCTTCTCCATAACCTATTTTTTCTCTTAGGGCTTGTAATGTCTGATCCCCTAAGAGTATTTGAAGGGCACGATCTTTTGCATCTTCAGTAGACTTAAAGTTCATATCCATAAGATCACGTTCACGTTGCCACACAGCATCAATATTCTTAGAGGTCATAGCATTAATAGTTTTTGCAAATTCCGCATTACTTTCATTTTGTGCAGAGGTATTAAGTGTAGCTATATTCTGTCTCCACTGTGCATTAGCTTGAGCTACAACTAGACTATTCGTAGCATTAAATGTATCTCTTTGTTGTTGTAAGTTAGAGTTAAACTGACGAACAGCATTGGTAGCATTTACATTAAACTGATTTACTGCATTAGTTTGTGATGCATTAAACTGTGAGGTCTGTGCAGACAAAGACGAAAAGAACTGTCTTGTTTGATTTTCATTAGCAGCATTAAATTGTGCAGCAGCATTCTCAGCAGCTTGATCAGTAAACAAAGATTGAACATTTTGCTGTGTTCTGAATATAGCAGTTTGTTGTTCATTATTTAGATTAGCCATATCCATAGCTAAGAAGTTCTGAGCATTCTGTACTGCAGCTTGTTGTCTGTTGTTTAGGTTAGCCATATCCAAGTTAGCTAAAGAACTAGCTTCTGCCATAACCATAGCTTGACGATTACTTAGATTAGCAAGGTTCATAGTATTTACTGCACGAGAGTTCTCAAGAGCTATATTCTGCTCTGCAGTAAAGTTCATATTAGCAATGTCACCAATACGAGCTGAGTTCTGAACACGAGCTTGGAATGCTTGATCAAACTCTTGACCCATAAACTGTGCACGTTGTTGTGCTGCAAGCATAGCACGTTGTTGACGGTTTGACAAGTTCTGAGCTTCAAATTGTGCAACTGTTTGTGCATCAGCTTGAGCAATAGGTAAAGCAGATTCCATAGCAGCTTGAACTAAAGCTTGTCCAGCCATACTGCTTGCACCTAAGCCACGAGCAGCCATAGCAGCTGTAGCATTACGCATTGCACCAGCAGCCCATGTAGGTGTAGCACCACCTTCAAAGTCTTGCATCAGGCCTTCTAGTTGGCCTTGTACAGTGGCTTTACTTGATGGGGTAGCTTCAGCAGCTTGTACTTGTTCAGTGAACTTAGCAGCCTTCTGTGCGTCTGCAGCACCACTAATTAGTTCACCTTCTTGCAGCTCACGTTGTACAGGATTCTGCATCTTAAATGCAGCACCTTGAGCAGCTTCAAGATCTGACACAGCAGACTTGTCTTGTTGTTGAGCCTGTACTTGAGCTTCTTCACTAACTTCACCTTCAGCAGCTTGAAGTTTTTCTGTTTCTGCTTGTACAAAAGGAGTAACTGTACCTGCCTGATAAGTGCTTGCTGGCACATAAGTAGGAGCCTGAGCTTGAGATACTTGGCCTACTGTAGCAGCCTCAGTAGTAGGTGCAGTGCCGTATACTTGACCAGCAGTAGGTGAAATCATCTGATCATCAGTAGCTTTCATATACTCTACAGGAGCTTGCATAGGCTGCATAGTTTGTTTTAAGGTGTCTCCAAACATAGGTACAATATCTTTTTTGTAGCTAATATTGTCACCACCTTCTGCAAGACCACGAACCATACCGCCACGAGCCATAGCTTGTTCATACATACCCATACGAGCACCTGCTCCAGGGTTTGCCTTAGCAAAGTCAGTAAGTCCAGCTATAGTCTTTGGTCCTTTATAACCTAAGAACTTTGTAGCTAATTGGTATTTAGCATCTAAGTTAGTGTCGCCACCTTCAGCATAACCAACTACACCACCTTCTGCCATAGCCATCTTAGAGAATCCTGGAGGTACGTAAGTTACAGCCTTACCATCAATTTCAGTTACTGGCAATTGCTGACCTCTTTCATTTGAATACATTACTGTCTGACTTATCCCTGTTGTTTCTTGAGAAGGTAGAGATACTGTCTGTGGTATAGCGCCTTCAATATATCCTGGTGCAAATACTTTAGATGGTTCATCAGCAGTCTCTGATGCTACAGTTGTAGGTCCAGATAAAGGAGCAGCTTTACCTTCTTCATACCCTGGAGGGTTGTATACGGAAGCACTTTCTCCTGAAAATGGAGAGTAAGTTTCACCCACACGACCCTCTATTCTATCTTGAGCAACTCTTTGTGCTTCTGCAGTACGACGAGCTTTCTCTGCAGCTATTCTAGCAGCTTCTGCTTCTGCTGCCTTACGAGCTTCTTCAGCTCTACGTCTCTCTTCTTCAATACGTTGTCTTTCAGCAGCTTCACGTTGAGCTTTCTCAGCAGCCTCACGAAGTCTTTTTTCCTCTGCTATCTTAGCGTCATACTCTTCTTGAACACGTTTTTGTTCAGCTATCTGAGCAAGCCTAGCCTCTTCTTCAGCTTTGTATTTAGCTGCAGCCTTAGCTGCTTCTGCTTCTTTTTTAGCTTTAGCGGCTGCTGCTTGAGCCACTGCTTTTTCTTTAGCTTTTTTTGTAGCTTTAGCTTTAGCTGCTGCCTTAGCTGCTGCTGCCTCTTTAGCTTTAACTTCTGCTGCTACTCTGTCTTGTTCTATCTTCTTAAGTCTAGCTTGCTCTTTAGCCCAAGCAGTATATCCATTCTCTTCATTAAGTTTAGCACGAAAGGCATTACCCTCTGCATGAAGTAGGCTTTTTTGGATCTGACCTTTGTCATTACGAATGTCACGGAAGGCAGTCTTTTTGATCTTACCTGTAACAGAGTTTTTCATAACTCCAGCTTGCATGTACGGACGGTCGTTATAATACTCGTTCCATACCCACTGCCATTGACCAGGATTTTTATCTGGAATCCCAAATCCTGTAGAATAAGGCATCTGTTTAATATTACTAGATGGTGGTTTTTTACCTTTAAATTTACTTTCACTACGTGCCATCATTATTTCTCTTCATATTGTATGCCATAAAAAGTCCTTTATCCGTTCACTACTTCGTTAAGACCCCAGATCATTGCACCTGTACCGCCTAAGAATAATATCACACCTATTGTTAATGATATACCCCAAAACAACTTGTCTCTAGCTTTAGCTTGTGCCTCTAGTGCCTCTTTCTGTCTAACCCTAGCTGCAGCTTGTTCTTTAACTACTAAGTCCCACATCCCTGGTGGTCCATATAGTCTGCACACTTCACGAAGTTCGTTCTGTGCTTCTTTGTGTTTCATCTTAGCTTGTGCAATTGCAAAGCCTTCTTCTTCAGATGAGGTAAGTCTACCTAGTGGGCCTTTGTGTCTACCCTGTTCAGCTATACTAATGTCAGCTTCTAACTTAGCTAACTTACCA
>Ga0208149_1001108_pt1 | contig 10102 bp, 9 predicted proteins | sample DEB08_DNA_15_FD_184533 | JGI IMG/M metagenome (GOLD analysis project Ga0208149, IMG submission 184533) | Aqueous microbial communities from the Delaware River and Bay under freshwater to marine salinity gradient to study organic matter... | ecosystem: Environmental > Aquatic > Marine > Coastal ... | reverse complement strand
CAATTCGTCCGACCGTCGGGCTAGGTCGTCATCCCGAAGCGACAAAGCTGCCTCACGTTCAGAAAGCCTCTCTTCCAATTCACTTACGGCCTCTTGCCTCTCACCCAAGCCCCGGACTACTTGAGTCGCTGACTTCTCACGTCGCTCAATCTCTTGCTCTCGAGATTTCATCTGGTCCTGTTGGGCGAGAAGCGAGGCTTCCCTGCCTTCTAGATCACTAAGCTCTTGCCGGCTATTTTCTACCTGCTGCTCCAGAGCAATTCTGTCCTTGAGCAGTTTTTTCTCCCGAAGATCCATTTCGGCCAAATCGGTCGCCAACTTCTCACGAGCCGTCTCCATTTCGTCTCGCAAATCTTCAAGTTGCTCTCGCAGCGACTCAATATTGGCCTGGTCCCGTACGATCTGGACACGCTCATCCTCCAACGCAGAGCGTGTCCCTTCAAGTTCAGCGCGTAGTTCGCGCAATGCACTGCGCTCCGTATTGAGTTCACGCTGTTCACGTCCCATCACTTCGTGCTGTTCACCCAGTGCATTCAATACGGACGACGAGTCGTCATCCCTTTTGGACGTAAGCAAACGCTCCCTCGCAAATGCCGATTTCGCTCGCTCCAGATCGGCGCGGTCCTCTGCCAGTTGTTCTTCTTTCGCCTTCAATTCCACATAGAAGTTGCGGACCTTTTCCTTGAGTGCTCGAAACTCCGGACTAGCCTCGTTCGTGGCATTCACGCTGGTGTCATAAATCTCATCCTGGACAGAATCGTCTTGACTTCGGTTCTGGACCTCAGCAGATGTCTCTTCGGGCTTAGAGTCGGCTCCGGCTATCACCTGTGCGGCGTCACGTTCGTTCTGGCTTCGACGCTGTTCGACAATTCGAAGAACATGAGCTCGAACTTCCTCGGGTGAAGATTGCTCGACAAGGTCATTCACGGTAATCCGCTTGGGCCGCGGCTCCACTTGAACTTGCTCAGTGCCTGTCTCTGAGCCCACGGACGCAGGCTCGTCGTGCGCTGGGCCCATCGGATTCTGCTCACGCGGTGCCGGATCGTCGGATCCAGCACTGTTATCGCCGCTACTAACTGTCGTGGGAAGAGTCGGCAACACCTGCTCAGACGTTTCCTCAGAATCGTGGTCGGCGTCACCGGCTACATCGGATGTGGCGAGCAGAGTAGCGCTCCCCACCCGCCTCTTTTCTAGAGACACTCGCTTGGCTCGCCGCCTGCGACGGCCCATCAGCAGGTCAAAAATAACGAAAAGGAGAGCGCCCAGCAAAATCAGGGACAAGAGAGGGTTACCCGCAACGAAGTCAACGACACCGGACACCAGTCACCACGGCCCTTTCATACATTCTTTTCAGAAAACGCTGAGAGTATGCCGTATTCTCCCGGGTTTGGTGCCAGGACCCCGGGCGGCAAGACTCGCTCGCCAATGATCGCTGAGCGTCGGCGCGCCGTCGGACAAGCCTAGCGAGCGAACTCGCCCCGGTAGTACTCAAACATCCAGCCCACGATGCCTAGCAGCAGCACGGCACCACCAAGAACAATGACCCATACGGCGAAGACCAAACCCATAGCAATCGTTGCTGCCCCCAGGGCCACCACGAGCGGCCACCACGAATGGGGGCTGAAGAATCCGTACTCTGGGTCGGCCTCGTCGATTTCGCCATCGGAGCGGTCCTCGGGCCGGGGGTACACGCGCTTGGCGGTGTAGAGGACGTAGAAGGCGACGAGGAAGGCGAGTGCCCCGGTCAAGACGAGAAGGGTGGTGCCCACCTCGTCGCGACTCAGGTACCAGTAGGCACCGCTGATTGCCCAGAAAAAGAGAAATCCGAGTGCGAACGTCCAGCCTTCAATCTTCACGAGTGGCCTCCACCGGATCGGCTGACGCTCGTGCTGATTTGAGGTTGTGACCGCGCACTGGGAGGCGCCAATTCCGGATGATGCAGATCGAATGCGGGGCGCTCAGATCGAATGCGGGGAAGCGACGTGAAGTTGTGCCGCGGTGGCGGACAACTCGTCGCCCATTCCAGTGAGCCTCCCCATCCCCACGGATCATCGACGGTGACCTTCGGCGCGTTCTTCATGGTCGTCAAGACATTCCAGATGAAGAACAGGGTCGAGATGCCGAGGATTGCCGCACCGACCGTCGAGACGATGTTCAACGTGGTGAAGCCGTCGACCGGTAGGTAGTCCCCGTACCGGCGTGGCATGCCCTGCACTCCGAGCCAATGCTGGACCAGGAACGTGACCTGGAATCCGATGAACAGCAGCCAGAAGTGGATTTTGCCCAGACGCTCGTTCAACATCTTGCCGGTCATCTTGGGCCACCAGAAGTACAGGCCCGCGAACATGAGGAAGACCACGGTCCCGAAAACGACGTAGTGGAAGTGCGCGACGACGAAGTAGCTGTCGGACACGTGGAAGTCCAGCGGTGGTGCCGACAAGATGATTCCGGTCAGGCCTCCGAACAAGAAAGTGACCATGAAACCCATCGTCCACAGCATGGGCGTGTCGAAGGAAATGGAGCCCCGCCACATGGTGCCGATCCAGTTGAAGAACTTCACGCCCGTTGGGACGGCGATCAGCATCGTCATCAATGCGAAGAACGGCAAATACACAGAACCAGTGACATACATGTGGTGCGCCCACACCGCGAAGCTGAGGGCTCCGATCGCCATGGTGGCGAAGATCAAGCCCTTGTAGCCGAAAACGGGTTTACGAGAGAAAACCGGGATGATCTCGCTGGCGATGCCGAAGAACGGCAGCGCGATGATGTACACCTCGGGGTGACCAAAGAACCAGAACAGGTGTTGCCACAAGATGGCTCCGCCGTTTTCGGGCAGGAAGACGACCGAGCCGAAGGTTCTGTCGATGAACATCACCAGAAGAGCAGCGGCAAGAACCGGAAAAGCCACCAGAACGAGCACCGAGGTGATGAAGATCGTCCACGTGAAGATGGGCATCCGGAACATGGTCATGCCCGGTGCGCGCATCGTCATGATCGTCGTGACGAAGTTCACCCCACCGAGGATGGTGCCGAGACCACCGATCGCCAAACCGATGAACCACAAGTCTGCGCCGGCGCTCGGGGAGAAGACAGCATTGCTCAGCGGCGCGTACGCGAACCAGCCGAAGGCGGCGGCCCCGCCGGGGGTCAGGAAGCCGGCTCCGACGATGAGGCCGCCGAAGAGGAACAGCCAGAACCCGAACATGTTCAGCCGGGGGAAGGCGACGTCCGGGGAGCCGATCTGCAGCGGCATGATCACGTTGCCGAATCCGATGAACAGCGGCGTTGCGAACAGCAACAGCATGATTGTGCCGTGCATGGTGAATAGCTGGTTGTACTGCTCCAACGAAATCATTTGCAGCCCGGGAAGGGCGAGTTCCGCTCGGATGACCAGCGCCATAAGCCCAGCGATGAAGAACCAGATCATCGACGTGAAGATGTACATGTAGCCGATGGTCTTGTGGTCGGTCGATGTCGCCCAGTTGACGATCGCCTTGCCAATACTCGGCCGGCGCGGGGTATAGACCGGCGCTTCGGTCGTCGTGCTCGTGACGGGGGGCTCGTTCAGAAGAGTCATAGCCTGCGCTCCTCGGGGCGTTGTCCATCGCTGTTGATGCGATCGCTGTCGAGCTTCCCTGTTTGCCCCTTGGCGCGCAGTTCACTCATCTTGGCGTCGAACTCGTCTCGCTCAACCACCTTCACCTGGAACAGCATCCGGGCGTGGTCGACGCCGCACAGTTCCGCGCATTTGCCGGCGTAGGTGCCGATCTTGTCCGGGGTCAACTCGAAGGCATTGGTTTTCCCGGGAACGACGTCCATCTTGAACAGGAAGGAAGGAACCCAGAAGGAGTGGATGACGTCCGGTGAGTTCAACTCGAAGCGGATCTTCTCGTCGACCGGCAGGTACAGGGTCGGTGGCTCACCGGGTGAACCCTCCCCGTAGGGAACACCGACGTCGTAGGTGTCTTGATCGACATAGTTGAAGGCCCATGACCAGCGAAAGCCCACGACGCCGACCGTCTGCTGCTGGTCATTGTCGAGGGTCAAGATCTCACTTTGGTCCCGAGCCGTGAACCAGAAAAGGCCGAGGATCATGATGAGCGGGACGATCGTGTAGAGCGCCTCGAGCGGGAGGTTGTACTTGGTTTGCTCCGGTACCTCGTTGGCATGCCGACGCCGGTACGCGATAGCGGCCCAGATCATCAACCCCCAGGTGACGATGCCAACGGCCCATGCGGCGATCCACGCACCGTTCCACAAGTTCTGGATGATGGGCGCCTCCACCGAGGCCGGCTCCGGGAGGTCGAAGAAGAACGCTTCGTTGGCGGTGCAGCCGGTGAGAGCCAGACCCGTGAGCGCGAGTGCTGCGGTCCCAATGAGAACACGTCTCGACCGGGATCGCTCGGTCCTCGCAGGCAGACGGGCAGCCACGTCGTGATCCACGAATCACCCTTCTTTTGCAGCGCCAACCCGAGTCTTTTTCCAGGGGGGAACCCCCTGGAAAGACTAGCGCACCGAGCACCCCCGAACCCCCCGGGGAGAGGGAGAAGACAGCGGATGGAGGGTGACATCCACCACTCCCGCTAGCGTGCGGCTATGTCCGATCCGCAGGCACCGGCCTCCGCCGCTGACACACCCGAAATCTGGCCGGACCCTGGACCTGCACCGCTGGCTGGTTACCTCGATGCCGTCGGGGGCCAGCCCGTCCTTCCGATCGCCACCCAGGCCCTGGTCGCAGCCCTCGAGCAAGGCTGGTCCGACCCGGCTCGGCTGCACCACCACGGCCGTCGCGCAGGGCTGGTTCTCGATACCGCGCGAGCGGCGATCGCTGGCTTTCTGGGTGTGCCCGTGGCCTCCTGTTTCGTCGGAAGTTCCGGGGCCGATGTGCTGCGGGCGGCGATCATGGGGCTCTACCAGGCCCGCCTCACCGCCGGAGCCCCCGCGCGCATCCTCATTGGTGCGACCGAATCCATGGCCGTGACCTTCGCGAACCGCGCCTGCCCCGGCGTCGAAACCGTCACCATCCCGGTGGATGCGTTCGGCCGCATCGACACCGAAGCACTCTCCGCCGCCATCGGTGATGGCGCGGCTCTGGTGTGCGTTCAGCAAGCCAATGCCGAAGTCGGGACCGTGCAGCCTGTGCAAGACGTTCATGATCTGTGTCGGCAGGCGGGGATTCCGATGGTCAGCGAAGCCATTCAGGTAGCCGGCCATCGGGCCGTCGGCGACGCCTGGGACGTCCTAGTCGCCGTTCCTCGTGACTGGGGTGGGCCCCCGGGGTGCGCGGTGTTGGTCGTCTCGCCTGACGTTCGATGGCGACCGGACGAGGCTCCCGACCGCGGATGGGTCGGAGGCTTCCCCGACGTTGCGGCCGTGGCAGCAGCCGCGACCGCGGCGGAATTCGTCGAGCCCCACTGGGCAGCACAAGCGGCGCACCACACGGCCATGATCGATCGCATTCGAACTGCCGCGGAAACATGGCCGGGAGTTCAGGCTGTCGGAGATCCCGTGGACCGACTCCCCCACATCGTCACTCTCGTCGCCGACGGAGTCGTCGGCGAAATTGTCGTCACCGAGTTGGACAAGCAGAGCATCGCGGTCGCCAGTGGATCCGCGTGCACCGCCGACACCCGGATGCCCAGCCACGTTCTCGAAGCGATGGGCGTTTTCGATCCGACCAGCTCGGGAAGCCTGCGCGTGTCCTTGCCCTACGGATGCACCGACGCATCAATCGACGCTTTCCTTCACGAAGCACCCCAGATCATCGCGGCCGCACGCGGCTAGAAGCGATCCGCTGCGGCGTCGCCGCCCAGACACGGTTCTGTGTTCATCAACGTGGCCAGTTTCCCGAGGTACTCCGCGCGGGTCATCTCGATCGCACCGAGGCTCGCGAGATGCTCGGTGCGCCATTGCACATCAATCAATCGTTCTCCCGGGTAGGAACGCAGGATCTCTACTAGTGCGACGAGTGCGACCTTCGACGCGTCGCGTCGTCGGTGAAACATCGACTCCCCCGCGAACAATCCACCCACTTCGACGCCGTAGAGGCCGCCGACAAGGTCGCCGTCCTGCCACACTTCGATTGAATGCGCGTAGCCGCGTCGGTGCAGTTCTGCGTAGGCGTCGACGAATTCTTCGGAGATCCAGCCATGTGGTCGGTTCGGGTCCGCGCATGAGCGAACGACGTCTACGAAGCACTGATCGACGGACGTGTCCATGCGCCGCACGGATGACGCCAACGACCGCGACACGATCAGAGATGCCGGGTCGAGCACGCCCCGCGGATCGGGTGACCACCAGCCGAGCGCTTCGCCCCCACCGCCGCCATGACCGGTGACGGCGACGTGCATCGGAAACAAGCCCTGCCGGTAGGCCGACACGAGCGTGCCGGGGTCGAGCCCCCCACCGACTGCCACGAGGTCTTCCCCGGGTTCGGCGACGGAGGGGTCGATCAACTCCCACTCGGCGGGTGGCAGGGGCTCGGACATCTCGGCCGACCGGACGCGCAACCAGGGTGCGTTAGGGGCGGGGGCAGGACACGTGCTGGTCGATCTCGGCGGCAGCGTCGTCGCCGTACGCCGTGGCCAGCCGCTCGAGGAAGTGTTGCTGCGCGAGTTGGTATTCCTGGGTGCCGATCGTCTCGATCACGTAGGTGGCGACCAGGGACCCGACCTGGGCTGACCTTTCGTCAGAAAGACCCCATGATTGGCCGGCGAGGAAACCGGCACGGAACGCATCTCCCACGCCGGTCGGGTCGGCCTTGCTCTCCTCGTCCGGAACGCCAACGAGAACGGGCTCGCAGCCGCGCCGCTCAATGCGGGCGCCGTCTGGGCCCAGCGTGATGACGCGAACATTCACCATGGCGGCCAAGTCAGCGGCCGTCCAACCGGTCTTCTGTTCGATCAGGGCCGCCTCGTACTCGTTCGTAAACAGGTACTCCGCTCCCTCGATCAGGGGCTTGATGTCGTCACCGTCCATCCGGGCGAGCTGCTGGGACGGGTCGGCGGCGAACGGATACCCGCGGAAGCGGCATTCGTCGGTGTGACGGCGCATTCCCTCCGGATCGTTCGCCCCGATCAGCACCACATCCGCGCCCCCGACCTGATCGACAATGGGCTTCAGCTCGATGTTGCGCGCTTCGGACATGGCCCCCGGGTAGAACGACGCGATCTGGTTCTGCTCGGTGTCCGTCGTGCACACAAATCTCGCCGTGTGGTGCGAGTCGGACACGTGCACACCGCGCGTATCAACGCCGTGTCGCTGCAACCAGGACTCATAGTCTGCGAAATCAGGGCCCACGGCACCGACGAGCACCGGGCTGAGCCCCAAGCACCCCATACCAAAGGCGATGTTGGGCGCAACGCCGCCGCGTCGAATCTGCAATTCCTCCACGAGGAACGACAGCGAAACTTTGTCGATCTTGTCGGCCACCAGCGAGTCCGAGAACTTCCCGGGGAAGCTCATCAGGTGGTCGGTTGCAATGGATCCGGTGATCAAAATGGCCACGAGCACGGACCCTACCCGTGATGGCGACGATTAGCCGCCACTCGCACGGCCGCTATTCACATGGTCGTTTTTGCGGACGAGTAGCTTCCGCGGCCGGACCAATGCCGAGGAACGCCTTAGTGGAAGGAATCTCCGCAGGCGCACGAACCTTGGGCATTGGGGTTGTCGATGGTGAACCCCTGCTTCTCGATCGTGTCGACGAAGTCGATCGTCGCTCCACTGAGGTAGGGGGCGCTCATGCGGTCGGTGACCACCCCGACACCGCCAAAGTCCTTCAGGACGTCCCCATCAAGGTTGCGGTCGTCGAAGAAGAGTTGGTAGCGAAGACCCGAACAGCCACCGGGTTGCACGGCGATCCGAAGCGTGAGGTCGTCGCGACCCTCGGCCTCCAGGAGGGTTTTCACCTTGCTCGCCGCTTCGTCGGTCAGCACGATGCCGTCGGCCGTCTCGGTGTCCATCACGTCGCTCATGTATTCGTCCTTCTTCGTGGATCTGTTTCGTGCGCCTCCAGGGGTGATAACCGCCCGCGACGCCGGATTATTCCCACTATTGCATGATCCACGACTAGGGGCCAGCCGCCTTGCCTGCGGGCGTGCCCGGTTTGGCAGACTCTCCCCATGGCAGGAACGTTCGTCGAACCGGAGAAGACCCCGCTGGCCTTGCTCCTGCTCGGTCAGCAGGCGGATCCGGACAGCGAGCGAGGGGTCGAGTGTCCCGGGGATCTCCCCGCGCCGTCCGACCCCGATCTCGTCGCGCGAGCTCTCGCAGCCAAGCTGGCACTGGGCGATCGGCTCTTCATTCTGGGACATCACTATCAACGTGACGAGGTCATTCAATTCGCGGATGTCACCGGGGATTCGTTCAAGCTCTCCCAGCAGGCCGCCGCGCGACCAGAGGCAGAGTTCATCGTCTTCTGCGGCGTGCACTTCATGGCGGAGAGCGCCGACATTCTGACCAGCGACGACCAGAAGGTGATCCTTCCGGACATGGCGGCCGGCTGCTCGATGGCGGACATGGCCGAGATCAGTCAGGTCGAGGATTGCTGGCGCACCCTCGAGCGAGCGGGGGTTGCCGACAGAACGATTCCCATTACCTACATGAACTCCAGTGCCGCCATCAAGGCCTTCACCGGAAAGCACCACGGCTCGGTGTGCACCTCGAGCAACGCCGAGCGGAGTCTGACCTGGGCGTTCGAGCAGGGAGACAAGGTTCTCTTCCTCCCCGATCAACACCTCGGTCGCAACACCGCGGTGCGTGATCTCGGCTTATCTCTCGATGATTGCGTGGTCTACGACCCTCGGAAGGACAACGGCGGCCTGAGCGATTCTCAAATCGAGGATGCCCGCGTGATCTTGTGGCGTGGTCACTGCTCGGTGCATGGACGATTCACCGCCGAATGCGTGGACGCTGTACGCGAGCGCGTACCGGGAGTGACCGTGATCGTGCACCCCGAATGCGACTATTCGGTCGTGGCCAAAGCCGATCAGGTCGGATCCACCGAGAAGATCATCGCCGCCATCGACAATGCCCCCGCCGGATCGAAGTGGGCCGTGGGCACAGAGTTGAACTTGGTCAAGCGGTTGGCGCTGAACAATCCGGATAAGGAAATCGTCTATCTCGACAAAACCGTGTGCTTCTGCTCAACGATGAACCGCATCGACCTCCCCCACTTGGTGTGGGCGCTGGAGAGTTTGGCGGCCGGCCACGTCGTCAACCAGATCGATGTCGATTCCGAAACCGAGCATTGGGCGAAGGTCGCGCTCGATCGAATGCTCGCCCTTCCCGGTCCCACTCCCGGGCGCGACTAGCGGCTCGCGACGAGCGGCACTGAACCTTTACAAGCACGTTTACAGGCCGGGGGCGTTCCACACGGCAAACCAGCGTCCGAGGTTCTTTTCCATCGGCAACTCTCCCTCGAGCAGGTCTCGCACCTGAAGCTCCAGCACGTTGTTGCGCTGCCCGTCGCTGCCCTGGGTGGGCGCGAACGGATAGAAGGTGCCCGCCTTAAACAAGTAGACGAGGGCTAGTTGCTGGTCGTCCGGCCCACGGAAAGACACCAGAGAGCACAACAACTGCGGACCGAAGCCAGCCTCGACCAAGGAGACATTCACCGCATGCGCATCGGTGACAGCGGTCACGACATCGACCGGATCTGTGGCGAGAACCACCCAGTCGTAGCCGAAGTGGTCTTCGGCGATATCGACCGGCGGGCCGGCGTCGGCATCGAGCAGGGCACGCACATCGGCTTCTATCTCCGCGAAGGCGCGTCCCTCGGGGGCTCGGAAGGCAACGGCCGCTCGGCCCGTCGGAGTGAAATCGAGTGCGGCCTGCACGGTGATCGCCGCGGACGGCACCGCGAAGAGGGAGTCGAGGTTCGGCCCGACCGGCCTGCGGCGACCGAAGACTGCGTCGAGGAGGCCCATCAGTGCGCCGCCATTACCGCTGCCCGAGTTCCCCGGCGATCCGTGCCAACTGCGCCAGACGCTTTTCCAGCGGTGGATGGGTGGAGAACCACTGCTCGAGTGTGAATTCGCGCTTTCCGGCGACGGCCGGAGCAAAGGCGAAGGCGCTCACCGCCTCCATTTGTCGGATA
>Ga0208149_1001091_pt1 | contig 10169 bp, 18 predicted proteins | sample DEB08_DNA_15_FD_184533 | JGI IMG/M metagenome (GOLD analysis project Ga0208149, IMG submission 184533) | Aqueous microbial communities from the Delaware River and Bay under freshwater to marine salinity gradient to study organic matter... | ecosystem: Environmental > Aquatic > Marine > Coastal ... | reverse complement strand
TGAACGCTACGCTGTGTTCAAGATCAACACAATGCTTAGTAAAACCAAACAACCTTAGCTGTTGTACAAGCGCATCGTGAAGTCTTTCAGTAACGTCCACATCTCTTTTGCAGTACTCCACCATCTCTTCAGATAGCTCCGACCAATCCGAATGATCACCTTTAGGGAAGCCGAGCCTATTTCCCCAAGCAGCCAAGCTGTGACCACCATCCAGATCGGGATGAAATAAACGTGAAAGTACCAGTGTGTCCACAACTCTGTCTTGAGGTATACGTATGCCCCATAACCTGTGCAACACAGGAAGATCGTACCCGATAACATTATGCCCACATACCTGTCCACCACGCGCCAGTTCATCCATCAAACTCCTTCTAGATAAGTGGGTCAAGTGAGCTTCGCCCGATCTCTTTGTAATCGCGCAGTGTACTTTCGTAGGGTTCAGGCCGTCTGCCTCTATGTCTAAGAACACAGTATTCGTAGTAGGCGAGATCAAGCTTCTGTCTTTCTGATAGTTTGCTACCACCATCCCTCATCTCCCTGTTCTGTTCCTGTGTCATAATCCATTGTCCCATCTTCGACATCACGTATCTCCTCTAGATCACTAAGACTAGCATAGTCTATGTTACCTATCGCTGTCAAATCATCTTCAACTAGGAACCGACTACACTCGTTGCACATATCAACGAACTCCCCACTGCCGCTGAACTTCTTGGTTAGCTCGTAGTCTGTTAGTATCTTATCACAAGCAATGCACCTCATTCAAATACCTCAGTCAACCTACCTGTATCCTTGTTGTACATCAGCGCAGTAGCTGGCCCTGTCATACCACTGAACCTGTTCTTCAGCACACGCACGTTGGTAGTGTTACGTACCATAGGATCTTCTGCCTGAGCATTACGTTCTAATCCTAACACGATGTCACTGAGTTGTGCAATAGCGGCACTGCCACGTAGCTGACCAAGGCTGGTGTACGCACCGTCCTCATGTCCCTTGCCTTCAGGTCTACGTAGGTGTGACACGATGAACATGGACACACGCATCTCCTGACAGAACATACGTAGCTTGGTCATGATCTCGTCGATAGCCTTACGCTCGTCACCGTTGTCCTGATCTGACACCAGTATGGAGATGTGATCCAGCACGATGTACTGCACACCCAGTACCTTGATCTGGTATCTGAACCGTGCCAGTACGTTCTCTATCTTGTTGGAACCAAACGTATCCCACAGTACCACACGGTCATCAAGGTTGAGGCTGTCGAACACTTGGTCTACCTCACTAGCTGAGTAGTCACAGCCCGGAAGGTGTATCGGTTTGTTGATCTGTAATCCTACTAGACCACGGGCAGTACGATCAGGTGTCTCCTCAAGGAACGCTAGTCCTACCCTGTCTGTAGTCTGTGATAAGATGGAGAACACTAGCTCACGCATGAACGTAGACTTACCCAGACCAGAGCCAGCACAGATGGTGACTAGCTCAGTCGGTCTGATACCAAACGTCATGTCATCTAGTCCCTTGTATGGGTAGCGTACCTCTGCCTCCTCCAATGGTTTCTTCAGTGACTCACGCAGAGAACCCAGCATCACCATGCCGTCAGGTGTGTAGGTCTTTGCCGCCCACCAACGCTTGACAAACTCCTCCTTGTCACCGTTCAACAGGTAGTCACACGCATCCTTGTGTTCACCATGATGGAATATCCTAGCCTTGCCACCAAAGATGTCAGCACATTCTAGAGCGGCAGATCGACCATGCTCGTCATTATCAAAGCAGAAGATAATGTGATCGTACTGGTCGAGAAAGTCGTAGGCTCTGCGACAGTCAGCAGCAGCACCTTGGGCACCATTACGAATAGACACAACAGGATACTTACCACCGAACATTTGATAGGATGCCAGTGCATCGAACTCTCCCTCCACTACGGTTATGTATTGACCACCACTAGGGAACAGATGTTGACCATACAACCCAGCCTTCTTCCAATCCCCACTGATCTTGAACTGCTTGTCTGGATACCTAGTCTTCACAGCCACTAGCTCACCAACAGGATCATGATAACCAAACAGAATGTTACCCGCCTTCTGCTGTGCTGAGTACGCCGCCATTGTGGTAGCTGTCAGACCCCTATCCTGATAGCCCCTGTATGGCTCTGTGAAGGCCGCTTTGTCGAACCCTTGTCCGGGTACTACTCGTTCCTTAATGTCGCTCACAGAGCTTCCTGTGGACTCTGACGGGGTGAACTTAGCACAGGCAAAGCAGTAGCTAGACCCATCATCATTGTATGACAACGCATCACTAGAACCACAGTCATTGCATTGCTGGTGTAACTTAACAAACGTCATCAGTGTACTACCTCCTCCGCATCTCCGAATATTTCATTGTAACGTGCCGTTATCTCGTCATCATCAAACGTCTGGTTCATAAGCTCACGTTGCAGCTTGATGTATATCTGAACGATCTCCACCATCGTCACCTGTTGGAACTCGTACTCAACTAGCTCTTCAATCATCTGTTCTTTAGTCATATGTAGTTCCTATGTATTAGTAATAGTATTAGTATTAATAATAGTAATACTTAGTTATCTATATAGAGATTATACCACACTCCACAATAAAAGTAAGATGTATTATTCACACTGTTTAATAATTCTGTGCTTCTCCCCGTAGTATTCCTGCACCTCCACATCAAGAAGGCACAGGAACTTCTCCAGTTTACCTGACCGGCGCAGCTTTCGCAGAGCAGTAGCTTCTATCTGTCGTACTCGCGAACCTGAAATACCAAGCACATCACCTATCTCTCTGTAACTCATACCACCTTTCATGTTAGAACCTCAACACTGATCTGTCTTTTAGCTTGACTAGCTTACCATTCTTACCACAGTACAGGTCAATGAACAGGGCGGTTTGTATTTCTTTCTTACTCCTGAACACCATGTACTCTACACCGTTGTCTGGTTTGAAGTCACGCAGTCGTTTGACTACACGGAACATTGCTATCCGTCCGTTCGGTTCTGAATACGGCTTGATGTAATACTTCATAGTTCATACCCTCCAAAGGCTTCGTCTAGTTTACGGTACACATTCTCTGTCCACTCGTTAACACTGTAGTCAGAGATAACAATCATAGGCTCACGCTCTGACCCGTTGTTGTAGATCAACGAGAACCACCCACGAAGGTTACCGTCCTTGTCGTATGCTTCAAGCTGATCCATCTCAGTCTGTGCTAGGTTCTTGAGGATGTGCATCTTACTACTACACCCATGCACTGATAGCTCCTCACCGTCCCACACTGACACCTTACCACTGTCCCACAAACATAAGTCAACCAGCTTCTGAAGAACAGGACGCTCGCTTGCGCCTGCATACTCAGGTAACGCTGTATCAAATTGAACAATCATACGTAATCTCCATGATCACCGTAGTGATAGTCTGCTTCATCAGTGTACTCCTGCACCAGATCAAACATGTAGTCTGTGTTGACCCACGCTGTGATGTCGTAACCATACGCCGTCACTGATACAAGTTCAACAAGATTCTCCTCCCCACCAAGATAATCAAACTCTATCTTGACAGGCAGTGTCATCCAAGGAGAATCCAACTCCACATCAATTACTTGATGCCCATACATACTAGCTGTCCCCATCGTTACTCTCCAACACGTTTATCATTCGATCAAGGCGTTTCAGCGCGGCTGTTTTACCCAGCGCCATACCGTACATGAAGTCAGGCACACCAGCACCAAACCCCTCACGTTTATACCTACGATACTCACGCAGATTCTCAGCCTTGAGGCCACGCAGGCTCTGCCTGAAGTTACGCAGTTCTGTCAATAGATCAGGATTCATCAGTAGTTTCCTCCTTTTGTTCGGTGACTAAAGTATGGTTCAACGCCAACAACTCGTCAACCTTCTGCTTCAACTCAGTGATCTGATTTCTCAGCGCCTGCTCCTTACTGTCACGTACATCGTGTCCGTAATGATAGATAGATTTCACCAGATCCAGCGCACTGTCAACGTGGAGTACGTCGCTTAACTGACTGAGCAAAACAGAGCTATCCATATTCTCAAGCATATGCCCTAAGATGCCACCATCACTATATCCCCACCGCTCCAGTAGGTCAAACGCATCGCTGATGTTGTCAGGCTCCACGTAATCCATGATCTCATCGTCATAGTCATCCAGATTAATGACACTTGTTACTTCAATTTCACTACTTCTCCAACCCATGATACTTCTCCTTAGTTAAATGCATTTAAGTTGTGCCAGCATTGGGTTAGGTAGGGGCTGGCTAACCTACTCGCAGGGTTGTTAACCCCCGCTACAGGCCAAGCTACTGTTTTCACTTTCCTGCTCTGCTCAATGGTTTGTGTAACTTACATTTGGTACTGCACTATCCCAACACGCTCGACACTCACCACACTTGTTGTCCTGCTTAGGTGCGGGGCATACGAACGAGTCAGTAGGGATTCTATCTCGGTGTACTGTGGAAGTCAAGCGGAACCTCTTGGGTGGAGGCCCATCAATCATAGCCGCAGACACACGCACAATCAGATTGTCTGGTATCTCACCACGATACTGCGATACATACTTAGCCTCGCGGGTAGGCAACCAGTGCTTAGTCTCAGGTGTACGCTTCGCTACCTCCACGATGTTAGACAAATGCCACACACCTTGGATGTCACCCGAATCATGCCATCTAAAATACGGCGCTTTGTTGATAGCTATCGCCATGTTCTCCACCCAATCAGGATGAGACAGAGCATCAAGTCTACGACGCAACGCCTTCTTAACATTAGGGAAAACGTAGTTACCCTTGCAAGCATAACAGTTCTCACACACAGACCCCTTCACCTTCATCAGCTTGGAACCAGTGTGACAGTTCTCCGCTGGTGTTGATGTGGATCTGCACGGAACCTTGCTTGGGTTAGCTAGTCCACCCACTGCATCCCGTGCATCAGTTAGTACACTCATAACATCTCCTTTAACTCCTTCTTGATACGCCTCGCATCATCACCACGCCACGAGGCCGCGTTCGATAGGAAGTAAAGCACCACACTCCTACCACTGTCAAGGTAATAGTCATCGTCAATGCTAGTCAGGTACTGCATGGCTTCAAGGTATGGCTGTGCATACGGTGACACCTTCGACCACGTAGCATTAACGTCCCGTGCTATCTCATGAATAGGTCTGCTCATTGTCACACCACTCAACGTAGTTTCAACAAGCAGTAGTCACCCGTCATATCATCAATACGATATAAAGAGTAACGACCCTTGAGGTATGTACTTGCCGCCGCTGATGCTCTAGCGTGATGATCCTTCGGAAGGCGTATCCAATCGTTGCGACCCATGCTCTCGAACAGGTCACGCCAATAGCTACCACGATTCCTAAAGTTTAACGGTTGAGGTGCATCGCCTTTGTTGATTCTGTACATAGCATTTCTCCTTAGCATTGTTAAATGCATTTAACTTTTCAGTTATAGCCGAACGTTATTGCCCGACCATGTACATATTATCTCATGGAATAACAGGCAAGTCAAATGAGAGGCTCTGAATGGCGCTGTGAGCAACGATAACAAGAGCAAGGGTAGGGTATAGGGTAGGAATAGAACGTCGCTTAGAGAGCGATAGAGAGAGAATTACAGGCAAAAAAAAGCCCCACCATTGCGGCAGGGCTTGGGTTGGTTCAGCTCGGGTATTTGATTTCTAGATATGCCCAGATCAAACCAAAGCCGATAGCTAGGGCTAGACCGTCTGCGGCTAGCTCAGTCACTTGGCTACCTTCTGGGCGATAAAGGCCAGCATGTCGTCGGTAGTCAGACCGTACTTGTCTGAGTGTCCTAGCTTTTCACATACGGCCCACCATGCCAACAACATGGCTTGGGTGTCATTGGTGCCGGTATCGCCCTCTGACTCGCCCTCGCCATCGCTCTCTACCTTGGGAGCACTAGGTACGCGCAGGGCCGCTGATAGCGCGTTAATGCCCTTGGCGACTTTCATCTTTGAGCGTACCAGCTTCTGACCGTCTGCGGGCTTGGATAGCTTGTGATACTCATTCAGCTTTTTGTCGGTAGCGGTCAGCACTACAAGGATCTTGCGGACCATGCTTTTTCTAACCTTTTTGGAATTGGCGTCGCCCGCTAGCCCTTCGACGTAGCCGGTCAAAAACTCTTCGACATCATGCTTAGTGTGGATACCCTTGGCATGAGTCAGCAGTTTATCGACAAGCAAGCCGTCTTGATCTTGCTCGAATTTCGCAAATGCTGAACCGGCAAGGCGAGGCGCACTAGTGTTGGATTGGATGTTTTCAGCTTTCATATCAATTTACCTTTTAGCATCAGTGCAAAATAGCACCATCCCATAAGCATGAACCATGCGCTGTCATGAGTCAACCAAAAAGTTAAATGCATTTAACTGTACGTTTATACAGTGAAATTCGATTAGCCCTTTCTGAATACCCTAGCATGGGTTTCGCTAACGTCGCTGAGAGAGCGATTCAGAGCTTCTGAGAGCTTATGCGATTGGGCTCTATGTGGACCAACCTAGACACACACTTTCGACATATCTGCCAAACCTGTATAGACGTACAGTACTGTATATCTGTACAGTTTTAGGGACGGGGGAGGGGCTACGACAACTACACAACGCGCGGCTCCTACCCAGATACAAAAAAGGGTCAAATTAGGCCATAGTAATTCTAGTAATATGTTTTTATTTATCAAAAAGTTAGTACTTACTAACTAGTACGGTGTAATCTGCACTGTAAATCCGTAGAATCTGCACTGTAAAACCACTGTCGGACAGGTAATTTTACTCTTTTTACAAATTCTTCTTGACTTTTGCATAAAAATATGGTATAATAATACATATATAGAGAACAACACAGTTCCTAAGTACTAACAACAAGAAACAAATATAAGAAAAGAACCAAAAAACCCAACTAGGTTAAGTCTATATAGATGGATAACGACACAGGCTCGTCTAGAGACGACAAGAAATCAGGTAATCCTGTTGGTCGCCCTAAGAAATCTTCTGTTTCCTCCAAGAAAAAAGGGGGCAGAGGGGCTGTAGGTAGACCTAAAGGTGACGCTGCAATTATAAATGAGTACAAGGCGAGGATGTTGAACTCTCCTCGTTCTCGTGCTGTGATGGATGCTATCTTTGATGCAGCATTAGACCCAGATCATAAGAATCAAGCAGCAGCATGGAAGCTAGTTATGGATCGTATTCTTCCTGTTGCTGCATTTGAAAAGGAGATCGTTAAAGATGGTGGAAGAAGCGCAATCCAGATTAACATCACTGGCGTTGGAACTACAACTATTTCTGATGGCAGTGAAGAGAGCCAGCCTATCGAAGGTGAACTTGCTGATTGACAATGCAGAAGACCAATCTGCCTTGTTCTTTGAGTACTTGAGGACTAAAACCAGTTGAGATATTTTACCGTATCTGAATTTGACTGTCAACATACAGGCGAGAACAACATGGAACCAGAGTTCATGGAATTAGTAGATGAACTTAGGGATCGGTGTGGTTTTCCTTTTGTTATCACCAGCGGTTTTAGAAGCCCTACCCACCCCATAGAAGCTAAGAAAGATGTACCGGGAACCCATTCGCAAGGAATAGCGGCAGACATAAAAATAACTAACTCTGCTCAGCGGTACACAATAATAAGAGAGGCGCTTCAGTTGGGCTTTACGGGTATAGGCGTCGCTGGTGACTTTATTCACGTAGATACACGGGGTTCTGCTCCTGTGATTTGGACTTACTGATGCTGTACACAAGACATAGAACCCTTACAGATAATACAGAGCAGTCAATACTAACAATTCCTAGTGGACACGTAGCCCACGTAAAGTACGTTTTTGTTGCTAACCACGGAGGTTCTACGAATCAAGTAGACCTCTTCTGGGAAACAGGTGGAGTGCCTGATGTTTACATTTTTGATGGTACTTCCATTGGCTCTGGAAGCAAAGAAATACTAGGGGACTCTGGTTCTGGTGTAATTTTTGTTTTATCTCAAAACGAAACATTAAAAGCACAAGCCAGTTCAGCAACAGGAAGCATAGAAGTTGTTGTAACTATAGACTTGTTACCACAGCCTCCTGTATTTGTAAACTTTAACGGAGCGTAACTTAATGAAATATCTTGCAGCCTTTCTTTTTCTTTTTTCATCTTTGTCTTTTAGTCAAACCGTTATTCACTACAACGACGGCTCTACGTACACGCTAGAAAACGGTGAGTTTGTTGTAGTAGCAAACCACAACGTCTTTGCTAAAACAACGTACACTACTGGTGGCGTACACTTTAGGCCGTTAAAGCCTAACGCCAAGCGTGACTTTGTACCAGCAGAAACTGACGGCATGGAGCCGGGTTCTGACGAGTGGTGTGAAACCTACGTACCGTTCCAAAACGGCTACACGTTTGACGATCAAATGTGGCAGAGGGCTTGCCAAGGCTAAACCTTGACAGACCTAAACGTACAACTGTTGCCGTGGCAGCAGGAAGTCTACTCTGATCCTACTAGGTTCAAGGTAGTAGCCGCTGGGCGAAGGACAGGGAAGTCTCGCCTAGCCGCTTGGATGTTGATTATCAACGCCCTACAGTCCGACAAAGGACACGTTTTTTACGTTGCGCCCACGCAGGGACAAGCCCGTGACATCATGTGGCAGACCCTGTTGGAGCTAGGACACCCTGTTATATCTGGAAGTCACATCAACAATCTCCAGATCAGGCTGGTCAACGGGGCCACGATTACTCTCAAAGGAGCCGACAGGCCAGAGACAATGCGTGGCGTGTCCTTGAAGTTTCTGGTGATGGACGAATACGCAGACATGAAGCCTGAAGTCTGGGAGCAAATTCTCCGTCCAGCACTAGCTGACCAGAAGGGATCAGCAATGTTCATAGGTACGCCTATGGGCAGAAACCATTTTTACGAGTTGTTTAAACACGCAGAGCTAGGTGACGATGAAACTTACAGGGGCTGGCATTTCACCAGCTACGATAATCCAATCTTGGACCCAAACGAAATCGACATGGCAAAGAAATCAATGTCGAGTTACGCCTTTAGACAAGAGTTCATGGCCTCGTTTGAAGCCAGAGGCTCAGAGATGTTCAAAGAAGATTGGATTAAGTTTGGAGAAGAACCAGAAGACGGTGACTACTACATAGCTATTGACTTGGCTGGCTTTGAAGAAGTAAACAAGAAACGAACAAAGAACACTAAACTTGATGAAACCGCAATCGTTGTTGTTAAAGCTGGTCCTAGTGGTTGGTACGTTGATAATATTATACATGGGCGGTGGAGCTTTGATGAGACTGCCACCAAGATATTTCAGGCCGTTAGAGACTACAAACCCGTTAGCGTTGGTATTGAAAAAGGAGTATTGCGACAGGCAATAATGAGTCCTTTAACAAACCTTATGAAACAATACGGAAGGTTTTTTAGAGTAGAAGAACTGTCTCACGGTAACAAGAAAAAAACTGATAGAGTAATGTACGCACTACAAGGAAGATTTGAAAACGCTCAAATAACATTAAACAAAGGAGCGTGGAACAATAAATTTTTAGATCAACTGTTTCAGTTTCCAGATCCTCTTACTCATGATGATTTAGTTGATGCACTAGCGTACATAGATCAACTAGCTAAAGTTGCATATCATTATGACTTTGAAATTGACGATCATCAAATATTAGATGTAATAGCAGGATACTAATATGGCAGAAGAACTATTTAGCCCAGATCCTTTAATGATGGAGGAGTCTCTGGAAGAGTGGGTAATGACCAAGTGTGAAAACTGGCGTGACCACTATGAGTCAAACTACGAACAACGGTTTGAAGAATACTACCGATTGTGGCGAGGACAATGGGATCCTGCTGACTCCGAAAGAGCATCGGAACGTTCTAGAATTATCTCTCCTGCGCTTCAGCAAGCTGTAGAGTCTAACGTAGCAGAACTAGAAGAAGCGACGTTTGGTCGTGGTAAATGGTTTGATATTACTGATGACAATAACGACCAAGAACGACAAGACATTCTGTATTTACGAAAAAAACTAACAGAAGACTTTGAGTCTTGCAAAGTACGAAAAGCTGTAGCTGAGTGTCTTATTAACGCTGCTGTGTTTGGAACAGGCATTGGTGAAATAACGCTGGAAGAAATAAAAGAAATGGCTCCAG
>Ga0208149_1001082_pt1 | contig 10227 bp, 10 predicted proteins | sample DEB08_DNA_15_FD_184533 | JGI IMG/M metagenome (GOLD analysis project Ga0208149, IMG submission 184533) | Aqueous microbial communities from the Delaware River and Bay under freshwater to marine salinity gradient to study organic matter... | ecosystem: Environmental > Aquatic > Marine > Coastal ... | reverse complement strand
GTGCGTTTGTATTACGATGAGCGTGGTCTTGATCGATATTATGGTCTTCTTGAACTTGGTGAAATTGGCGGACTTTGGAAAAACGTTGCTGGTCGATATGAAATGAGTGTTGACGGCGAAACCAAAAAGGTTTATGCTAAGGCAATCTTAAAAGATCCAGAAACATATTTCACTCCAGAAGTGATGGAAAAATTAGACCAAATTGCACGAAAGGAATTTAGTTATGGAGAAGGTTGAGTTTCTAATTCTTAGAAACCTTTTATTTAATGATGATTATGCAAGAAAGGTAATTCCTTTTATTAAAAATGAATACTTTGAAGATCCACATCAAAAAATTATTTTTGAAGAAATCTTCAAGTTTGTCCAAGAATACAATCAACTTGCAACTAAAGAAGTTCTTCTGATTGAAGTTGAGAAGCGTAGTGATGTGAATGAGTCTTCTTTCAAAGAACTTGTTCGCATTATTCAGTGTTTAGAAGATGTTCCTGTAGAACAGGGATGGTTAACTGATACAACCGAAAAGTGGTGTCGTGATCGTGCCATTTATTTGGCACTTATGGAGTCTATTAACATTGCCGATGGTGGTGATGAGAAAAAGAACCGTGATGCTATTCCATCAATTCTATCTGATGCACTATCAGTAAGTTTTGATAATCACATCGGTCATGATTACTTACAAGATTATGAATCACGATACGAAACCTATCATAGAAAGGAGGAAAAAATTGAATTTGATATCGACTACTTTAACAAAATCACGAAAGGTGGGCTCCCTAACAAAACTCTTAACATCGCGCTTGCTGGTACAGGCGTCGGGAAGTCTCTATTCATGTGCCATGTGGCTAGCTCCGTCTTGCTCCAAGGGAGGAACGTTCTGTACATTACAATGGAAATGGCAGAAGAACGCATTGCTGAACGAATTGACGCGAACCTCCTCAATGTGAATATTCAAGAGATTATTGACCTTCCAAAACAAATGTTTGAAACAAAGGTTACTAATCTTGCACAGAAGACTCAAGGTCAACTAATTATTAAGGAGTATCCTACTGCCTCCGCTCATGCTGGACACTTTAAGTCACTTCTTAATGAACTTGCACTTAAGAAGTCATTTAGACCTGATATTATTTTCATTGATTACCTTAATATATGTGCTTCCAGTAGGTATCGCGGAAACAGCACTGTCAATTCATATAGCTATATCAAAGCTATTGCTGAAGAACTTAGAGGATTGGCTGTCGAAACGAACGTACCTATCGTATCTGCCACCCAGACCACTCGTTCTGGTTATGGTAGCTCTGATGTTGAACTTACTGACACTTCTGAGTCCTTTGGTCTCCCTGCTACTGCTGATCTTATGTTTGCCCTTATTTCGACTGAAGAGCTTGAGGGGCTTGGACAAATACTTGTAAAACAACTTAAGAACAGGTATAACGATCCCACGATTCATAAACGTTTTGTTGTCGGTATTGATCGTGCTAAGATGAGACTTTACGATTGTGAACAGTCTGCACAAGATGATCTTCTTGACAATAGAAAAGAAGAAGAGTATACTTATGAAGAACAATCAAAACCAAAGAAATCCTTTGATGGATTTAAATTCTGAAATGGGTCTCACTACGAAACAATTACAATCTGAGTTGGTTACACAAGACCAACTACATTATTTTGAGATCAGAGATTTTGATGGTAATCGATATTGTCATTGTGGTAGTATGAAGGATGTGGAGAATATGTTATCTCTTCATCCTGAGTTTACATATGAGAAGATCTATCTTCCTCATTCACCAAAGACTGTTAATGTTACTCACACCTCAGTCACACCTGATCCAGAATTACCCGAACAAAAAATTCTACCTGAATCTGAACTACAACCCCTAGATTTATGACTGTAAATACTAAAGCATATCTTGAATTCGTCAATGCTGTCACGTCACAACCATCCCAAGACCACGAAGCTTTCGTCTATCGTATTCAAGAATTGGAGGGTCAGGGTTTTCCTACCGAGCGACTGCTTACTGCTGCTGTAGGTATGTCTGCTGAAGCAGGTGAGTTTACTGAGGTGGTCAAGAAAATTGTCTTCCAAGGTAAACCTGTTAATGAAGAAAACCTTTTTCATCTGAAACGTGAACTTGGTGATATTATGTGGTATGTTGCTCAGGCATGTATGGGTCTTGATACTACCATTGATGAGATCATTGAGATGAATGTAGACAAACTGAAGTCTCGTTATCCTGGTGGTGAGTTTGATGTCCATTATTCTGAAAACCGTAAAGAAGGAGATGTATGATTACTATTGAAGTAGATGTAAGACAAGCAGCTGCTATTCGTCAAGCATTATTTCGTGAACAAGATGGATATACTTATGATCCTAATTGTTGTCCTTCACGTATTGTAGATATCAGAAATGTTATCCAAAGTCTTGACAAACAGATTGAGAGTGAATTAAAATCTATTGAAGAAACTGAAGAAACTAAAGAATGACATACGACTTTTCTTTCGCTCATTCACCAGAAGGTTTTGACAATCACATTGATAGTTCTATCCGTGGGTATTCAAATCTTCTAGAAGACACTGTATCTTTCTCCCGATACTTTGTGGAAGATGATACCAAAGTCGTTGATGTGGGTTGTTCTACTGGTAAACTCACTAAGATGATCATCAGTAACAATCCCAATCGTAAAAGGGCTCAGTATGTGGGTGTAGAACTTGCTGGTAGTTTTTATGATGACTTGTCTGAACGTCAGACAGAGGTTCGTAAAGAATATCCCTGGGCCCTCCTAGAGTGGGTTCGTGGTAATGTCACTAACTATGAGTTCAAGAACTGTTCTCTGGTGACTTCACTATTCACTCTACAGTTCATGCCCAAGACCACTAGACAGGAGACTATCAATAAGATCTATGATGGTCTCAATGAGGGTGGTGCATTTATCTTTGCAGAGAAGTTGATGTGTGAGAATGCATTCTTCCAGGAACTTCTTACCTTCAATCACTATGATTACAAGAGAAAGACTTTCACTGCAGAAGAGATCATGGACAAGGAGAAACAACTCCGTGACATGTTAAAACCAAATACCTGGTCTGAACTAAAAGATATGGTTACCAAAGCTGGTTTTAAAGATTGTCAGATCTTTTGGAGAAACCATCAATTTGTTGGAGTTATTGCAATTAAGTAATGTGTGGAATTATTGGTGGATTTGACATTCCACAAATTGAAAAAGGTCTTCATGCAATTGTTCATAGAGGACCAGACAATCAAAAAGTAATTCAGACGGACAATGTCTATTTTGGACATGTCCGTTTGTCTATTATTGATACTAGTAGCGATTCAAATCAACCGTTTGTTTATGGTAACACTACCATGATTTTCAATGGTACGATTTGGAACTATCGTGAGTTGAGAGAAGAATTGGATATTGAAACAAAAACTTCAGGTGATACTGAGGTTCTTTGTGCTATTTTGGATAAGTACGGTATTGAAGGATTGAACAGAGTTCAGGGAATGTTTGCCATTGCATTCACTCAAGGTGATGGATCTATTACTATTGTGAGAGATCGTCATGGTGAAGTTCCTCTTCACTATTCTCTTATCTCAGGTCTGTTTTCATCATTCTCTTTCTGTTCAGAGATCAAAGGTCTTCTTGCCATAGGTGAGAGCGGTCAAACCATCAAGATGTTGGAACCTGGTGCATTTATTAAGGTTACATCTAATTTCACTGTGGAAGAAGGATATTGGTATAATATTAGAGAACATATCACAGATACTTCTACATGGGGTTTTGATGACTCTAAGGCAATGATTTATAGAAATATTGTGATGGGTTCTTTTGAAAGAACTGTTGCCGATGTTCCTGTTGCTTGTCTTTTATCAGGTGGTATTGATTCTGCTATTACAACACTTGTTGCTTCTCAAAACATTCCAAATTTGGTGACATATATTGCAGTTCATAATGAGAACTCAAAGGATCTTAAGTCTGCCAGAGAAGTTGCTAAATATTTGGGAGTTGAACTGAGAGAAGTCAAAGTTCGACCTCCTACAGTTGATGATGTTAATGATGTTATCAATACTATTGAGATGCCATACAAGGCCCAGGTAGAGATTGGATACCCATGTATTCAGCTTGCAAGGAGAATCCATGAAGATGGATTCAAAGTGATTATGTCTGGTGAAGGTAGTGATGAACTCTGGGCATCCTACGGTATGAGTTACCATGGAATCAAAGATCATGGTTGGAAAGACTATAGAATTGGTTTGTTTGGTTCACAACACCGTAAAAACTTTTCGAGATGTAATAAGATCTTCATGAAGTATGGTATTGAATGTAGATTACCATTTCTCAATACTCAATTGGTAGAAACTGCACTTGGTCTTCCTCAAGATATTGTGTGGGATGGTAAGTCTAGACCTAAGGCAATTCTTCAAGAAGCATTTAGAGATCGACTTCCTGACGATATTATTGATAGGAAGAAAGTAGCATTTCAAGATGGTATGGGTATTAAGAGTCTTTATGAAAATATTGTTGACTCACCAAAAACATATTATAATGACCACTATAAGAAGAAGTTTACATGACCAAGTTGCCCTATAAATTACAAGATGTCTATGACGGTGAGGCTCAGGAAAAGTTCACCGTTATTTCTACATTCGCTGGTGGAGGTGGTTCCTCTACTGGGTATCGTCTTGCAGGTGGTAAAATCCTCTGTATTAATGAGTTTGTAGAGGAAGCAAGAAGGACATACTCACAAAACTATCCAACAACCACTATTCTTCCTGGTGACATCAAAGAGTTGACAGGTAAAGATTTCTTGGAAGCCACTGGTTTGAAACCAGGAGAACTTGATATTCTTGATGGTTCACCACCATGTTCTGCATTTTCTGTTGCAGGATCTATGTGTCGTGGTGAAGGATCTAAACATTCTGATGGGTGGGGAAAGACCAAGAACTATTCTGATGGTAAGAAAGTAGAGAATATTGAAGATCTCTTCTTTGAGTATATTCGTGTTGCTAATGATATTCGTCCAAAGGTTATTGTTGCGGAGAACGTCAAGGGTTTGACCATTGGTGAGGCTAAGACTTATTATGCAAAGATTACTAATGCATTTGAAGAAATTGGATATCTTGTCACTTCAAAAGTGATGAAAGCATCTCATTATGGTGTGGGTCAAGCAAGAGAAAGACTTATCTTTATTGCAGTTCGTGATGACATTGCAGATCAGATTGGTTTGAATGTCTTGACTGTATCTTCTCTGTTCCCTCCTACATCATCTAAAGATACTACTATCGGTGATATTATTGATGGTGTAGAGAATGATCCTGATAATGTCAAGGGTCTTACGGAACACATGTTGAAGAGTGGTATCTATCAGAGTGTTGTGAAGAAAATGCCTAAGGATCCTAAAAAGATTCTTTCAGGTATGGATTATCATGAGAAGGGTCATTGTTTCAATACTAAGAGAGCATCATTCTACAAACCATCTCCTACACTGACTGCAAGTGGTGGTTTGATTCACTGGAATGAAGACAGAGTATTATCTGTTCCAGAACTTAAACGTATCCAATCACTTCCTGATGATTTCATTCTGACTGGTTCTCATTCACAACAAACAGAGAGAGTTGGTCGTATGGTTCCTCCTCTGATGATGAAAGCCATTGCGGAGAATATTTATAAAGAGGTTCTATCTAAACTCTAATATCATAAATAGAAATAATAAGAGTTGTTAGAACTAAAACCATGTCGGATATGAGCAATCTGTACAGAGCTTATTCAGCTGTACACAATTCTGAAATTAGTAATCAGTTGAATGAGTCGAGAGATCTCATCTCTGGTATGCAGTTCAATCAAATGAATTCAGTTGATCTTCAGGAAGTTGCTGAAGAGATCTTGGAAGAAATGTTTGAGATGAGTCTTGACATCAATCAGACCTCTGACATCATCACTGATATTCTTAGTGAGTCATTAGAGTTAAGTCAGTCTAATCTTAAAGCTCAGAAGATTGATTCTCTGGCAGAAGCATTTGATAATGCCCTTGAGAATGGTCATACTGTAGAGAGATTCCTCCAGTATAGACGTTCCAAGAAAGTTCAAGAGAACTTCCACAATATTTCTAATGAAGAACTTGGAACTAAGAGACTTCATGAAGCTCTGATTGCTCAGAATAGAAAGAACATCAAGGAAGGTATCCTGTCCCTGGTTGAGAAGAAGGTCAAGGATTCTTCTTACCTTGAGACCAACATGAAGAAGAGACAAGAGAATAACGAGAAGGCCCGTAAGGATATGGAGAAAATGGGTACTTCAATGAAGAACCCTCACTTCGAAGAAGTTTCCCAGATCCGTAAGGACTGGGCAAGTTCTTACAAATCCATTTATGAGAAGATGGATCCCGTTGGTCAGGAAGATGGTGATATCGACAACGATGGTGATGAGGATTCCTCTGATAAGTATCTCGCCAAGAGACGTAAAGCCATCGGTAAGGCTATGGGTAAGAAGAAAGAGAAAGTTAAGGAAGAAGTAGATCCAGAGAAAGCCAAAAAGATTAAGAAAACAATTTCTAATATGGGTAAAGGAAACCCACACTATGATGCCAAGAGTGCTGGATCATCTCGCGTAAAAGGTTTTAAGTTTACTCCTGTCAAAGAAGAAACTGAGAATGTAGAAGATTTTGATCAGATGTTTGATTCTCTGATTGAAGAGGGTTATACAAAGTCTGAAGCTCTTCAGATCATGACTCAGATGGCACTTGATGAGGATTCACGTCGTACCAGCAACAAACAACATACTCAACGTGTAAGATCTAACATTAAGTCTTTTGGAAGTAACTATACTCCTCCTAGTAACTATGACCCCGATGCTAATCGTGGTAAAGGAGAAGTTCTTACTCGTAAGCAGATTGAGAAGAAACGTCGTAAGTCACTTCGTCAAGAAGAAGTAGAACAATACGTTGACTTCCTTATTGATGAGGGATACGATTGCTCGGATCTTACATGGGAAGATATGTTTGAAGAGTATGAGTCTCTAGATGAGGGTCTCCGTTCTGCTGTTAAGAGACTTCTTGGTAAAAAGGATGCTCCTGTTGAGAAGAAACCAGAGAGCAGAGGTGAGCAACTTCGTAAGAAGTATAATGTTGGTCCCGAAAGATCCGACACTTCTGCTAAGAGACAGATTCTTGACCGTACTCGTGCAAAGGCAGAGAGAGATCAAAAGCAGTATGGTGGTTCAGTATATTCCAAGAGAGTTGCAGACAAATCAAAAGCAGCACATGATCGTTATCTGAAAGGTGGTTATAGTAAGTATGGTGCTGATGATGCAAGAGGTAGTGGAAACAAAGCACGCAAAAGAGCCGAGGCACTCAGAAATAAATAATTTCATGAGAACTAGGTTGTATAGTGGACGTATTTAAATATTTGAAAAAGGCTGACGCCTTCCTTAAGGAGGGTGCAGCCGATGATGCCCGTGAGATGGGACTGGAGTATGCTGGTTATGGTAGGTGGAAAGATCCTAAGACTGGTCTAGTAACACATAAGAGTGAGAAACTAGGTGGGGGTCAGACCAAACTTGTTCAACTTACTCAACCTGAACAACCTAAATCTCAAGAACCACAACAAACTCAAGAACCAAAGACCCTTACCGATTTTAGAAAAGACGCACCAAAACCAGAACAACAAGCTACTACATCTGTTGCTGACCAGACGGCAAAAGTTCATCCAGGTGGTCCTGATGAAGAAGCATTGAGCTCTGGTAATAAACAAACTATTAAAAAAATGCTCTCTAGAGGTAGAGAGAAAGTTCAATCTGCAAATAGAAAACAACAAATTGCTCAGCAAGCTGATGATATGATTTCTCAGTATGATGCTGAGATGGAAGCTCAAGCTGATGCAGAGGCTGAACAACAGGCAGCAGATCAAGCTGCTCTTGAAAAGGAGATGGGAACTCCTGAAGGTAGAGTTAAAGAACCTGAAGAGTTTAAACAACTTAATCAAGCAGTTATTGAAACAGGAAAGAACCTTGATGGTTCTGAAGCAAGAGGTGATGTAGATATTGCAACAGAAGAATCTATTCAAAGAGTATCTGATATATCAAATACTGATATAGATGATGCAAGATTTGAGAGTGGTCGTAAGTCACAACAACAATTCTTACAACACTACTCAAAGGATTCAGACTATAGGGATGGATTGAATACTTTAAGTAAGTCAGTTGCTAAGGCAAATGATAGGTCTAAAGTTAATGAGATGATGGATGCTATCAATAGTGGTGACTATCTAAGAGAAATTGAATTAAAGAAAGGAACAAAGGTTAGTGTCAGTCAATTACTTTTGGATGCAGGTATTGATGTTAATGATGAGGAACAAGTCAAAAAATTTGCTAAGGCATATGAGGAAATAAGTCAGTTTATTGGTGATGATGGTTATTGGAAGAGAGGTGAGAGTCACGAATTGGTAGGTAGTAATCTTGGTTATTATGAGTCAAAACATATTGCAGAAAGAGAAGACCTAAGAGAACTTGATCCTTCTGGAGTACAGACAAAGGCATTTAATATTGCAGGAGAGAATCAGTCCTCTATGTCAGAGATGGATCCTGTAATTACAGATGCTGTCTTTAGTGTTCTTCCTACTCCTGCAAGAGACTTTCTTTCAAAGAGTGGATCACCAAAAACTTTCTACAATCCAAATGAGAAGGATCAACAAAGTAAAACCGCTAATCCAATTAGAGGATCAGCTGCTTTACACATGTGGGCTATGCAAGATGGTAAAGACGCATATGCATTGAGCGGACAGAGAAGATCACCAGGTGAATTCCAAGTAGAGCATATAACACCACTCAAATCTGGTGGTAGAGACCACATTGAGAACTTTAGTATGTTACTTAGAAGAGTAAATGAACCAAGAGCTGATTTAGATTTTAATAAATTCTTGGAACAAGCTAAGAGAAAGAGAGACAGTGTTGATTCTGACTTGGCCAATCCAAAAACAAGAAAGAATTTTGAAACAAAGTATAGAGCATCTTCATTCAATTCTGAGTTAGCACCTTCACTCGGTGGTCCTGTAGGGTCTTTGTCAGGGGATAATCTATTGAATGCAGTCAACTCTGGTCTTGAAGCTAAGTTGGGTAAAGATTCGTCTGCAGCACTTAAAGTAACACCAGAAGACTTCAAACAATATCAAACCAAAATGAATGACTTCCTTGAGAAGAATGGTTTGGGTTCTGATACTCAACTGAAAGATATGAATTCGGACCAAATCAATGGTGTGTTTGATATTATGGGTGAGAGTCTTGGTGTAGATAAGGCTAAGATGAATGAATATATGGGTAGAAACATTATTAATAATTACGATACAGGTGCAAGATTTGTGATTAATAAAGATGGTAAGTTAGAAAAAGGTAGAGGTGGTACATCTCCTACATCTGGTGCTGTATTGAATATGCAAAACTCTATTATTTCTGATGATAGTATGAGTTCTGAAGATAAATCAAAGGCGCTTCAAACTGCCAATCAATATCATCAACAATTTAAGAAGAGTAGAAGTAATTACATTGATAATCCAGATAGTCCAGAGGCATATGAGAATTATTTGAAAGATGTTGTCTCTAATATAGACTTCCTTACAGGTGAGGGCGATTCACCTTTAAAGCCAGGTAGACAGTACGACACCCGTCTGACCTATTCTGACAAAAATAACATTGACAACGACACCGCTAATGGTATTATGAGTATGTTGTCTCTCGATACCGCATCTGTTGCTGGAGAAAAGGATGCATTCTCTCCTGGTTTTCAAAAGGTTGAGCTTTCTCCTAAATCTAAGGAGTACATTAAATCTCTCAGAAAAAAATTGATTTCTAGTTATGTAAAAACAACTGGTTTTAGTGAGGATGAAATTATGAATCCTGATAGTCTCAATAAAACTAAAAGGAAAAAAATTGAACCACTTATCAATGCTTTAGAAAACATTAACAGAGGACTTGGATCATGATAGATACAGAGTATCTTGACATCACACTACAAGACATCTACCAAAGATTGATGGTAGATGCTGATGATGTTGGTATGGCATATGACGAGGTTCTTCAGTATGTCGAACAATTTGAGATGGATGAGGACATGTTGTACTCTTTCATTAAAGAAAAGGTTGAAGAGAATAAAGAGAAGAACAAGGCGAAAAAAGGAAAAGAGATGATGGAATCTCTCAAGAGATCACTTCGTGATCCCATGTTATAATAAATACAATATAGG
>Ga0208149_1001066_pt1 | contig 10299 bp, 19 predicted proteins | sample DEB08_DNA_15_FD_184533 | JGI IMG/M metagenome (GOLD analysis project Ga0208149, IMG submission 184533) | Aqueous microbial communities from the Delaware River and Bay under freshwater to marine salinity gradient to study organic matter... | ecosystem: Environmental > Aquatic > Marine > Coastal ... | reverse complement strand
CCATGACATTGATAAGGCGTGAGGCAGTCCTGGAAGTTTATGAAAAGAAAAACATTAACTTTGATTTTTAATATGAGTAAAGGAGGAATATATGATTAATTACCCATGCGGATGGTTTGATGTTGAACAATTACCAGGAGTTAAAAAATGAAATGTTTTAACTGTAATGCCAACATGGAAGTGGTGAAAGAAACAGATATTAGTTATTACAATGACTGTTTTAATCTCAAGATTACTTTTAAATGTAATGAATGTGGTGCGGTGGCAAATGCTTATCCACCAAAAAATAATAAAAAAGAGGTGAAGCATGGCGGGTAAAGGAGATAAACCAAGGGATCTAATTTATACAAAAGAATATCGAGACAACTTCGATAGAATATTTAACAAAAGAAAGAAAAAGGAAAATAAAGATGCTAATAAAAATTCAAGCAAGTGATAAAGAAGTGCAGTTAATTATTAATGCGTTAGCTGAACATGGTAAACCTATCATTAAAAAGGCCAAGCAAACCATGGAAGATAAGCGAAACCTTAAATCGATTGAGAATATTATTCATCAATTAGCCTTCGGTAATCACAAGTAATAATGTTAAACTTTGATTGTGCAATCGGGAATCTACTCTCCTTAATTAATGATGAGAATTACCCCGGCTCTACCCCCCTAAGTGGGGTAATTTCTCCATGCCTGGTTGCACAATCTTCTCGTTTAATGGCACTAGTAGTACCATACTATGGCACTAGTAGTACCCTTCATAGGTACTAGATGTACCATATATCCCAAACAAGACAAATAGGAAGGCCCCTGGAAGGGCCTCCCTATATTCAGCGAGTGTATGTATGAACGATCAATTCTGGTGGATTGAAAATTCCATACCGCAGAAAGAGAACGAATCCGGATGCGTTCGTGCGTCCGTGCTGAGTAAGTATAAGAGTTATTCGAAACTGAAAGCGTGCGTGTGGAAATGGTTTCGTTCCCGTGCGGGAGATACATCCTTACGCCCGGCCACGAAGTTAGTTCTTTGGGCCATCTGCGAAAGGCATAGGATCGATACGTTCAGTTCGCATGATGCCTATGTTTATTATGGGAAAATGACCGGGTTGAATAGACGTACAGTCGGGCGTTGCGTGGATGAGTTGGTCGAGGCGGGGATCTTATGGATTGCGGTCGAGGGTGAGTATAGGATCGTTAGACAAGCGAAACCGGGCGTGCGGAAACATTTGTTGTTGGTCGGCCTGGGCGTGGTGATGATCGAAGAATTGGACCAGGTTGGGGATCGCTGAAAGTATAGTTTTCTGCTTGTTGTAGGATGGCCGGATCGATTGGGTATTCGTCATATCCGTTCGTGCAGACGGGGTGGTGGAGATCTTCGTTCGTGCGTGGGGATTTATCGTTCGTGCGTTGCATGGTTAAATATTAAAGGTGGGGCGAGATGCGTACAAGGGGATTGGAGAAAAACCCTAAACATTCGCCCCGGGTATTGATTATCTGTTCTCGTAATGCTTGGCTACCGCATAAAGAATGATAAAGGCGATAAGCCATATCAGAAAACCAATACCAAAGATGTAGCCTATTATCTCAATCACGCCCGGACCCCCAACAATCCCGGCAAGTTGTTCCGTCCGGCATAGTGCCAAAGCCTTTGCAACTCGGACACTTACCCATAAATTGTTTAATGCGTTGTATTAGATTAATCATTGTATGATTCCTGGATAACGATATCCCTTTTGCGTTTATCCTGGTAAGTTTTAACAATCTTCCCGCACGGATAAGTTAAAATCCAATAGTCCTTGCTGAAGTCTTTACTCATGCTTGGGATGTTTTCCCGTTCCGTTCTCAGCAATTGCCGGGCCTGGTCTATCATGTCTTTATATTGCGTCATTTTCTCTCTCCCACTGTTTAACAATAAAATCTGCTTCACAATCAGCACAAAGAATTTCTCCATGCTTGGTTAAATACAAATCGTTTGTTTCGAAATTACATTCATCACAATTTTTTATATCTGCTATTGGTATGCTCATAGTTCCCCCTTGGTTAATTCAATTAATTTATCCTGGTTAAAGATCAAGACTCGGTGGATCCTGTTTATCTTTTCCAGGGCGGTTTGGATAGATGGTTCACCGGTGGTTATATCTTCCTTTAGATCCAGGGCGGTATAACTTAGGTCCGCTAGTTCCTGGATGACTTCGTTTAATGTATCGTTCATTATGATTGGCCCTCGATTTTTAATGCCTCGTTTATGTGATACAAAATGTCTGATATTGCATGAACATTTTTTATATCAATTCCTCCGTATTCAAATAAACAAATTACTCCCTGTTTAGATTCCGGGTAATTTTCTTTAATCCATTTTAGATTTCGTTCTGAAATTTTAATGGTTATCATTTTTTCTTTTATGTTCATTATGTTTTACTCCTTATTAAAATAATGATGGTTGGTTTGCCTTCGCCCCTGGTTTAATCAGAGGCTCAGAGTTAAAAGTTTTTATATTCTTGATAGTTTCATCCTGTTTGATGCTTTGCGTTGCGTGTGGCTCATGTGAGACGCTAGAAAAGAAGTCGTCCTGGAATCCGTTGGAATCCTTTTTCCCGTTCTCCTGGTAAAACCATTCAATGGCCTGGTCCATGTTGAAGTTATCCGGGAAGTGGCAAAAGTGCGACCTGTACCCGGTGGGGGTTAGTGGTATTGGGTGATCGTCCAGGGTTTGCACTTCTATATGGTCGGTGCTGTCAAAGTAATTCCAGGTGATAGTTATATCAACGGGTACGCCTCGGTAATTAATACGGGTTGTTTCTTCGATAGGTTTTGTTTTTCTGTTCAACATAATATTTTGCCTCTTTTAATATCAATCGTTGCAATGGTTCTCCCGTTCTGATTTCTCAGCACATAAAGAGGACATTCTTTTAAATTTATAACTTGGGTCAATGGGTTAGAAGTTCCCGGATCCGGTTGCTCTAACTCGCCAACTAATCCCAGGACATCCCGGGCATAACAGTTATATTTATATTTGGCTTGTTCAAAATTCATTTCTTCACCCTCGCTATAAAACAATCTAAATGTCCGTCCTGGATTAATCTTTTTTGTTTATCCAGGCACTTGCTCAGATCTTGGGACCGCATCACAACACGCGGCCCCTGGTTATCATATTCAATTATTACTTCGTACATTAGGACCACCTCTCACATTCTAGGAACTGATCGCATATGTTCCAGGACTCGGAGTCTTTAGGAACCAGGACATGGGCACCATCAAACCAGTCCATATACCAATATTCGATTATGTCTATTTCTTTGTCCTGGTCGAAATAAATGCGGAACTCGTCAGATGGTCCGCCCCAGGATAACTGCAATCGATAATATCCGGCCTCTCTGCCCTCGCTATCTACATAATCCCAGGATAAGGCGGTTTGGTTTACATAATCAAATAGATCGTCGTACTCGTGGAAATAATCTCCCCGCTTTTTATCTAAAACTTCCAGGGCAATTCGTTGGCCTTCGGTTGCGTCCTGGTATTCCTCGAAGAACTCCCGGGCCTTTTTATAATCGGCCTCGGTTTCGAGGTATTTGCCTTCCACCAGGTCAGCACATTTTAGATCTTGTTTTGCGTTTATCATTTGGCCACCCCCGTAGCTGATTGGTTATTGGTTTCTAAAAGTTTTTTATAGATCTTTGCATATAAAATATTGGATTGTGCTTTGGTCAATCCGTGGATCCCGCAGGTTGTATCGCCCCAATTCTTTTCCGCCTGGTCTGTTTCTGTATCAAGCGTCATTAGGGCCATTAATGTTTTAATTTCTCTTGTAGATAATTTCATTTGGCCACCTCAAGTCTAAGGCCATACATATAGACATCTAATTTAATAGCTATCTTTTCTGCTGGTTCATCTGATGAGTCAATGACAATGTTTCTAAATCCTTCATGTATTAAACAATCATCAAAAATTAAACCGCTTCTTTTTTCAAATATGTCGGCTATAAGGTCCAACTTGTCGCCCTTGAATCCAGGACTGTTATTTGTGTTGGTTAAGTTATTCATTCTTTCTATTCTCCTAAAAATGCCCAGGTATTCCCTAGGTTTCTTGATTCTCTCATAGGTGATATAAGAATGTCAACTTATTTATAAAAAAGATGATTAACTTCCGCAATACTGCATTAAAATAAACCATGCCAAATAAACCAGGAAGGAAAAAAATCAAGCTGAATGATCCGGACACTCTTAATAAAATAATTGCTCTCGGATCCCAGGGTTTGACCTCGGGCCAAATTGCAAGATGTCTTGGCGTCTCCTGGTCAACCATTGATAGACGCAGAAAAGAAAATGCGGAAATTGAGGAAGCTATAAAAAAAGGGGAAGCATTAGGGGTAGAAAAAATATCCAACGCTCTTATGACTTCCGCACGGGATGGCAATGTTACAGCACAAATCTTCTACTTAAAGAACCGGGCACCGGATCAATGGGCCGATAGACAAGAAATGAATCATAACCTGGACCTGGCCGGGATCTTATCGAACGCCAACTCCAGGATCCTGGACGTACGCCCGGACGAACCGGCCGAGCAACTCAACCTCCAGGACGCACGGGAACGCACGAGCGAACGCACGAGCGACCAGGAAGGCCAGGACGACCATAACGAACAATCGGACGGGGTTTCCTCTTAGTGGATCCCCTTTTCTCCCCAATGAAGCCGAGAGAATATAGGCCCCGTCCGTTCGTGCGTGTGTGCGTGTGTGTAATAAATAGAGGATTAACGATTTGACCCCCCCCTTTCGTGCGTGGCGGGGGGCGTATATACGTATAACTGTTGAACTAAAATTTTTTAATTTTTTTGAAATATGAAATATCCAATTAACCAAGAAAGAGAATTAATGACCGCAGTTTGGTCACTTAACATCAAAGATGATCCATTAAACTTTGTTAAATTTGTCTTCCCCTGGGGTGAAAAGGATACCCCCCTCGAACATTTTACTGGTCCTCGTAAGTGGCAGGAAAAAATTTTGCGAGATATTGCAAACCATATTAGAAAAAACGAAGCCATTGATTTACCAGAGATGTTTAGATTGGCAGTTGGTTCAGGCCGGGGTATTGGAAAGTCTGCATTAGTCTCTTGGATTATTTTATGGATGCTTTCTACCAGGTTAGGAGCAACTATTATTGTTACAGCAAATACAGAACAACAGCTTAGAACTAGAACCTGGGCGGAATTAGGCAAATGGCTAACTTTATCCATAAATTCTCATTGGTTTAACAAGACTGCTACCGCAATAAAACCAGCACAATGGTTTGAAAATGCCCTCGTTGAGGACCTAAAAATCGATACTGGTTACTATTACGCACAAGCACAGCTATGGAGCGAAGAAAACCCGGATGCGTTCGCTGGTATTCACTCATCATACGGAGTTTGTTTAATTATGGACGAGGCTTCCGGTATACCAGCACCCATATATTCCGTATCCGAAGGATTCTTTTCCGAACCCACGAAAAATCGCTTTTGGTTTACCTTCTCTAACCCACGCAGGAACTCAGGACCTTTCTACGATTCCTTTCACTCCAAACGCAAGTTCTGGAAAACCGAACAAATAGACTCCCGCACAGTCGAGGGCACGGACAAAGAACTTTTCCAACGCATGATCGAACAATATGGTGAAGATTCTACTGTTGCCAGGGTCGAAGTTATGGGCGAATTTCCGTCCGCAGACGATGATACTGTCATACCCATGGAACTTGTCCGTACAGCCATGGGCAGAGACGTGGCTCTCACCGCATCTGAACCTATTTTATGGGGATTAGATGTTGCAAGGTTTGGTGGCGATAATTCTGCCTTGTGCGTACGCCAGGGAAATACTGTTTTTGAAATCATTACTTTTCCGTCCATGGATTTAATGCAATTGTGCGGAGCGGTAAAAAATAGATTTGACGATGCTACTGTCATGGAGCAACCGCAAGAAATATTAATTGATGTGATTGGTTTAGGTTCCGGAGTGGTTGATCGTTTGCGTGAGCAAAACCTTCCCGTGCGTGGCGTAAATGTTGCCGAGTCACCGAGTACCAAAAAAAATTATTTGAACCTTCGTGCGGAACTATGGTTTGCAGTTAAAGACTGGTTGGCCCAAAGAGATTGTCGTTTACCAGAGGATGATGAATTAGCATCTGAACTTGCATCACCGCAATACAAATATACTTCTAGCGGAAAAGTAAAAATAGAATCGAAAGATGAAATGCGAAAGCGTGGCATAAAATCTCCGGACAAAGCAGATGCCCTTGCATTGACCATGGCAAGTTCTGCCGCAAGTTTTAGTGGAAGCGAGAGTTATTTCGGTTATAATTTCAAAAAACCTTTAAAATCTCGAATCATACGAGTGGGATAGTTTTGCTTACATGGATGAGACCAAAAAATCATTATTAAGATTATTAGAGAATAAAAAAATTTTCTTGCCTACTGTGGTTCAAGAATATTTAGATTCTTCTGCATCATCTCTTACAGAAAAACAATTAAAAGGTCTTTTGGATGAAGCACATCTTCAAGAATATAGCTTGTTAAGACAAAGAAATGATCCGGATGCAATGTATACAAGTCCTGAATATATTAAAAAAGATGTAAGTAATAATGTGTATGAAAAAATTGGCAGAGCGACTGAACCTAAAAGCATTTACTCATATACAGAACCATCTACTTTAGAGGCTTTAGCAAAAAAAATGAAAGCTCAGGCCTATTATCATAAAGATAAAGATGAGTTAGTTTATCCAAGCACTTCAGTTTTAAATCAATTAATTAACAATAATCCAGAGTTAGCTTCTAAAATTTCGAAAGAAACAGAAGCACATGAATATATGCACAGAGGATTCAAAGAGTCTCCAATTAGACAGCCAACAGTTGAAAACATTTACAATAGAAAATACTCTCCAGGAGTAAGTGAATCAGACGAGCATTTATATATATATGCAAAAACATCGCCAGAAAGATTAGAGGAGATTAGACAAAAATTTTATTCAAACATTGATAAAGATTCTTTTGATGCTGGTGTTAAAAAAATTATTAAAAGAATAGATAAAAAAAGAGCTAAAATAGCAAAAGAACAATTAGAGGATATGGTAAACAAGTTCTGATATTATATGTTCTTAAATTAGGTAAAATAAATGGCAAAAGATTACGAAGACAAAATGGAAGATGTGGTTAGTGCAGAAACTGACATGGAACATCTTGCTGGTGTTATTAAATCAGAGATGGATGATGCAAAAGATTTCATTCATCAAGTAGGTGCAGAACGAGCAGAATCTACAGAATATTATTTAGGTGAACAACCACAAGCACAATCTAGTATGCAGTCTGAATTTGTATCGACTGATGTTAGAGACAGCGTACTCTTTATGTTGCCATCTATTATGCGTACATTTTTTGGTACTAAAAAAATTGTAGAATTTGTACCGCATGGCCCGGAAGATATTGCTATTGCAGAACAACAAACTAATTATGTTAATTACATCATTCAAGAAAAGAATCCTGGCTTCCAGGTTTTGTATGACGCTTTTAAAGATGCTTTGGTTAGAAAGAGTGGTTTTGTAAAAGTTTTTTGGGATGATTCTATTTCAGCATCTACCAGCGAATACACAGACTTAGATCCAATGTCATATCAAGCTTTAGTTCTTGATCCAAATGTGGAGATTGTTAAAGAATCTGTCACCATGGAAACCATTACACAAATGGATCCTTTAACTGGTGAAGAAGTAACGCAAGAAATTCCAACTAAGTATGATCTAACCATTCGTAGAATTAAAGCCAAAGACCAGGTATGTATTGAATCAATACCACCGGAAGAAGTTTTAATTTCCAGGAACGCTAGAGATTTAGAATCTGCATCTTATGTTGCACATAGAATGATTAAATCTGTTTCTGATTTGGTTGCTATGGGTTATGACCAAGATGAGATTGAGCAATATGCAACACAAAGTTCAAGTGCGGTTGACCCAGAAGCCTATGATGAAATCGAGGCAAGAAATCCATTTGACAACATGGTATACCCGGATCGAAGTGATACCGGAGCAAAAGAAGTTTTATATGTAGAACATTATTTATTTTATGACTTCGATGGTGATGGCATCGATGAAAGAATTAGAGTTTGTACTGCGGGTGAAGGCGTAAATGTGCTGAATGTAGAACAATGGGATGATCTTCCTATTACTATGTTCTGCCCAGATCCTGAACCACATACTGCAATCGGTTCGTGTCCAGCAGATTATCTCAAGCCTATACAGGCCGCAAAATCACAGATTATGCGAGATACTCTTGATTCATTAGGACACTCTATCTTTCCTCGTATGGCTGTCGTTGAAGGTCAAGTCAATATTGACGATGTACTCAATACTGATATCGGACAACCTATTCGAGTTCGTGCCCCTGGGATGGTTCAACCCTTTACAGTACCCTTCGCTGGTAAAGAGGCTTTTCCTGTTCTTGGATACTTAGATGAAGCAAAAGAGAATAGGACTGGTGTGTCAAAAGCATCTGCCGGTTTAAATGCAGACGCCTTGCAATCAAGCACCAGTGCAGCAGTATCCGCTACCATGTCAGGAGCACAAGGCCGAATAGAAATTATTTGCAGACATTTTGCAGAAGGTGGACTCAAGCAACTATTCAAAGTTGTTAATAACTTAATTATCAAGCATCAAAACGCACAAGATGTCTTTAGACTTGAGGGCCAGTTTATACCTGTTGATCCTAGATACTGGGAATCAGACAAAGACATGGTGGTCAATGTAGCTATATCTAAATCTTCCGATCAAGAAAAGTTCGGCATATTGCAACAAATGGCACAAAAACAAGAACAAATATTACAAACACTTGGACCACAAAATCCATTGGTATCTTTACAGCAATACTCTAATACGCTCACACGCATGATTGAACTTGCTGGATTTAAAGATGCTAATAGCTTTATTAACACTCAAGTACCACCTATGCCACCCGCACCACCGGAACCACAACAACCGGATGCGGCTACCATGTTGGCACAAGCAGAAGCTATGAAAGCACAGAACCAGGCACAAAAAGCTATCATTGATGCTGAGACTGATCGCATGAAAATTATCATGGATGATGACAGACAGCGTGATGAGACAGAAGCACAGATTAGACTAAAAGCAGCAGAATTAACCGCTAAATACGGAGCGCAAGTCAACATAGCAGAAATCAATGCTATCATGGAGCGTGACCGAGAAAACATTAGGCAAACTGCAAAAGATCAAGCTCAAGGACTATTTACTGGCAATGGCAATCAAGTTATATAACCTAGAAGTTTTAGTTGACGACCTAGTTTATGTCGGTAGTGATATTAGAGCCAAAAGCCAAGAAGATGCAGTAAGAATACTTGGTATTATCTCTGGTGGAGAAGTCACCGAAGATTCAGAAGTATTAAGCTGTGAGGAGAAAACTTTACACTAATGGCGTTAAATCCAAAAACACAACAGGCTTTAATGGATATGCTCAAGGTCAAGCAGCCTGAGTCTATTGCTGCTCCCATTTCACCCCTTGAAGCCATGCAAATGGAAAGAGGTTTGTTAAGCACAGATCCAGTCATATCTAAATTACAAAAAGTTGGTCGTGGTGTTAAAAGTTTATTAGAGCCTGAAACTCCATTAGACTACTTATCTATGGCATTACCCGTGGGAAAAACAATTAAAAAAAGTGCTGAGGTAGCAAAAAAAACTATCAAAAGTTCTAAAAAGTCAAAACCTTTATATCAAAAAATGTCACCTGGAGAATTAAATGCTTCAGAGAAATTTCTTCAATATCATATGCTAGAGCCATATAAAGGGTTTGGCCCAAAGCGTGATACCTATGAAATACTTGAAGATAGAATTGTTATATATTGGGGAGCAGGAGATAAAATGTTTCCCAATAAGGTTAGTCAAAAAACATACAAAAATCCAACATTAGAGAATCTTCAAAAAGATTTTGGATATTAATTAATGGCTATTACATACAGAGGCGAAAGGTTTAGCGGTTATAACAAACCTAAACGTACGCCTGGTAAAAGTAAAAAATTTGCAGTTTTAGCCAAGGTTGGAGATACCATCAAACTTATTCGCTTTGGTGATCCCAACATGACAATCAAAAAAAGCAATCCAGCTAGAAGAAAATCTTTTCGTGCTAGGCATAGATGTGACACTAATCCGCCTAGTAAATTAACCGCAAGATATTGGTCTTGCAAAATGTGGTAATATAAAAATATGGATACATTAATTACAATTATCGTGCTGTCACTTGTTGGCGGTTTTTTAATTAAAAAGTATAAGCCTACACTTTGGCAT
>Ga0208149_1001063_pt1 | contig 10326 bp, 7 predicted proteins | sample DEB08_DNA_15_FD_184533 | JGI IMG/M metagenome (GOLD analysis project Ga0208149, IMG submission 184533) | Aqueous microbial communities from the Delaware River and Bay under freshwater to marine salinity gradient to study organic matter... | ecosystem: Environmental > Aquatic > Marine > Coastal ... | reverse complement strand
ACACTCGAAGTCAGAATTAGCGTCATATTTAATGCCTTCGTGGTTCTTGGGCCGTAATCCTAAATTAAAAATCATACAGGCTACCATGAACACGGAACTTGCTGTAAGATTCGGAAGGAAAGTCCGAGATCTCATTGCCGATCCCATATATGCTGAGATCTTTCCCAAAACGGACTTGAAACAGGATAGCCAAGCGGCAGGTCGTTGGGAGACTAGCCAAGGCGGGGAATACTTTGCGGCGGGGGTGGGTGCAGCAATGACTGGTCGTGGTGCCGATTTGTTGATCATTGACGATCCGCACTCGGAACAAGATGCATTGTCCTCGGTTGCTTATGATAATACATATGAGTGGTACACATCGGGACCGAGACAGAGATTACAACCGGGGGGAACCATCATCATTGTGCAGACCAGATGGTCTAAGAAGGATCTGACGGGGCGATTAGTGCAGAACATGACGATGGATAGTATGTCGGATCAATGGGAGGTTATAGAATTTCCAGCGATTCTTCCTAATGATAAACCTTTATGGCCTGAATTTTGGCAAGTAGAAGAACTATTAAAGGTCAAGGCTTCACTGTCCCCGGTCAAGTGGAACGCACAATGGCAACAAAATCCGACATCGGAAGCTGTTGCCATGATCAAAAGAGATTGGTGGCAACCTTGGAGTAATAAGGATATACCTAATTTAGATTATATTGTGCAGAGCTATGATACGGCATATTCTAAAAAAGAGACGGCTGACTATAGTGCTATTACGACTTGGGGGGTATTTGAGCCTAAGCCAAATGGTGAACAACATTTGATAATGTTAGATGCGAAGAAGGGTAGATGGAATTTCCCAGAGTTAAAAGAGATTGCGTTAGAAGAAAACGAATACTGGGAACCAGATTTGATGTTGATTGAGGCGAAGGCATCTGGTCAACCGTTGGCAGATGAATTAAGATTATTAAACCTGCCTGTTACTACATTTAGCCCGGGCAGACGAAAAGGTGGTGGTGGTGTTGATAAAACTACGAGAATGCATATTGTGTCGCCTATTTTCGAATCGGGTAAAGTATGGTATCCTGAAGGAGAAAAATTTGCCGATGACGTTATTGAAGAGGTAGCATCCTTTCCAAATGGCGATCATGATGACTATTGTGATAGTATGACAATGGCAGTCATGCGTTTTAGGCAAGGTGGGTTTATTGATTTAAAAGGAGAAGAGATACCCGAGAATTGGTATCCTCGCAGAGCAAGGGAATATTACTAATGAGTAAAGATAAAGCAAAAGGTAAAAAAGCAGAGAAAATTTCAAAAAGAAAAGCTATCAAATCAGCATTTGATGATAAATTTGGTGGTGATCCTATAAGGCAAATAGACAATTTGTTTGGATCAATCCGAAAGCCAGTTAAGAAGAATATGGGTGGTGTAATGAAAGCTCGTGGTGGAACATTCAAAGGCACTTTCTAATGAATAAGAAAAAATCAAAAGGTAAAGTCGTTGATTTTACTGGTAAGCATAAATTAGATAAATATTTAACAAAAGATCAGATAAAGCAATTAGATCCGTTTGGCGTGGACCTTCTTCTTCAGATTCAAGAAGGTGTTAATAAAGACAAAGGTAAGAAAAGAAATTTAGGCGGTTATACTGTTACAAATCGATTTTCAGATAGAATGCTTCCAGAAAAGAAAAGAACAACAAGGATTACTTAATGGCTAGAGATAGTGCTATTGACTTCAGTATAGACCAAGCTCAAAAACTTTTTGGTAAAGGTATTGAGGTTATTGGTAGAAGAACGGGTATTGAATCATTGTACAACTATGGAAGAGAAGTAGTTGAGCAACAAGAAGAAGATATTCGTAAAGGTGGCTATCAACCCGAATACACAATGGGACTTCGTGAAGCTTATACTCAAGGTGGAATAGGAAAAGCTCTAGGGTGGCTTGGTGAAAAGACTCAAGAAAATTTAGCTACAAGTGCACCTGCATTGGTAGGAACTTTAACGGCAGCGTTGACTGCACCGTTTAGCGTGCCTGCGGCAGCCTTGATCGGTGGAGCGACAATTGTTGGTTCGGGAGTCATGGGCACTGGTGAAGTTGCCGAAGAAATGGAGCAAAAAACTGGTAGTTATGATGATGCAGTCGCCATTGGTGCAGGAACCATTATAGGGTTACTTGATCGATTTGGTGCAGGAAAAGTGATTCCAAAAGATGAACTACTAACCATGACAGGTAAGCAGTTAATTAGGGCACTAGGTAAAGAAGGCAAGATAGATGCCGCCAGAGAGATTGGTAAAAGAATAGGTAAGTCTGTTGCTTTTGAAGGTGTGACAGAAGGAGCTCAAGAAGGAGTTTCTGTTGGGGCGACTGCTTTAACTGGAGGTGAATATACTGGTTTAGAAGTTGCTGATAAAATATTAGAGGGCACTGTTTTAGGTGGTACCATGGGTGGTGGTATGACTACGGGGATTGAGACACTCCGCCAGGGTCCGGGAGCCGTGAACAAAATACAAGATATGTTTTCTGACGGACCAGGAACTGGTGGTTTTTCTCCCGAGATGGCTTTTGCAGGATCTTTGTTTAGTCCAGAGCGAGCACAGTTGAGACAAGTTCCATTAACCACGTCTGAAATACTCATGAATCAAGGTCCATCGGACCAAGGTTCTTCGCCTAGTCAAAAGATAAACGAGGCAACTGAAAGAAACTTACAAGCTAATACAGACGAAGAGGCAGATCCTAAACAAAACTTTTTTAATCAAGATATGACAGGAGAGTCTACTAAGGACAACCCAACAGTTTCTCCTCTTAGAATTATATTGAATAACCTTAAAAAACAGAACGAAGGTGTACGAAAAACTGGTAAGGATATCATTGGTGATTTAAGGGCAGCAGAAAAAGGTAATCAAGGTTTAGTTGGTTTCATGGGTAACTATGATACTAGGGTGACTGAAGTTAAAGAAAAGAAAGCAGTTCCAGCCGAAGGTGTAGACGGTAAAGCATTTGGTAAAGCAATGAAAGAAGCTAAAGGTGATTATACCAAGCTTGATCCTAGCTTATATAATCTAATTGATGTTGTAAAACCTTCAAGAGAAGAAGTGCTATCTTTTAATGACAACCTATCGGGTACATCAGAGTCAGTGACTCACAACAGAGGAGGTGAAGCATACAACTCTGGTCTTGAAGAATATCTTGTTCGTAACAAAGACAAAGAATTAACTTATGATGAAGTTATTAAAGTTTTTGATCAAACAAGACCACAAGTTAAATTAGAGATTAGAAGTAAGGCTGCAGGCCAGAACCCAACTGGTCTATTAGTTAATGCCAACAATCCACAAGCAGGTAACACTTTAGATCTTTCAAACGTAGTTGGAGGTGTTGCTTTAGAATCCACACAAAGAATTATGCAAAACTTTGTGGATGAAAGTGGGACAAAGGTTTCTGATCCTAGAGATTTTGAAGTCGATTCTGTCGCTATTGTTTCTTACGATGATAATAAGGAAAATATTAAATCAGGTGTTTTAGAAAATAGTGGCACACTTGAAGGTGCAAGAGAAAAAAATACGGCAGGCAACGAAGTTATTGAAGATAGAGTTTTTGATCTTAAAATTGGGGCAGGTCATGACTATCACGGTAAAGGTGCCGCATATCTTAGAGGCATGGTCGTTAGAAGAGAAGAAGACGGTAAGCTATATATGATGGCTGAAGAAGTTCAAGATGATTCATCAAGAATAAAAGAAGAAAACTTAGATGTTGCCACTCCTATGTATGATTTAGATTCTCCCGATCAAACATTAGAAAAGACATGGACAGAGAGGATGGAACTGGCTAAGTTAGGTCAAGTTCCAAAGACACAAGAACAACAGATTTTTGACGAAGACAGTCAAAATTACGAAGATTTTTTTGGTGAACCTGCACCAGAAGAGTATGATCCTAGACCATCAGAAAACAGAAGGGCTGCCGCTCTTGATTCTTTTTTCCCTGATCTAGGAAGAGATGCTGATGGTAATGAAATTCCTAGAGCGGGTAATTATAGACCTGGTTCGTCTAGAAATATATTTGATTCTTCTGAAAAACTAAAAATAATTGCTCTAGACGAAATTGAACAAGAGATACCTATGGAGGATTCTCTAACTCAACTTAGAAAAGACAGACAAGAAGCTTATCAAAAATATGAAGGTGATCGTGAAACTTATGAAAACGAAGAAGAAAAACTTGATAAATTAGCAGATGAACTAAGAGAACGAGAAGATTTTCTTATATTTCCTAATCAAGTCATTGATGTAACAGAAATGGCTTTAGAAGATATGGTTAACAATCGATTTGAGATTACTGGTGCAATTAACAATAAAATAAAAGATAGAGCTCCTTTTTTTGGAAGAGATCCAAATGAAAACTTTTATGATCTTTTGGCAGGAACTGGTAACGTCACAGATACAAATGTAAACCCGATAGGCCCTATAATTGAAAATGTTTTTATAGAGCTACAAAAGCAAGGTAAATTAAAAACACCTTTGAGTTACGATCAACGATCTATGACAAATTCTGAAAAAGATTTTAAATTGACTGTAACAACACCAAATACGGATCTTTTAAAAGAAAAGAAATTTACTACATTAAACTCAGACGAAGCAAACCCTGTTTTCAATATACTATTTGATATGCCCGGAAGAGTCGGTCCCTACGGAACTATGGGTATTTTACGACTAGGTTCTTCTAGAGAAGTTATTCCAAGCAATGTGTTACAATCTCTTCCTAAAAATTATTTTGAAGAAATGCAAAACAGAACAAGCAAGCCGGAGGCATTTAGAAAAACAATAGAGATGGTTATGAACGAGAGTATAAACAACCAAGCAAATAGAGTAATAAAAGCAAGAGTTGCTAAATATATCCTAGATAATCATATAAAATTTAGAAAGATTCCAGGTAACGAAATGCCAGAAACAGATATAGAAGAGTTAATTATATCTAATTATTTTCCAGAAGGAAAGATTATGGCTGCACGACCAGATAACTCACCATTAGAGAATTTAAAAGAAAACCGTGTTGATTTAAAAGGTTTAGTAGAAGATTTTAATAACAGACTTGGTCCTAAAGCTGTTTTAGATATTAAAAAATATATAGGCAGAGAATTAGATGCCATGAATTCTAAAATAGGTTTTATACCTGTTAGAGATATTATAATATCCGAAAAAATGTCAGACGATGCTCTAATAGAACAATACAAAGAGTCTATGCTTTCAGAATCTACTGTATATAATTCTTTTGTTCAATATTTACTACAAGAGCCTTATGTAAACAGTGTGAAAGCAACCCCAGCCAACATGAATCCTTTGTTTGAAAGTGTAGATGCTTTGGAAGAAAACGTGTTAAAATTAAGAGAAATAAAGCGAGCATCGTTTGATGAAGCTAGAAGATTAAGTAGTAAACAAGAAAAAGATAGAAGAGTTAAAGCATTTGAACTAGCAATAACTAAAAGAGCTAAAGAATTTGGCTATCAACCACAAGAATTATATAATGCTTATCGAAGATTAGATACTCACATACTTAATACAGAGCCTTATATGAGAGACTCTGCTCACTCTTCACAAGCACAAGCTTCAAGAGCGATCATAAAAGGAGCAATAAATCAAATACCAAATCTAGAAAAAATATATGGAGAGCCTGTTGTTGGTTTTGTTTTCCCTGCTAGAACAGATTTACAAAACATGTCAGGAAGAGCTAGATTACCAGCAGATGATGGAAGTGCTAGATATTTAGCAGCACTAGCAAAGCATAAAAAAGCAGGTCTTACAAGTTATGAAGTTGCTCCGAATATAGTCAAGAAGCAATTTCAAGATGCACTATTAGATGAAGCAGGTAATCCTCAAGTTCAAGTAGAAGAGAATGTAATGTTTAACATGGTAGATAAAAATGGAAATAGAAAAGCTAGACTTCCTAACCCAGTTCAATATATATTAAGGCTCGATCCTGGTTCGGCGGGTGAGAAACTAGCAAAAAGCAAATTTGTTTTTAAAGCAAAAGGTGGTACAGTGGATCTTAGAAAGGCAGGCTAATGGCAATAGAACCTAGACAAATAGCAGGAATGGTAGAGGGATCAATGGGAGCAGGGGGTCAAATGATGCCTGAAGAAGATAGCCTTCAAATTGAGTTACCAGAAACTATAAATGATTTACCTGAAGGTATTGAGCTTGTTGACGAAGAGGCAATTGAGATTGAAACAGAAGAATATAGACATGATGCCAATCTCGCAGAGATTCTTGACGATGACGTTTTGGGAGACTTATCATCAGATATTCGAGCCAAATTTCGTGAAGATGTGGAATCAAGAGAAGATTGGGAAGAGGCAATTGCCAAAGGATTAGGGTTACTCGGTATTAATTATGAAGACCGAAGTGAACCATTCTTAGGTGCAAGTGGTGTAACTCACCCTTTACTTTCTGAAGCGGTGACTCAGTTTCAAGCACAGGCTTATAAAGAAATGTTACCAAGTGGTGGTCCAGTAAAAACTCAAATACTAGGAACACCGACAAAAGAAACAGAAGCACAAGCACAACGTGTAGAAGATTTCATGAATTATCAGATTACTGAAATCATGGAGGAGTATGATCAAGATACGGATCAAATGTTATTTTATTTGCCGTTGACGGGATCTACATTTAAAAAGATTTATTTTGACGAAACTAAACAGAGAGCCGTTTCCAAGTTTGTGCCGGCTGAAGATATGGTTGTTCCGTATTCAGCTAGTGATTTAAGAACAGCGGAGAGGGTTACACATGTAGTGAGAATGTCGTATAATGATATTCGCAAGCTACAAGTAGCAGGAGTATACAGAGATGTTGAACTATCTGAAACAGGCGATGGAGAAAGTGAAGGAGCCATCCAAGAACGTGCTGATGAGTTGTTGGGACTACGTCCAAATTACTCTGAAGATGTGTATACCTTATTGGAATGCCACATTGACTTGGACTTGGAGGGTTTTGAAGACAAGGATATGGAGGGGAATCCTTCGGGTATTATGTTGCCTTATATTGTTACCCTTGATCAAAATTCTGGAAAAGTGTTATCGATTTCTAGAAACTTTAGAGAACAAGACCCATTAAAAAGGAAGAGACAATATTTCACTCATTTCAAGTTTTTACCAGGATTTGGCTTTTACGGCTTCGGTTTATTGCACACAATCGGAGGTCTTTCTCGTGCTGCGACTTCTATATTGAGGCAATTAATTGATGCGGGTACGCTCTCTAATTTACCAGCTGGGTTTAAGGCTCGTGGTGTTCGTATTCGTAATGATGACGAGCCTCTTAATCCTGGGGAGTTTAGGGACATCGATGTCCCAGGGGGAGATCTTAAAAACTCCATCATCCCACTGCCATACAAAGAGCCATCAGCTACATTAGCACAACTTTTAGGGGTAGTTGTTGACTCTGGAAGGCGTTTTGCACAGGTTGCAGACGCAAAAATAGCTGATACAAACTCTCAAGCACCCGTTGGAACGACTGTTGCGTTGATTGAACAAGGTTCAAAGATCATTTCGAGCATACATAAGCGACTACATTACGCTCAAAAGCAAGAATTTCGCATGTTAGCCGAGATTTTTAGCGAAAATCCAGTTCCATACCCTTATTTTGTTGGAAATGTGCCTCCAGAGACGATGCAAGCCGATTTTGATGGTCGTGTGGACATACTTCCAGTGTCAGATCCGAACATTTTCTCTATGGCACAGCGATTATCGCTTGCTCAAACACAATTACAGCTTGCTCAAGCGGCTCCAGACATACATAATGTTCATGAAGCGTACAGAAGGATGTATGATGCGTTGGATATTAAGAATATTGACGCTATTTTACCTGCTCCTCAACAGCCACAGCCTGTAGATCCAGCAACCGAGAACGGAAATGCTATGAAAGGTATGCCATTACAAGCATTTCCAGAGCAAGATCACGAAGCACATGTTAGAGCACACGTTGTATTACTATCTAGTCAAACATCACAAGCTAATCCACAAGGATATATTATGCTGCAAGCTCATGTACAAGAGCATGTGGGTATGATGGCAAGGGATCAAGTTACAACTTTCTTCCAAAAATCAATGGAAGCTGCTCAAGCAGCTGGTCAACCAGTTCCTCAAATTGATCCAGCAGCCGTTGAAGCAGCAATCGCTCAACAAGTAGGCGAGATTCTAAATGAGATAATGCCAGCGTTACAACCACCAACACCTGAAGATCCGTTGGTTGAAATTAGAAAGAAAGAACTTGAAAACGATACTGCCGAGCTACAAAGAAAAACCATGAATGATCAAATGGATTTTCAGATTGATCAAGCAAAATTACAACAAGCTTATGAATTAGCTCAACAGCGACAAAAGCTTCAAGAGAGTATTGCTGATGATCGAAATGATGTAAATATTTACAGAATAAACATGGCAGCTAACAAAGCTAAATAATCTGTGATATAATTATGTCATGGATCCAGTAACTATATCATTAGCAGTAGGCGTAGCCTCAAAAGCGTTCTCTGCTATTAAAAAAGGTTTTGAGGTTGGTCGTGACATTGAACAAATGTCAGGGGACATTGGTCGATGGATGGGTGCTGTAAGTGACATTGATAATGCAGAAAAACAAGCTAAAAATCCTCCCTTGTTTGGTAAGTTGTTTAAAGCTGATTCTATCGAAGAGGCGGCAATGGCTGCGTATGCAGCAAAGAAGAAACTTGAGGAACAAAGGTACGAACTCAAGATGTTTTTGAATTTAACTCACGGACCAGGAGCCTATGACGAACTCCTTAAGATGGAGGGTCAGATAAGGAAACAGCGTCAAGAGACAATTTACAAACAACAACAAATGAGAAGACAAGTTTTTGAAGCAGTAGGGTGGCTGTTTCTAGCTGGTCTTATAGGTGGTTGTTTATTATTATTAGCTAGTCTTTTTTCTTCAAAGGTTTATTGAATGGACAGTAATATTATATTAGATGCATGGAATGATTTAACGTACTTCGAGGGAATCCTATTTACATTATGGCTATTTATCTTATACTATGGTAAATGTTGGATAGATAGTAGGTTTAAAAAATGACGGTGGAGACGTTTCTAAAGTGGAAGATCCTCCCAAGACTAATGATGCTTGCTAGTACGATTATGTCTTGGAGATGTGCAGAGTGGTTCATGCAACTTGAAGTTCCTACAGCTGCTCAATCTGCTTTTGTTTCTGTGGTTATGGGTGTAATGACGGGTGTCTTTGGTATTTGGATGGGACACGAACATAAGGAACACAAATAATGTTAACAGCATTAATTGGACCAGTAACCAACTTAGTTGGTAAGTTTATAGAAGATAAAGATGCTAAGAATAAGTTAGCACATGAAATTGCGACCATGGCTGAGAGACATGCTCAAGAACTAGCCAAGGGTCAACTAGAGATAAATAAAGCAGAAGCAGGTCATAAATCTATATTTGTGGCGGGATGGCGACCATTTATTGGTTGGACATGTGGAATTGCATTATGTTGGCATTTTGTGCTTGCACCTGTTACAATATTTGTATGTGCGTATTTGAACGTGGTTATTCCAGAACTACCAACTTTTGATATGGGTAGCTTGATGACTGTGTTGATGGGGATGCTCGGACTTGGCGGTTTGAGATCATTTGAAAAGTATAAGGGATTAACAAAATAATGGCTGAAGTATCTTCAATAAGTAGAGTAGGTAAGACTGAACCTTTTTATCTTCAAATAGCAAGAGGTCAAATATCATTTCACAAAAGTATTTTTAAATTTGGTAATAATACAAGTGTTGGAAATACTTTAGAAACAGTATGGGCAGAAGGTGGTCTTTATAGCTATCTAACTTCTGCTTCTGTACTAAAAGTCTCTAGTTCTTCAATTGCAGATACTTCAGCAGGAACAGGAGCAAGAACTGTACAACTTTTTGGCTTAGATACAAACTATGATGAAATAAATGAAACAGTTACTTTAAATGGTCAGACTGAAGTAAATACAACTAAAGAGTATTTAAGAATAAATAGAATGGTTGTTAGGTCTGCTGGAACTGGAGGTGCAAATGCAGGTATTATATATGCAGGCACAGGCACAGTTACAACAGGCGTTCCTGCTAATGTTTATGCTTCTGTAAATGGAGTAACAGGAGCAAATCAAAGTCTGATGGCTCTTTGGACAGTTCCAGCAGGATACACTGCTTACATTCTTCAATATGATATATCTAATGGAACTACTTCTAATACTCCTGCCGTTTGTAAAATGGTATTAGCAATAAGACCTTATGGAGAAGTTTTTCAATCTAAAGATGTTAAATCTTTAACAACAGGTATGCACGTTGAAGAAACATTTTC
>Ga0208149_1001037_pt1 | contig 10462 bp, 13 predicted proteins | sample DEB08_DNA_15_FD_184533 | JGI IMG/M metagenome (GOLD analysis project Ga0208149, IMG submission 184533) | Aqueous microbial communities from the Delaware River and Bay under freshwater to marine salinity gradient to study organic matter... | ecosystem: Environmental > Aquatic > Marine > Coastal ... | reverse complement strand
TAAGAGGGTCAAATACAACTCTCTTTGACCATTCCAAACTTTGATAATCGATTGACTTGCGACTATCAAAGGCATCTCCCATATGAATGACTGCCTCTACTCCGTGCTCTTCTAGGGCAGGGAAAAAAACATTCTTGTAGAATAACTCAAAATGGTCGTGGAGGTGCTTGGAACCTTTCCTCGCACCATAATGAGTATCACTCAAAATTGCGACTTTCATTTACCACCTTTGCTACGATTTTCTTTCATAGTTAAAATTTGGAGATTATTTGGATGATGTAATCCACCTTTACATATGGGAATAATATGGTCTACTTCGTGAGGAATACCAGTTTCATTAGATATCCTACTACACTCTTCGTAGATAGTCAATATTTCCTTTACCTGCTCTTCTGTTAAATCTGGGGTTTGATTTCTTACTGCTGCTCTTCTTTTAGATGCTCGCATATTATTTTTTTCTGGATATCTTCCCCACTGCTCTTTATATTTTTCATAATTTTCTTCTCTCCATTTATCGAGTCTTTTTTTACCCTTCTCCTTTGTCCTATAAGGTTTCATCAACTCTTCATTATTCAATTTTTCAAGACCTTTTTTCTTCAAGCAAGGAGCACAACTTGAAGTAGAAACATATTTTTCATAACTACCACAATGTTTACAGGCGGTAGAACCCTCATAAGTTTTTCTACCTTCTTCTATTGCTTTTAATCTATTTTCCCTTCCAACACCACTATATTGATTAGGCATAATGCTCCGTAATGCTATAACTATTTATAATTATTAAACATTACGGAGCACATCAGCGATTCTTGTATTGGATAGCGTCTTTGATAGTATTATAATCCGAACTATGCCCAGAAAGCAAGCTGTCGTCAACCACCATAACCTCATCAAATCCAGTTCTCTCAATGATTTTGGTTTTGATATCCAGTTGCTTTTTCTCCTTCTGAATCCTACGAAGAAAAGCGTAGTGAATGATTTGAGTAAAATACGCAAAAGGGTTCTTGGATTTCTCTGGGTCAAAATTATGAATATACTGAACGCAATTTTCGATTCCGTCGGAAATCATATCCTCACGGAACATATAATTCACAAAGTTTGGTTTATATGATAGGTGTGTGGCAATCTTTAAAAAACATTCACCAAGATAGTTTGGAATTGGTGGTTTTCCCTCCCATTGTTTTCCTCTCTCTTGTTTTGGTTGCTCGGTGAGATCTTTATTGAAAGCCTTTAAGTAAGATTTTTCTACTTTTGTGCGATAAACAATCATCGCTTCTAACAACTCTTTGTTGTTTACATAGTGCTCTGTCTTCTTTTTAGGCATAACATTGGTCTCTTATAACATAAGTTGTTATTATTATACCATACTTTGTGGGCTTGACAACATTAGAAAATGTGTGTAGACTACCTTTGTCCCGGTTAAAGATGAGTACTAGCTTTCTTTAGGATACTCAATATTAAATGAGTTTTCTAGGGATTTACGAGCATCTTCTACTGATGAGATATATCCCATCTTCTTTGATGGTTTAATTTGATTAGACTTTGATGATTGATATGTATCGATAGAGTCTTCTTCGTCCTCAAGGTAACTATTGTAAATATCAATTAATCTTTCATCCTTTGTTTCAGTCATAGTAATAATTTTATCAAATTTTACAATAAAGATATCATCCGAAGACATCTCAATCCATGATTTGACTTTGATATGAATACCACGAGCAGAAGTAATCACTTTCATGGTAATTGGATTCTGAAGAACTAAAACTGGTTCTCCATCATTTTCATCAATCATAGTAAGTGATAATACTTCTTCACCAGAGTTCATTTTAATAATAGAATAGAACTCATCATTAAGAGAATTCTCTTCTACTAATTCTTCTTCTTTTTTTGTAAATAAATTTTTAATATATCTGATAATCCCCATTAGTTTTTAAGTGGAATGTTTACAATATCATAATTAAAGTTTTCTTCGTTATAAACTTTGATTCTTTCGATTAAGTGATTAAGGGTATAATTTCTCCTAGACTTGTAGGAAATGTCGTCAGCAATATCATATAAAGTTGCTTTTGTTTTGTTATTGCCTTTTCTGAGGACTCTTCCAATACTCTGCAGATTTCTAATTCTGGACTTTGAAGGAGAAGCAAAAATAACATTGTGGAGATTTTTAATGTTAATACCAGTAGAGAATGTGCCGTATGAAGCGACGATAATCGCGTTGTTTTCTCTTTCTGTAATCTCTCTTACCTTCTCTCTGTCCTCCGTTGCCACACCACCATGAACAAAGAAGACATGACGGTTGTCTGCCTTTGAGTTATTTATTAAATCGTAAAGTGGTTGTCCGTGCCCTTCAACTCTGGAAAATAGTATGAGCGTATTGCCTTTAAGATCAAGGGCAAGGTTACGTATAAATTTGTTGCGTCGTTCATGATTGATAATGTACTGGACTTCTTCTTCAAAGTTTTCAAACTTATGTGGTGAGTGTTTCAATAGAAGCACGTTGATGTCTAATTTGGCAACGTGACCCTTCTTCATCAGTTCTTCTGTTCTAATGATTTTATATGAAGGACCGAATAAGCCCTCCAATACCCATTTATGAGTTTGAGTTCCATCAAGAGTGCCTGTAAAACCAAATCTATATTTCGCATCAGAAAGTTTTCCCATTATAGATATTAGAGACTTAGACTTAAACTGGTGTGCCTCATCTCCAACGACCACATTAAATCTTGAAAAGTATTTGCGGGGTAGTTTGTAGATGGACTGCCAGGTGGTGATAATCACCTGTGAGTCAGTCTCTCTTTCTTTTCCCGCATATATTTTGTGGCAATATGAACCAACGTCCCAGCCATAGTCTGCAAAGTCTTTATACATCTGTTCTACTAGGGAAGTCGTCGGAACGACTATCAGAATATTTTGTCCTTTCTCAACGTAATATCTCACAAGAGAGTATATCATCAGAGACTTTCCAGAAGCAGTTGGGGATATCAACAACTTTCTATTATGTCTTAGGGCGTCGTATACTCCCTCTACTTGGTACTCGCGGGGAGAATACTTGCAAATAGCATTCATATAATCCTTGACACCTTCCTTTGAGATGAAGTCATTAACCTCAAAAGGAAGACCATAGAATTTGTTATTAGCAAACTCATAGGTATATTCGTGGTCCTCACAGAACTTTGTGAGTTTATCTAATAACCCAACATATATCTCACCAGTCTGGGTATTGAATAAACGAATCTTTCCGTCCCAGTATTTGTTGCGATACTGAGGCATAAATTTGGCACCAGGAACCTCAAACGTGAACTGATCTGCTAGTTCGTAGTAGACGTGTGGTTCTGCTTTTACCTGAAGATATACTTCATTCTTTTTTGATATAACCAAATGAGACATTCATATCAAAATCAGTTATTGTTATTTATTGATACAAAAAAGAGGCATTTCTGCCTCTTAATGGTTATGGTGCTGGAGTTTCAGATACTGGTTCTTCTACCTCGTTTGGATCTATAAAGGTTATTGCCCCTACGACAACTTTATTTTCAACACCCCTCAGTTGACCTTCTAAGATCTCTGAAAAATAATCCTGATCAATAGAACCATCCTCTAAATGGGGAATATTGATAGTTCTTTTATGTTCAAACCCAGATTCGTTTGTATAAGTGACTTGTACTGAAGTATCTTCGGTTGCATATTCTGCAACGGTATAAGTAATATCCATTTTTTGTAAACTTTTTATATTTTTTATTTAGTTAAAACCTGCTTGGAAGCGATGCCACTCTATGGCATTTTTGATTTGGTAAGTTCTATTGGAAATCGTCTTAATTATCTCCTCCAAGAACTTAAGCATAATGTCATAGTATCTGATTTTAAGATCTACTTTATTCAGTTTCTCATCGGCATCCAGATACCTCTGTAATGCCTCTTTGTCTCTTACCTTATACGGAAATGGTTCTTCCTCATAAACCTCTGCTGGTGCCTTTCCTGTGTAGTAATTATAGCGTTCCAATCTTACTCTATTATGAGTTTCTCTTGCCCTCTCACGAAGTAGTGTAATTGTATTGTATAAGGTATAATACTTAGAATGAAGTTGAGGAATTTTTAAAGATTCATCATGTAAGTTGTCAGGATCAATGACAGAATCTCTCTGCCACATCTCTTGAATTTCATCAAGGTTCATAAGCGCGTTCTTCCATCAGCAGCAAGAATATTATACACAGTATACTTGAAAGTGACCTCTGCTGTAAAGTAGCTAACATCGGAATCGGATGCTTCAAATTCCAGTGAGGTCAAATAGATTGGAAATAAATCTTTAAATTTTACAATAGCAACGTCTCTGAAATTACTATTGAGAATGTGTAAAGATCCATCGCTGAATTGTTTTTTTGGATCTTGAATTTCGCTTTCTGTAATAAGATCCTTAAAATCTTGTGTGGTTTCTGGATATCCAAGACCAGTTAACCAATTGTGAATTGCCATATAATTATTGAGATTTTCATCAACCAAAAATCTCAGTGAGAAATCACCATAAGTTAGTTTATCACCAGGAACATCAATATCCTTCAAATATGATGGTTGAATGGCAGTTCCCAAACTAATTTCAGGTATTCTTGCAGAATTGCAGAAGAAAGAAACCTTTGGTTCTTTTGATAAAATAAAGTTGAAACCAATCGGTGATAAAAAATTTCTATTTCCTATCTGCTTATCAAATGCACCAGTCATTTGTTTTTATTTGTATTTAGATTGATTTGAAATCGAATTCAGAATTTCCACGATCTTCCATATAGTGCCTAACTCTATGGCAGTTTGAGCACAACATTACACATTTATCAACTTCTTCCAAAAGAGTATTCCAGTTACGATCAAGAGATGGTGCAATTTCAAACATTTTTTCTAAAGGATTTATATGATGAAAATCATAAGCACACTTGTGGAATGTTCCTCCACAATCAGCACACTTATTACCAAATTTTTCAACTAACTTATCTTTGCGTCTATCTCTTCTTTGTCTTTGATATTCTGCCCTAGCCTCTCTAACTCGTGCCATAGTGTTTACAAATAGTTGTAAACATATTTATAAAAAAAGACCTCCCGAAGGAGGTCTGTGAATGTGAATGCCCGTAGGCAAATATCACATCAAGTTGAGAACGCGAACTCTTCTGTAGTAGCGGTTCGAGTTGATTTGGACACCGTTGTCGGCAACAGCACCAGAAGCGGCACCAGCGTTTGCAAATGGGTTAGCAACAATGCCGTAACGGGTCTTAAAGCCGATCTTAGGCTGGAAGGTGTTCTCCCCAACGGCACGTACCATCTGCAGAGGAACGTATGGGCAATAGAACAGACCTGCGTCATAAGGTGAAGAACCCTTATAACCAACAACGTAGTACTGAGCACCAGAACCAGTAGCACCAGTGTTTGCCGAATAAGGATCGATATAAACGCGATACTTACCTTGCAGAACACCAGCGAAGGTGTTACCAGTGTCATCAACGTTCAGGTTAGCGTTGAGAGCAGGGGTGTAATCGAGTACACCAGCCATGGTCAGAGCGGAAGCAACGTCTGCAGAGCAGAGGATGGTGTTGCCCTTCCCTCTACGAGTTCTTTGTGCGATTGCGTTGGCATCGCGCTCGATTTGGAAGATCAGACCTTTGAACTTCTCAACAGACCAACGACCGTTGGAGTCAACGTCGAGGTCGAAGGTGCCAGCACTTGCAACGTTATCTTGTGCGCCTGCTTCAGCAGCCTTATAGATGGTTCTGATGACTTCGCGGTTGATTTCAGCGAGAATCTCAGTTGACAGAATGTTTGCCAACTCGGCTTCTGCATTCAGACCGTGGATTGCCTTGAGGTCCTGAGCAAGTTCTAAGGAGTACTCAGCCTTCAGTGCTCTTGACTGTGCAGTAACGGTGACCTTCTCGATCGAGAATGCCATTTCGTTGAAAGCATTGTCGTTGTCAGCACCAAGACCCTCAGCGTCTGCAGTACGCATACCACTACCAGTGGTGTATGCTCCACCGTCATTCAGAACGGCAGGATTGTTCTCGGAAGTAACGTTAGCAGCGGTAGTACCAATACCAATAACGTCGCCCATTCCTGTTGCCTGAGCACCAGAGAAACGGGTATTTGCTTCGTCGAACAGTGCTTCAGCACCGTTTTGTGCAGAATAGCGTGAACGCATTGCGAAGATCAGTCCAGTAGGACCGTTCATTGGTTGAACGCCAGCGAGGTCATAAGCGACCAGGTTAGGCATTGAGCGTCTGATCAGAGAGATCAGAACAGGATCGAAACCAGCGACGGTTTGATCGCCACCGCTTTGATAACCAGCGTTACCGACGGCGTTGGTGGGTGCTTCGGAGAGGAACTCACGCTCTTCGCGGAGTGCTCTTTCTTGGTTCTCCAGGAGAACTGCGGTTACCATTCTCTTGTGTGCATCTTGGATGCCACCGAGACCCTCGTGGTTGAGGATAGGTGCCCACTTCTCCTGCAGGTGTTCAGCATTGAAACCTTGCATTTGAATTTTACCTCTTAAAAGTTTTAGTTTGACTTATGATCTAAAAATCACTTTTTAGAAACTCTGGTCAGAGTAGTGAGATATGACTCCATTAAACCAGACACTTGGACTGGTGCGGTGGCGTCTGCGCTCTCAGAAATGTTCTCTGACTGATCTCTTTGAGTACCAGCAGTTGAAGGGAAATAAGATTCTCTCAGTGCTACCAGTTTCTCACGATACTTCTCTTCACTATCAAACTCAACATTTTCGGCAAGAGAAGCGAGTTTATCCTTCTGTGAAAGTGCCAGACCTTCACAGACCTCGGAGAAGATTGCATCAGCAACCGACTCGGCTAATCTTTGTTTGAGAGCAATATTTCTTTCGATTTGCTCGTTGAGTTTATCTTCCATTTCATCTAACTTCTCTACCATAGTAGAGAGAACATCATATTTCTCTTCAGGGATTGATACATAATGATCTTCAAAAAGACTTCTCATTCCAGTGAGGAATGATTCGGTCATTTCAGTCTTGAGTCCTTGCTCAACAGAGAGTTGATTTTCGGTCATCCACTCTTCTGCAACATACTCAAGATAAGCATCAACTCTATCGGTCAGTTCTTCCTTAATGGTTGCAACTTGCTCCTCAAGAGTTTGCTCATACTGTGCAGTCAGTTCTTCTTGAATTTCTGCAACTTTTGCTTTGATAGCAGTCTCAAAAATGGTGCGTGCTCTCTCTTCGAATTCCTCAGAGAGTTCCTCGCCTTGAAGAAGTGCATTGATGTCCTCTTCGACATCATAGGTCTCTTCTTCGACAACTTCTTCTTCAGTAGTTTCTTCTTCGGTAACTACTTCTTCCTCAGCAGTCTCTTCTTCTGCTTCGGCAACTACTTCCCCCTCAACCTCTTCCTCTTCCTTCATACCTTTTGGCATGGGTTCGGCAGGTTTAGCACCTCTCTTCACAACGTCTGCGACAGTTGCGATTGAAGGCTCTTTGAGTTTGGCAGAATTGTCATCTACCTTATAGTTTTCTGGAGTAGGACCGCCAAGATCTTCCCAAGCACCGGTTTGACCAGGAGTTGCAACAGGAGTTGCACTCTTGTGTGGTGCTTCAGCTTTAGCAGCGCCTTTCGTTACTACGTTTTCCATTTCTTGTAAATTGCTACCAACGGACATTTTTGATTAGATATTTTTGTATTAATCTATATTTATTTATAAATTAAAGATCTAAGAGAAAAGATTTGAATAAATCAAGTTTGTGCTCTTCAAGTCTTCTTTGATCAACGAGGGTGTTAATTCTCTTTTTAGTTTGTTCTGCAAGTTGTTCACGAAGAATTCCTCCTTCCCAAACCCACTCTTTTCCTTCCATAATTCCCTGAACAAAAGCATCAGGAGCAGAAGGATCAGCGACGATATCAGCAGCAGTTGCTAACATGAAATCTTCACCGACAACTTTATGACCCTCATTGGTCATCTTGAGTGAACCAACACCACGAGAAGAAACTCCGAGCATTACTCCCTCATCAAGAAGTGAAGATGCAATCTTACCCATAGGAGTATTCAAAATCTGTGCCTTACCTCTAAAATTACTTCCCTCTTGAACAAGTGAAGTAATTTTGTGAGAAACACGGTCAAGATTGACAGTAGGACCATCAGGGTGACCAAGTTCCCCGAGAGCACGACCCTTTTTGACAAAGGTTTCATTGTATCTCTTTACTTCACGGGAAAGAGTTTCCATAGGATACATTCTACCATTACGGTTTTTGATGTCTCCTTGAAGGAAAACTCCCTCAATATACAGTTTTTTATTAGCACCTTTACCTTCGGTGATAATCTGTACGTTTGAGATTTCTTCTGTGATAAGTTTCATTTAATTAACCGGTAAATCCTACTTTTAAACCAAAAACTGCTGCTGATGATGCTGAAATTTGATCTTGAGGACCTTTTTCGAAGAATTCAACGTGACCTTGTGGTAAAGAAACGGTAGCAGTGTTTGCATATCCGGCAGTTGTGCTTTTTGCAACACTAACAGTTGCTGTGCTTCCTACCCCATTATAAACTCTAACAACAGTTGCATTATCTAAGGTTGTTGGAGTGTTTAAAGCAACTTCATTCCCAACGCCAACCAATAAAGTTCTTGTCATTATTCTTGATCCTCTTGTGATTGATTATCGCCAAACATCGATGCTCCTACTGTTGGACGAATAGCATCAATTCTTTGTGCTGCTTTTGCATAAAGAACATCTTTAATTTTGTCGCTAATGTCCGACGCAGCGGCATCTGACCCTATCAAATTTACAATTTCTTCCATAAAAAGTGATTATAACTATATTTTTTATTTATATCTCGCCGCCTTTTGGTTCTTTGACCTGAGTAATTTCTCCTGATGCTTCAAGGTCTGGTTCTATTGGAACATCACCCATCATTCCCATTTCACCTTCTTGTGGCAATGGTTCTCCGGTGATTGGATCAATAGAACTTGGATCGGGAATAATACCATCTTTAATTTCTTGTTCAATCTGCTCATCCATTTCGATCATTTCTGAATCAGTTTGACGAAGCACCTTTCTACGAACCCACTGTGTGGAATAATACTTTCCAATGTAAGGTTCAATAGTAGCAAGAACACCAAGACGCTCATTGAGCATTTCGGTTTCTTTCAGTTCGGCAAACTGATTATCGTATAAGAAATCATATTGGATGTGATCTGAAATTATTTCCCAATCTTCTGGTGAAACAATGTTTTTAAGAATTAATTGAGTCTTTAACATATCATTGAACATTTGAGCAAATCTCTTTCTCAAACGTCCAACAAATTTTGCAAACTTAAGTTCGTCTCTCAGAATTTCGGAAGAACGACCAAGATTAAAACCACCATCGGAAGCAATTCTTGATTCTGGAACTCCGAGTGCTCTATAAAGTTTCTTTTGGAAATACTCAATATCTGCAAGTTCTCCTAAGTTTTGTCCGCCAGGAAGTGTGGTGATTTCAGTTCCTCTACCACCTTCTCTTCTTGGAAGCCAGAAGTCTTCCATCATAGACATAAACTTACGATCATCACGAACTTCGCCAGTGTTTGCGTCATATACAAGTTTGTTACGATAACGCATCATGACATCACGGAGATATTGTTCTGCCTTCACTTTTGGAAGATTGCCAACATCAATATAGAATATTCTACGTTCTGGTGCTCTTGACAAACGATAGATAACCAAGGAATCCTCAATCATTCTGAGTTGATTGAGTGCCTTGATTGCTTTGTGGAGATATGAGAGAACAGAACCCTTATTTCTATCTACAAGACCAGAAGTGCAATAAGTAATGGCATCTTTGGCGATTTTAGTTCCTTTGTTTCCGCCGCCACCACTCATCATCCCTGTTGGATAGTTTGGTTTTGGTGTATAAACAAAGTACTCTTCAATTTCTGGAGCAATCGCATTATTTTCGTTATTGCGACCAGAAATGTTTGGTCCGAGAGTATTATTATCTTTTTTCTTTTCTTGGCGGACAAACCGCATCTTCATAGGATCAATGTACCTCAGTTCTTTGATGCCATCCTGCGGTTTTTTGAGATCAATTACCTTATGATAATAAAGTCTTCCATCAATGTACCAGTTCCTAAAAATTTCATGTGACTTTTTATCAAAGTCTAAAAGTTCTTTTATATACTTAAATTCTTGTCGAATTGCCTTTTTTAATTTATCAGTTGCATCCAGATTAGATAATTCAATTTCGATAGGAGAATCGTACAAGTCGCTTACGATTGCCTCATTTACAACATCTTCAATGGCACCATCACACTCTGGGTGAAGTGCCATTTCTCTATATCTTTTTATTAAATCAAATTCAGTTTTATATACACCTTCAATGTCTACATAAGAACCATAAAATCCACTAGAAATATAGTTATCAACCCCGTCCTCATTATTTTGAGGAACGGGGGAAACTATAGAATCTGGTTTTTTTTCTGTATCCTCAATAGAAAAAC
>Ga0208149_1001032_pt1 | contig 10483 bp, 9 predicted proteins | sample DEB08_DNA_15_FD_184533 | JGI IMG/M metagenome (GOLD analysis project Ga0208149, IMG submission 184533) | Aqueous microbial communities from the Delaware River and Bay under freshwater to marine salinity gradient to study organic matter... | ecosystem: Environmental > Aquatic > Marine > Coastal ... | reverse complement strand
CCGTCTTTGGAAACGATTCCTGAAGACAAAGCTAATTGGTTTGATTTGATGGTTTTATTTTTACTTTATGCAAGCTATGTCGGCTATGTTTATTATATGGTAACATAGGAGATAAAAATGCATATTTTCTATAAATGGATGAACTTTATTGCTCATCCTTTTATGTCATCAATTATAATTTCTTTTATTATCTTAATTTCAATTTTTGTAAGTTTTGCAGAATCAAAACCACGAACACTGAATTATAAACCTGAACAAAAAGTAATTGTTAAAGAAGTTATTGTTCCATTACCTGCAAAAAAAGTAGTCATAACTAAAGTGATTCAAAAGTCTACTGATAAAGTATGTTCAACAAATCCATTAGTTTGGCATATTCCACTGGGTTCAAAACGAATTTATGTAGAATATCAAGATTCAAATGGTAAAAAAGTATTTGATAGAGAATTTGGTGTTGATCCGAAACATCGTATTCGGATTTTTGCATCTAAGAGGTAATGATGAAATTAGATTTGAATAATATATTTTTTATTAGTTCTGAAATCGATAAAATGGTAGAAGATATGGATATCGATTATATTGATGCATGTCTTCTATATTGTGAACGTAATGAATTGGAGGTAGAATATGTAGGTGATATTATAAAGAATAATCAAAACATCCTTGGTAAAATTCAAAAAGAAGCTGAGGATTTAAACTATCTACAAAAAGAATCACGTCTATTAATTTAGATGTTGACATGGGTTCTAATATGGAGTATATTAGAATGACTGAATTGTTTGTTATGACTTATACTAATAATACAGTAAATACAAAAAATACAACTAATATGGAGAATACAAATGTCTAATAATTCTTTTTCACAACTTAAATCATCACGTAAGAGTTCACTTGAAAAACTTACAGGTGAACTAACTAAAATGCAATCTGGATCACAACAATCTAATGGACCAGATGAACGATTTTGGACACCTACTGTTGATAAAATGGGTAATGGTGTTGCAGTAATTCGTTTTCTACCTGCACCAAAAGATGAAGATGTTCCATTTGTTCGTATCTTTTCACATGGATTTAAAGGTCCAACTGGTTCATGGTATATCGAAAATTCACGAACAACTATTGGTGAATCAGATCCTGTATCAGATTTGAATACTAAACTTTGGAATTCTGGTATTGAATCAGATAAAGATCTGGCACGAGACCAAAAACGAAAATTGCATTTTATCAGTAATATCCTTGTTGTTAAAGATCCATCAAATCCAGAAAATGAAGGTAAGGTATTTCTTTACAAGTTTGGTAAAAAGATTTTTGATAAACTTAACGATCTAATGAATCCTGCATTTGATGATGAAGAACCTGTAAACCCATTTGATTTCTGGGAAGGTGCAAATTTCCGTCTCAAAATTCGTCAAGTGGATGGTTATCGTAATTATGATAAATCTGATTTTGATACATCTAGTTCTGTATCAGATGATGATAGTGAACTTGAAAATATTTGGAATCTACAATATTCTCTACAGGAATTTGTTGACCCAAAGAATTTTAAATCATATGAGGAACTACAGAATAAATTAGATCGGGTTCTTGGTAATGAATCAGTGGTAGTAAAACCTAAAAAAGTTGTTAAAGAATTAGAAGAAGAATCACCACCAGAAATGAAATCTGTTTCAACAGATTCTGATGATGATTTAGATGAGTTGTTTAAGAGTTTGTCAGAAGAGTAATTGAGAAAGGGGGACCAAAAATCCCCCTTTTTTTATACGAAACATCTACCATAAGAACCATATCCACCTGAACCTGGACTTGATGGTTCACTTTCTGGATGATTTGTTCCACCACTACCACCTCTTGAACCACCTGTACCTGAACCAGAACTTGATTTTTGTGATTTAGATGTTGCAGTAGAACCTTTAGCTTGTTTTTCTTTTACTTCATTTGCTGCATCAGATGCTTTTTGTGCAACATTAGCATCATCTAATCCACCAGTCATTAATTCGGTATTTTGTGGTGCCTTTTCTGCTTCTTGCACAGCATCACCAATATCACCAATATTACTTGCAGTCCTTTCTGATGCTTTTTTAAAATCAGCAAATTCATTTACTGGTGCTTGTGGTAGTTGTGGTGTTGATGGTAATGATGATTCTGCTTCACCAATATCACCGTATTTTTTAAATTGCCCTCCATCCAGGTTAGCTAAAGGATGGACACGACTAGCTTCCAGCATAGCTGCTTCTTCTGATGCAACTCTATTTGCCATTTGTGTTCCAGATGAAATAGCAAAATCACCAAATTTTTGGTTCATCATTTGTGCTTGTTGTGATTGTATCTGTGATTGTATCATAGTTTTATCCATTCCAAATATTGCTTGTCGTTGTTTTTCAAGGAGTTGTCTTTGTGCTACAATTTGAGCGTTTTCACCAGGAAATGCATTTCTAGCAAAAGACATTCTTTGAGCTAAAGCTGCATCTGATACACCAGGAACCATAGCTGCTCTTTGTTCAGATTGTAATTGTGCTGATCTAATATTTCTATCCATTATATCAAAATCAGGAGCAGATCTTCTAATAATTTCATCCATTGCACCAAACCCCGTTTTAGTTTGGTCTTCTTGTTTCAATACTGCTACTTCATTGATAGCTGTTTTTGTTAATCTTTGTCTAACTTCTTGATCTGTTTCTGGTCTACGTGTTCCCATAGGACCTGGAACTTCTTGTCTTGCTGCATTAATTTCTGCTTGTGTAAATTGACCTAAAGCCTTTCTACCTAATTGTTGTTTTCTTTTTTCTTCTGCTTGTCTTGCTCTATATTGTTCAAATTTTTGTGTTGATGGAACACCAAGAATAGCTGCAAGTTGGTTTTGAGAAAATCCAGATGTTTTTGATACTTCTGCAATATTACCATATAATCTTGTATGGAATTGTAATGGGGTTTCTCTACCAGCCATTCCTGGTCCTTGTTGTTCTTGTTGATATGTTCTTTGTTCTTGTTGTGTTGGTGGTTTGACCTTTACACCAATATTTTGCATTGCATCAAGTGTTGGTTGGTGTTGACCTACAATTGAAGGATTTAATTTTTCAAAACCTTTTGCATTTGGAATATGGATTGCATAACCATCTTTTCTATATTTACCACTCAACAAGACACCGTTTTGAAGAGCATCTGATGCCCATTTACCATTAGCTAATTTTACTTGAACGTGTCCATGTCCTCTACCTTTTTCAGCTGCACTACTAACAACAGTTCCAATAGGTAAAGATTCCATAAATTCTTTTGTAAATTTACTTTTATCTACCATTTGTCTATCTTGATAAAACCCTGAAGATTGAAGATAGTTGTTGTTAAATGATAATGATCCAGCTGAAGCAGATCCACCTGCACCGATACCTTTTCTAAAATAAGATTCATTAAGTAGAGCACCAACAATACCTCTTGAACCTTTGCCACACAATCCTCTAAATGTTTTATGTCGAATTGGTCCAACACCACCAATTTGTGCACCTCTTTTTAATACACCTGCAAGTGTTCCAGGACCAGTTCCTTGTGCTGTTACTTGTCTTGATATATTAGATGTTACTGATGCTTGTTGTGATGGGGTTTCTCTACCAGCCATAGTAGACTCCTGATATTTTCTTACAGGCAATCTTCCAGAAGCTCTAGCAACGTCAAAGAATCCATATTCTCTGACATCTTTAATTTGTTCTTCATTTAACCTAAACCCCTTCAACCTCTCTAAATCTTCTTTCAAAACCCCAGGAGAATATGCTTTAGAACCCCCAAAAATATCTTTTTTATCATAAGAACCCTTATATCTTCTGTTCAAACCCCCTTCAATACTACCAGCTCTAGTCATATCACCATAATTAATCCTATAATCCATAGTATCAGCTGAACCATATTTCATCTTATTTGGATTGTTTCCTGCTCCTCCAAACAAACCTCCCCAATCTAATTCACCATTTTTCCAACTATTATCAGCTAATTCTGGATATAATGCTTTTGCATTTTCACGCATTTTTTGAGCAAACATTTCATATATTCTAAATGTTCTTGAATTTTGATAGTTTGGAAGAGCATTTCCAGCATCATCATAAATTGTTATATCACCAGCTCTTCCTCTAGAATGTGCTCCACTGCTTCTACCAAGTTTACCAGACATAAATCTAACTCTAAGGGGAAAATCTTCTGCTGTTTTTTTAAATAACTCCATAAGTCTAGGATCTACTCCTTTTGGAGAACCTCTTCCTCTATAACCAAATTTTTCTTGACCAGGGCCAGTTTCAACAGGAGTTAATTTTTCTTGTGTTTGTTCACTTCTAGCACCAGACTGTGGTCTTTGTTGAGATTGTGGCTGTATTCTACTAGCATCAGGCTGAGATGCTGTAGGACGAGACGAACTTGCCGTAGCATCATATTTTCCCGAATACAACTGCTCTTGTGTGATGTTCATCAATCTATCGTATGGAAGTTTCTGTAGTGCTTGGCCTTCTGGTGTTTTAAAGTACTGCTCTACTTGCGTCACCCAAGCACCTTCATTGTGTTGTTTTGGATTGGCATTTCTAGTTCCTGCTGTCCCTAACTGTGGGTGAGTCTTCCACATGCCAATAAAAGCATCAAAAGTCATGTCTGGTTTTTCTTTCTTAACCTCATGATACATCTTCATCATACCAGCCGCACCAGTTGCTACTGTTTGTTTATCAAGCTTTACTCCTTCAAAACCAAGATGCGCCATTCCCAACATACTTGAATTTAAGCTTGCCGCGTGCCCTCGTTGCGTTGTAAGTGGGTTGTAATGAACCGTTCCGCGTTCAAACTGTTGGTGATACGCGCGTCTAGTTCGATTATCTCTAATGCCCTTATAGGCCTTATAATAGGCATCTTGATCGCTCATACCTTCCCTTTTGAACCTGCGATATGCTTGAAATTCTGGGTCACGACCATGTTTATGACCACTACTATCGTGTGCTACAAACCCCGAAATCCTTGACAGATCTAATGCTTTTTTGGTTATGTCGGCACCACTCATATTTTTCGTTGGTGCATTGGCCTTAAATACTCTTGTACCAGTTATGGCTGGGCGCAGCCCGCGCGTAGCCTTAGCATTTTCTGGCTGATTAGCACCTGCAGGTTGTTTAGCATTTTCTGGTTGTTTAGCACCTGCTGGTTGTGTTTCGAAAAATGCAGTTACACTCTTTGGTATCTCATTAACAAAACCAGAAGAGACTCCATCATTCTTGAACGCGTGCATGACGCCGCGCATGGCCATGCGATCACCACCCATTGCTTCATAGGTAGCTTTACCAACTTCCGCAATTTGCTTCGCCCGCTCAAACCGATACATAACGTTTGGGTCTCGCCAATTCAAATTGGCAGTTGGACTAACCCCCATAAGTTTTGCTATGTGAGCAGAATGTCCAGCTACATTACCTGGCGTATAATATGCAACGTACTCTTGAATATTCTTAACTTTCTTGCCAGTCACATAAGCCATAGTCAACCGTGTAGAAGCAGCCGCACCAGCAACTGGATTCTTAAACATGATCTGATTCGTTCCTTCATCTTTCTCCGAAGAAACACCAGCCATGTACTTACTAAGTGCTTGTTTTTGCCAATCTGAACCAGAATATTTGATGTTGCCTGGGTTGAACGATCTACCACCCATTGAGACCTTTTGACCACCATAAAACGAGTTGACATTCAGTGTGTTGCCTATGGTGTATTTTTGGCCTGATGGTGACGACATGGCACCACCTTTTGCTGTTGAAAAATTAACATCAGCTGGGCTAGAAAACCCTGGTGCATTTGAACCAGCACCAACATGAGAACCAACTGATCCCATATTGTATCGTTGGCCGCCGCTATAGTTACCGCCGCCGCCATATTTACCACCATAACTAGGCATACCCATGCCACCACTAGGCATACCCATTAATGGCATAGCACCACGAGCAGCAACAGCTTGTGCACTACCTAATCTACCCATATTACCTTGAAGAAACTCAAATCCAGGTGGTAATTGACCAAACTTTAAAAATTGTGACTTCTGTTGCTCAATTTGTTGACGCAAAAATTGTGACTGAAAATCTAATTGCCCCCTACTAGAATCACGCTGTGCTAATCTAATAATTTCATCCATTGCACCAAACCCAGTTTTAGTTTGGTCTTCTTGTTTCAATACTGCTACTTCATTGATAGCTGCTTTTGTTAATCTTTTTGCACCAAGATTCATTTGACCACTGCGTACATTACCTACACTACTTGGTATCCCACCACCATAATCAATGTCATCACCCATAGTTCCATAATTTTTACCAGAAATAATTCTTCTATTTGCTCTCTTTTTCCTGGATGCCATCCGATCCAATTCATTTCTAATTCCAGGACCAACTGTATTCAGTAATTGTTGTTTTTGTCGTTCCGTAATGTTTAAACTGTTTAAATCACTCATTAATGAACTAATTGCAGATTTTCGATAACTGGGATCAGAACTTTTTTTAAATTTTTGATTTGCATTTTGAATTGCAAGTCTTCCTCTTTCCATTAGTGGCAAATTAGTATTTTCAAATGCTTTTTGAATTTGAGTGATATTTTTATCAGCAGTGTTTCTTGTTGAGAAATCAACTTTCTGTTTCATTCTTGTTATAGCATCAGACACACCAAATTCACTATCTTTATCAATGGCCTTTTCAAGATCCTTAATATCATTTAAAATATCAGTTTCATTTGGACCAAGACCAACACTCAAAGTACCTATAGCACCCAAAGGACCAAACCTTGCAGCTCCAGGTGCTGTCTTGGCAACAACTGAAATAAGTGCTTTAATTGCCGCCTTAAGTTTAGCTGGTCTAGCAGCAGCTAAAGCGGCAGCTGATGCACCACCAACACGTGCTACAGTGCCTTTACTCGGTAATAAACTTTTCAATAATTGTAAAATATTACCAGAACCTGTACCTGTTCCACCACCACTAACAACTTGGTCTCTAGGCGTCATTCCACGTACATTTACACGCTCAGATTGTTGATTCATCTCCCTCATGATTAATCTAAACTTGGTATCAAAATCACTGAATTGTTTATCAACCTTATTGTCTAATGCATCAAACTTTTTATCTAAATCTTCAACACTTTTAACTAAACCATTTAAATTCTTTAATTCAACAGCATTTTTTTCTAACTTCTCAATTCTATTATTGACTTTATTGAAATTCTCATCAATAACCTTTACTGCATCATTAATACCTAAAAACTTATTTCGAATTGCTTCAAATTTTTCATCAGCATTACCTTTTGTTACATTATCATCAAATCGACCACGTGACTTTGCTCTAATAACATCACCAACAACACCCATTCTACCCGATATTCTATCAACAAATAAAGATTTAAATTCTTTAAAACGTTGTCCTGGTCTTGCACTTCTAGACTTCAATACCGCATAACCAAGAGATTGACCTAGTAATCCTGTAACAACTTGGTCCTTTCCTCTTTCAACAGAACGTTGAAAAAGATATTTTGGAATGTCAGTAAATCTTTCTGGACCACGAACAAGAAATTCTTCTCTTGCTTGTTGTTTCCTAAATCTTTCTACAATTTTTCTACGTTCAGCAAAAGTTTTTGGTTTTCTAGCCATTTAAAATCTTCTTCTTGATAATGCTTCTTGTTTTGCTTGTTCCTGCAACATTTCCTCTTTTTGCACTTCAATATGTTCAGTTAATAAACTTACATACAAATCTTTCTCAAACGGAATCATATTTTCATATTCTGTTAAACTAAACATCTTATGAATATGAGTCAAAGTAAACGCTGATTTATAATAGTTTTCCAGCGAACCATGACTCATTACAACATAAAAAAATCCTCTAGTGTCCTGAATTCAATTGTTCTCTCATCACCATTTGCATTTTTATACTTCTCACTATGATACATCGATGGCATATTACTTAAAAAATCTTGAATATCATCAAATGCCTTAGATGGAATGGAATCAATGAATTCTTCTAGTTCATCCTTGTTTGCATCTTTACATATATGAATACTATCACCCTCAATAATCTTATCCATACATGCACGTAACATATAATCAAATACTTTATCATCATCCATTGAATATAAATTCTTATCAAGATACATTGACACATTAGGATATTTCATTTGTAAAATAATACCATTGGAAATTTCAATTGAAGTATTCACATCTTTATCAAATTGCACTTCAATTTTATTCAAATCGATTTCAAAATTATATGTTTTTTCATCATCATTATCTCGAAATGCAAGTTTTGCAATATTGGAAACAGAGTTTGCTCTAATTTTAAGAAAAATATATTCAAGGTCAAACATTGCTAATTCTTCAACTTTAAAATCACCATCCATTGCACAATTATTAATTACTTGTACAACAGAATTTAATTGGTCTGCTCTATCTTCTGCTTGTTTTGCCATTAAAAGAATTTTTTCTTCTTTGACAAGCATTGCTCGAAATTTTGATTTCTTTTTGGTTGATGGAATAGTCAACTCAAAGGTAGGATGTTGGATTTTTGGTAAAGCCATATTATAGTTCTCCTATTGTGTAAAACTTGGGTTGGTATCTCTTAATTCATAATCCCAATCTAGATATTCTAATGTTACTGTAAAATTTAAAGTGGAATTAGTATCACCCCAATTCAAAGGAACATCAAGAATATTAGATGGAAAAGCTTCGTAACAAATAATTTTTTGTCTTCTAATTCCTCTCTCATCAAAAATATGTAATTCTACATCTACAGCATACTCACTTTTATAACTTAATTCATATGGAGACAATCCAGGATAACTTGCAGTTGATTGAATCATACCACCACTTCCATTAATTGCATTTCTTTGGTGTGGTATTATAAATGACATCCATTCTGTAAAAAATTTCCACATATCATTATTACCATCTGATATAAAATTCATTTGTAATTGTTGAAAATTAGGACCAAATGGACGTTTTTCATTAGGTCCATATGTCCATCTTCTCACGTCACCCATTGCAATTTGATATCCAGGAAAATTTATTGATTGACAATAATATTCCACACTATTTGAAAAACCATTAGTGTAATTATTCAACAAAACAGGTGGTGTTGTTGTTCTGAAAAGAAAACGATTGGTTCTTAATACACCATTTCTTTTATTGATTTGGCCTTTAATACTACCTGGACCATCGATGGTGAAAGCCAATTAAAATCTCCTCATTTTTTGTCTGGATTCTCTCCAAATCTGTTGTTTTGATGCCTTCTCAAATCGTTCTGTTGGTAAATATAATGCCATTTCCCAATCTTCATTACGTAATTTATATATTCTAGAAACAAGATGATTGTTCAAGTATCTCTTAACACATGGAGCATAATATCGAGTACTCGAAATACGTTTTAATATATTATAACTAATTTGTGTACGTCGTTTTTCATTAATTTCATTTGAGTTTTCTACTTTATATACTCTTTCATAAAGTGTTTCCATAAGGATAAATCGTAATCTTGGTGGTAAGTAGTGTAGATTAAGACCAAGAAATCCATTATCATAAATTTCAATTGGTATAACGAGTGGGAATCTATCATAATATGGTAATGTTGCTTTAAGTTTTGGATCATAATAGAATGTTACCATTTTACCTATATGAATTGGTGATATTCTATTAATAAGTCTTTCTCTATCTCTAAAGAATTCATTTCCAGCGACTCTTTTACCAGTAAGACTTTTTACCATTTGAGCAAAAGATTTAATTGACCCTTTAGCTTTTGCTTTTAGGTCTGTAGTATTAAATTGTTCACGTATTTTATCGAAAATATTTGCCATTAGAATTTGATACCTAATTCGTGTTCTGTTAGGATAATAAATTTATATTTTCTATCTGCACAAAATTCTTTAGCTGCTTTCCATTTAGCTTCATTTACTGCATATGTCATTGCTTCTGTTATCATACGTTTAGTTTGTTTTCCATTCATTTTTGGTGGCATTGTTTGTGCCTTTGGTTTTATTTCAATTACAAGTGTTTCAATGACTCCATCTTTTTGTTTTTTTACAAGAAAATCAGGAAAATATCTATGTACTTTATTATCCTTTGGTGATAAATAGGGTATAAAGAATTCTTCTGAACACCATTTTAAAACATCGGGATGATTATCCAGATATAGCATGAATTTGGATTCCCATCGAGAACGATAAATAATATTCTCATGGTCTCCAATGTATTTATTCGGATTTTTAGGTTTAAAGTATCCTTTATAAGTTTTCATGGTATTATTTATATAAATAGTAATAAAGAAATTTTTAAGGAAATTAAATGGTCAGCAACTTATTGGATAATCTTACAAGTAACAATCCATCATCTGCAATTGAATCTAAAAAAAATAGCAAATCTATTGCAATACTACAATATCCACAAAGAGATTTTCCTAAATATCATACTACAATTTATCAAATGGACCCTGGTAATTTGGACCTTAGTAATTTAGGTGAAATA
>Ga0208149_1001029_pt1 | contig 10489 bp, 10 predicted proteins | sample DEB08_DNA_15_FD_184533 | JGI IMG/M metagenome (GOLD analysis project Ga0208149, IMG submission 184533) | Aqueous microbial communities from the Delaware River and Bay under freshwater to marine salinity gradient to study organic matter... | ecosystem: Environmental > Aquatic > Marine > Coastal ... | reverse complement strand
GTTCTTTACCCTCTGCGCGCTCTCGCTCGCGGACTATGTAGTCATATTCGCGCGCTTTGGCTATGGCGAAGTCGAGCTCGTCTGGGGTGGGCGTGTCGCCCTTGCTCTCGAACTTATACGGGTGGTTATAGTACGGCCCGGCCTGAGTAAAGATACCCATTAGTTATTCTCCCTGAAACGCTGGCGTGACGCCGAAGTCGAACTGGCTAGGCGCTCCAGACGGCCCCATGCCGCCCGACAACACGCCATAAGCAGAGTTTATTTGCGCTTGCAGCGCCTCGATTTCCGCGTTGCGGGCGTCGATGGCGGTCCGGCGTTGTCCTTCTTTCATCCCCTTAAGTGACGCCTGGAACTGCCCCTGCGCAGCGGGGCCTGTCAGCGATTCTAACTTACTTCCGGCATATCGCAGGGTGGCTTCTGCGCGTTGGCGCTCTTCCGCCTGTTTATACCGCTCGGCCGTGGCCCTGGAGCTATCGATGGCGGCGCCAGTTCGCATGAGATCAAGTTCGGCCGACAACGCGTCACGTTCGGCTTTAGCTGTCGCAGCCGCGCGCTGCTGCTCAAGCCCTTGCATTTTGTAGTACCGGTCGAATTGCTCTTTAGACATAGCACGGCGATCGAGCATCTGCTGGCGGGCTTGGGCGAGGCCTTCTTTGCGGCGGGCTTCTTTTTGTGCGGCGATGTCCTTGGCTCCAGCTTCATAAGCTGCGATACCTGTTTTCGCTGCCTCTCCGATAGCGCCACCTGCGGTTACTTCTTTGGATCCAGCCAGGGCGAAACCGGCTTTAGCCAGGGCGAGCATGGCGTTGCGACGGCTCTCCCGAGTGAGGTCACTAACACCGCCGGGCACACCGAAGCTCGAAACCGCCTGGGTGTATGCTTTCTCGTCAAATTTAGGCGCAGGGGCGACCTGAAGCGGCGTAGCCGCGGGGAGCGAGACCGAAGGCGCAGCCACTGTAGGGGTAGGGGGGGTCACTACAGCCGGGGTAGGAGGAGCAGTCGGCGGCGTGCCGCGCGTAAGATTATAATCCGCAGGGGGCAGGGGAGCTACGACTGGCGCGGCGTCTAACTCGCGAGGGGAATCAACGAAGCCAATCTTGTACTCTCCCAACCCCTCGAGCGGAATATTGCGGCTATATGCTTCGCGCGCCTCGGCTTCAGTCAGCCCGAGCGTAACGCCTTGCTGTAGATACGGCCCGATGGGGGTCGCAGGGCCCGTGGCCATATCCGTTAGTTGCCCCTTGCCGAATTTCTTCTCCATCCACCCCGGGCCAAATAGGCCCCCGTCATCATACGCTCGCACGATTCCGCCTTCGGCGTAACGGAACAGGATGTTGTCTTCGATGGTGGGTACATACGCGTCGCGGCGCTTCTGCGCATCGCTGCGCGGGTTGAACAGGTTATACAACCAGTCAGCCCACGATTGGCTGTCTTTTGCAGGAGCCGTCGCTTCGGGTATAGGGCCGTACTGTTCTTCATACTTCTGCAGGCTCTCGAGATCCAAGGCGCTGGGCTCGCTGATGCGGGGCAGGGTATATTCTGAGTTCATGCCGATCTGGCCTCCGGGTTCAAACGCTTGGACAATACCGCCTTCGGCGAACAGACCTAAAAACTTTTTGCGCTCTGGATCCGCGTCCGCGGCGGGCAAGCCTAGTTCGTTTACACGGTAGTCGTTCAGCATGGCTTCTGGCACTGGCTGGCCGAACGTATCTTCATAGCGCTGCGTAAAGCGCTTCAGCTGCGTAGCTTTTGCCAATGCGTCCACCATCTGACGCGGGCTGTTTTTGCGCCGAGCGTGCTCCGCGATGCGCTGCTGATACAAATGGTCTAGGCGTGTTACCGGGTAGTCTAGGGTCTCTTCTACAGTGGCGTACGCTGGGCGGGTTACCTTGCTTGGGTAGCGTAGCCGCGTTTCGGGGTTATCATAGGATTCAACAAATCCTTCATTAGCGCCGTAGCTCGCGTGCGCGCCGGTGCCGGCAACGGTACGCAAAAAATCTTTAAGCTCCGCGGCATCGCGTTCCGGGTCGTCGGACGTCTTACCCAGCAGGGTGGCCAGTTCGGCGGGGGATGCGTCTTGGTATGTATCAACTAAGTCCCTAAGCCCACGATGCCGAAACTCATGCGCGTATGCGGGGGCGGCATAGTCAAACATGGGGGTAGAAATAATCGAATCGTCCGGGGCGCGAAGTCCAGAGTCAGATGACGCCCCCTCCGGGGCGTACGCCATAGGCCCCATATGATTAGGGCCCGTAGTGTCGGCGATAAACATGCGCCCGGGGTCGTAACCTAAGCGGAACAGCGCGTCGTCGGCTTCAAAGTCTTGCCGTCCGTTAGACCCGACGCGGGTACCCAAATTGCCGTCATATAGAACCATGGGAGTCGCTAGGTCTCCGCGATCCGTAATGCCGAAGCTCTCGGCGAACCGCGCATCTGTGTCGGATAGAGCAGGGCTAGGAGCGCTATCGGAGCCGTATTGAGCTTGCAATTTCGCCACGAAATCGTCGACGGACTTTTTGATTTCCGCTTGTTCGGGCGTCATAGCTACATAGTCTGGCTTAGGCACTGGGAGCGGGGGGAAGCCCCCGCCTTGTAGGCCAACAATACCGCCTTCGGCGAAGCGTGCTGTGCTCTGCTGCGCGTCTTCTGGGCGCATCGCCTGCGCCATCTGGTTACCTACGGCCTGGGGCAAGCCGGGAGCAGCCATAACTTCTTGAGCGACGGTAGTGTTGTCGATGGGCTGTGACGCTGCCTGGGACTGCCGCATGCCGGCGCGTCGGTTGAGTTCAGCGAGCACGAGATACTCGGGCGCCATACCGGCGCCGCCCTGCTGCATAACTTGCTGGAGCTGTTGGTCGGAGAGGTCTTTGAGGCGCGCTTGGATCTGGAGAATATTCACGTGTTATTTCCCCAATCCGCCGCCGTACTGCGCGCCTAAATTATACATAAGGGGCCGCGCTACTGGAGACGCAGCGGGGACGCCGCCCATGCGGCTGCCGATCCAACCAGTGGCGGCTTGGCCAAGCCCTGCGCCGAGGCTTCCCACGGGGGCGCCCAGCATGGCTCCGCCGAGAGTACCAGCGAGACCGATACCGGTCCCGAGAATCTGGCGGGCGAGGCCCGGCTGGCGAGACATCTCAGACGACGTCTGGTTCATAGGCACACTGCCGTACAAGCCGCTCATGATGCCGGTGTAGTTCTGCGCCTGCTGCCAAGGATACTGTTGTTCAGTGAGCCAGTCTTGATATCCAGTGTCGAGCATGGCTTGCTCGCGAGCCTCTTGCGTGGCGCCAATATCTGACAGCATGCCCGCGCCTTGAATATCTGCAGCGCGTTGCGCTTCGCCGAGGGCGGCGAGCTGTTGGGCCCCCTGGAGCCCCTGGCCAATCCCTTGCAGGCCGAGGCCTTGAGACTGAATGCGGCGAGCCTGGTCGGCGTTGAACTGGGATTGCGCATTCTCGTACGCGCTCTGGTATCCTTGCGCGGCGATGTCGCCCTGCTGGCGACGGAGTGTTTCCTCTGCGAGGTTCTGAGCGACCGCCTGGCGGGAGCCACCGAACGCACCGGCGCGTACCGCTGCCTGGGCACGTCCTGCCTGGCCAATGTCGAACTGGCGCTGCGCTTCTGATTGTTGGCGACCCACGACGTTCTGCATGTATGGGCTCATGTAAGCGTCTTGCGCTGCGCCCGGCCACATCTGTCCGCCGCCGATATTCTGTCCGGCGATGTTGAACGCTTGCCCCATGCCCATGGCAGTGGCACCTTGCGCTGCAGGCAGACCCTGAATGCCGGAACCAGCGATATCGCGGGCGGCGGCGAAATAGTTCTGCGTATCGGGGGAGAACTCGGCCACTCGCTGGCCACCGTACGCCTCGTACGGGTTCTGAAACGCTTGCTGTGCAGCGCTCGAAACCTGGTTAATGTATCCTTGTGCGAAACCTGGGATCTCGGTCCTAGTCGAGGTCCGGCCGGTCTCCTGCATCTTGCTGCCCATCGCGTAGCTCCTTTCGGTAAACCGTGTACATCGGTTTCCAATCATACGCCTGCAGCACTCGGCCCCATCCCGGTCGTCCTGGACCTTCTAAGGTATCGCAGCCATGTGCCTCGGCAAATCTCTCAATTGTGTTGAGGACTGGCGCCATGACTTCCGTCATCTTAGACCCGCTAACCCATTCAATGGCAACCGCCTTGCGGTTGGGATACTCGATCACTCTAGTAGTCAGCGCCATTACAGGTTCTTCGTCAACATGAACCATCCACAACAACAGCGAACCGGAGCATATCTCGTCTACAACTTGGGTAAGTTGAATATCGTCCTGGCGCTCCACGGCAGGACGCAATAACGGTAACGCAGTATCCCACACTAGATGCAGTTTGTCTAAGGGAATATATCCTACAGAGACGCTCACATCTTCAATCCAGCCGCCTGGGCAACGCGTTTATCTTGCTTAGGCGATCCGTTTACTGCTTGGCGAATGCCGGCAACAGTTTCATCTAGTATTCGGCCGCCGTCTTCAACGGAGCCATCGCCTTGAGCTTCACTCAAGAACTTAACGGCGTCGGCGGGTACGACGTATTCGCCCGCGCTAACTGCAATGGGCTGGCCAGTTTCGACTACTCGACCTGGAATCGCATCATCAGTACCTCCGCCGGGTCCGCGAAGCAGGCCCTTGTCTGGAGTGGAGTTCGGACCCTGCGCCTCGGTGGCCATACGATCCAGCTCGTCGCCGATTTGGTCGATCAGTGCTTCCAGCGCCTTCTCTCCGTAGGCCTCCTGGTATGCCATCAGCGCCATTTGCGCCTCTTCCATAGACAACTGACCCGCGACTGCCGCAACTACACCACGGGTTAACGCCGCTTCGTCCGGCCGAGCATTAGGGCTGTCAAGACCTTCGGCGATGCCGCCGCCCTGGTAACTCATTTCTGGCATGCCCGCGACAGCGTATACCCGCGGCGTCTTGGGGGCGCGACGCTCTTTAGCCGCTTCAGTGCCGGCGATACCGGTCATAATGCCCTCTGCGATCTGGTTCACTTGCACAACTCCTCGTACGTACGGTTATGTGTTACGATGGCTCGTAAGAGTCGGCCATCGTTTTGCCCAAGATAGACAATCACCGCGCTAGACTCAAACGGCATGATAGACGCCACGTCGCAGAAGTCACTCGGCATCATGCTTTCGCAGCCACTTAGAAGCAGCAGCGACGAGCTCATCGTCACCCATGTTAGCAACTTCATCTCGGATCTCTTTCGCAGTTTTTAGGTTCTTCAGTCGGCGCTCTGCCTCATCCTGTTTGAGCCTAGCGGTCGCATCGTTACGCCCCTGTCGATACGCGGTAGCAAAGGCCACGAGCACGATAGCCAGTTTGCCAAGCCAGATTTTAAACGTCTCAAACATGCCTATACCCCAGTAATCTCAACGGTGACGTCAACGCCAGGACTGTTAGTATACACAGTTACGACCCCCATAGATAGGCGCAGGTTAGCATTCACGCCGTCTGAGATTTTCAGCGTCTCGCCTTCGCGGTATACTGTCCCATCGGCCAGACTGCCTTCAGCAGTGGGTAGGCGGGTTAATGTCAACGCCGTGCCTCGGAGCTCGCCAGGGGTCTGTAGCTGTGCCAGCAGCGACGAATACGTCTGAATGACGCGGTTCATATAGCCCGCGCTGTACTCAATTGGCGCAATCGGAAACGGGGCGTTAATTCCGCGGCGAGCCATCAGCGTCTCCCGTCGGTGCGCACATCAATCCGCGGAGTGCCTAGGCGCCACGTAACCCCAACTTCAGTGGACTCGACCCTGAGTGCGAGAGTGCGCCCGCGCAGGCGGGTATCGATTTTGTTAGTGAATAACTCAACTGGAGCGGACGCACTGCGCGTCACAGCCCCAGTGCCGGTGGCGAACAAATCTTGGCCAGGGTAATTGCCGACCTTCATGTCGAGGTTTACCACCGGCGTCGCCGCGGTCGAGTTAAGAAAACTTACATCAGGCAGCATGCGCGAGATAAAGCCGAACTGGTCGCCGTCGCCGATGTCTATCGGAGAAGATTGAATATAACTCGTGATACCGATGGCAGGAGAATAGCCCCCGTCGTCGAACCCGTATTCGTGCTGGAAGAGGCAGCCGTAGGGGCAGGCGGCCATGGGGTAGTCAAAGATGCCGCGATCGACCCAAGCGGTGCGTCCCAGGGTGCCATAGTACCAAATCCGTTGCGCATAGTTATAGACGACGTACCGATCCGGCTCGGTTACGCCAGAGCTGGGGTAGTGCCACCAGATCTCAGAGTCCGCGGTGTTACTGCCTGAGACGACCTTGATGAGCTGATCCCGGTTGATGTCGTCAAACACATAGTCCCGCACGGTGCAGGGTACCTGCCGGACGGCGCCGTCATACATGTAGAACTCATTTGAGCCCATCCAATAGACCGTGTCCTCCACGGCCGTGGCCGCCTTCGGCCCCGCGATTGTAATCGTTCCTGAGAGCTGGTTTACGCCGAACGTATACGGGGGCCCAATGTACTGCATGGCATAGACCGCAGTGTCAGTGAGCACGACAATCTGCTGGCGGGTTTTGATTGCCGCTACAATCTCTGAACCGGAGCTGATGCGGAGCTCCCCTGCCGTGTTCGTCTCTGTCGTACGCCACTGGGTGACATCTTCCTGGGCACTGAACCGGATGACCATCTTATCCTGCGTGCCGAGTAAGGCTTCAGGGTCTGCGCCCGTAACAATAACGTGGCGGTCGATGTCGGAGACGAGGACCTGATTGCCAAAAGACGGCGCGTAGCCGTCAGCCCCCGTAAGGCCAGAGATAGCCACTGCACGAGGGGGATTAGTCGTCCGGTCAGACCAGGCACTCACATCCCAGTAGTAAACGCCACCCGCCGCAGGGCAGATGAGGAGGTCTTCGCCGTAATTGTCGTGCGTCCAGATACGCGCTGTAGAGGTGGCGTCAGTAACAGTCAGAACGGGCTCGCCCCACCCGCCTTCACCCCAACCACCAGCGCCCCAGCCTAGGCCGGTTACTGCGTCAGAAAGGCCAGATGGAATTTGATATGCTGCCACAACCGCCGTACCGCCGTTACCTGTGTCAGAGGCGTTCGGAAAGACCAGAGTAGGGGCGTAGGCCCCAGCAACCACCGGAAGATCCTCGGCGGTACGCGCATTGATGTAGTACGTCGTCGTGGGAGCTGGGTTAGCCGACGGCAGGGAAACTTGGTACTCCTGGTTGAGCACGTCCGCTGTTACAGCGCCGCCAAGAGATGTAGCGCCTGAGAAAGTTACATAGTCCCCGTCAGAGGCGCCGTGCCCGTCGCCACCCTCAGTCACGGTTAGCGTAGAACAAAAAACCGACGTCGTGTCGGTATGCGTAGCCGCTGTAGTCCCCTCGACCCCGCGCTGGCACTCTTGCAGCGTGTTGCTGCTGACAGAGCCGTACGAGATGATCTCGGAGTCGATTTTGATGTAGCCCTGGACGGGGAACCCGGTCGCATCAGCTAGAATGATGTCCGTGTCTTCTGCGGTAATGGCGCCATTGAGCGTGCTCGAGCTTACAGCAAATGTCGTGGCCCCCGCGGCCGCGGTGTAGCGCAGGGGGGTGATATCCCAGACCGCGGAGTCATAGTAGACATAGTATTTGTCCGTGGTGCCCAGGCCCGCTAGCTGCGCGCCGTTAAGGTCCGACCACGGGTGAATAGCCCGGCACTTGCCGAGGATGGTGCCGTCAATGAGCTTAGTCCACCCGCCGATCTTCTCCGGCAGTCCACTACGGAACCGGATCTTGTCACAATCACGCCAGCCGCCCTCGTTCGTGTAGGCAGTAACCTCGCGATTGATCCCCGGCTGAAATTTAAGTGACTGGAGCGGCATTATGCAGTTCGCTTCCACATGTAGACGGTGATGTACGCTGAGACTGTGTCGATGGCGGTGGGGGATGATTTGCCGTATGTTCCTGTGGACCCAGTGACTGTGACTGTGTGGCTATGACTCCCGGCCGAGGTGGTTTCTATGTTACCTGTAAGCGCATCGAAGTAAGGAGGGGTGCTATCGTACATAAGTCTAATGCTAGTGCCAGTCGAATCCCCCTTAATCTGCGTAGCATACGCCGCCATGTTCGCGCGCCGGTAGTAGTGCGCGTGCGACCCGGTCGAGTTAGTCGAGGCCGCGATAGTGCCTTTGTCGTGGGCGTGCGCCGGGATATTTACGCTAGTTAGGGTGAAGCTATCTGCGCCCCCCGTAGTGCCCGCGGTGCCTGTGCTGATACCCCGCAACATCTTCTCGGAGCCGAAAGACTCCCAAGTTCCTACGCCAAATAATGTGCCGGGGTTGGTCGCGATGGTCGCGATGTAGATAGAACCGACGGGGTAGATCAGGTCAATCAACGTAGCCGTATGAGCGCTCGTAAGGGCGGGTTTATCTAGCAAGGCCGTAACCGTAGCCGCAGTGCTTTCGCCTCCGCTAAACACGAGGGTCGCGTCATAGCCATTTGGCACGATATACGCTCGGCCTGAGTTATACTCCCCCTGGTAAATGACGAGGCTGCGGTCATTGGTGAGGCTGTTCTTGAACGTGATCGTCCGCTTAGCGTCCGAGGGGGTCAGCTGTACGTACAGATCCGCGCCTAAGTCACCGTCATCAGCGTATTCAATTGCTGGGTACTGGCCATCAGACAACGCACCGTCGGACACCGCCAAAGTTACCGGATAGTCGACGCCATATACATTTGCGCCGCCGGAGGCTTTAGTGATAGTCGTCCGTCCGCCGAGAGCGCGGTCGAAGATGTCGAAGTTTGTATTCGCCTTAGTTCCCCAGGTGTTGGGGTACTCGCCTGCGATTGGCTTAGTAATGCCGGTGTTGGTGGTATAGTCAGCCATCGTTAAATCCTAATCTCTACCCAGTCTGACACGGCAGCTGGGATAATCATCTCGCCCCAGACGGCCGGATGTGTTGTTGATGCGGTGATCTCGAACCCTGTGAGTCGCACATCGGCGGAGTATGTGGTTCCTGCCGTACCCTGCGTAGCAGTGATTACCTGGCCATCTGGGAAGACGCCATCGGCGTAAGCCAGGCCAGCATCGCCTTGTGTGGCAGTGATGTACTGGCCGGCGGCGGCGTAGGTGACGCTGATGCTCGGGGTAGCCGAGCCCTGGGATACCGTGAGCTCCTGGCCCGTCAGGTAAATAATCTGCCCGCCGGTGGTTACTACGTCGCCCTGGGTGGACGTGATCTCTTGGCCAGAGACGTCGAAGATGTAGTCGTTCTCAAATCCCAGGGTGCCGTAGGCGGAGGTGATCTCCAGGCCGCTAGGCTCGACAGCGGAGCTGATGGAGAACGTGACATCGCCCTGGGTGGCAGTGAGGGCCAGCCCCGCGGGGGCGACGATAGTTCCCGTAATGACGTTCGGGGCGCCGTAAGCGGACGTGATCTCTTGGCCAGAGACGTCGAAGATGTAGTCGTACTCGACGCTTGGGGCGCCGTAGGCGGAGGTGATCTCCTGGCCGGAAATACCGACTACAGTACCTGTAAAGGTCGTAGCCGTTCCCTGGGTGGAGGTGATCTCTTGGCCGTTGGGAAATACGCCGTCGGCGTAGGACAGGCCAGCGTCGCCCTGTGTGGCAGTGATAGACAGCCCCGATACACTGACAGTTACGTCTGTGCGGGCCAGGGCGGCTAGAGGCGCCGAGGCGAGGGGCTGAAAACCTAACACGGGGCGTTAACTGTTAGGGTTATTTAATGGTCAGGGACTTGGACGCATTGCGGGCGCCCCAGAGAGCCAGGATTGCCCCGGCTCCACCAACAATCTGCATGATAGCGTCAGTAATGGCAGCTTGTTCCCCTTCGCCGAGGGTAACGCCGAACGCTTGAGCGAGGATACTCGCAAACATGACGACCGAGCCCCAGAAGGTGCGGGAAAGATAGAACGCTTTGGTGTCCATCACATGGATCTCCTTACGGTGAGTACTCGCTCGCGCGGGTATGTTTGCACTGACACAGAATCGCCTTGATTTCCGCCTAGCGCCAAGATGTCGCCATTATTGTCGAAACCGGCGAAAAAGGCAACGTGGCCTTTCCATGAATCCGGGCTCTCGCGCCAGAAAACAACGATGTCGCCTAAGTTAGCCGTCTCCAGCCGAGCAGCACTGCCCCATTGAGAGAAAGATCGGGCATTGAGCTTGCCCGTACCCTGGATGCCACAGTCTTTGAGAACCGCGTTAACGAATGCCGCGCACCAGGGCGTCTCATCGTCAGATACCCAGCTGTGGCCAGCGGCCTTGAAGAAGTCGAGGATGTGGGGGTTGTTGCTCTCCCGGCCGGACCACTCTTCGAGGCCTAGCCAATGGGCAGCGGTGTGGTAGACGTAGTTGCTTTTCATCGTTACGCTTTCTTTTTCCTTACGCGCCGTTTTCGACTAATTGCCAAGAGGTTGTGGCTTCGTTCCAAACGTACTCAGCGCCGTCTGATGGGTATGGGACTGGTGGTTCCCATAGGCAGCT
>Ga0208149_1001016_pt1 | contig 10574 bp, 19 predicted proteins | sample DEB08_DNA_15_FD_184533 | JGI IMG/M metagenome (GOLD analysis project Ga0208149, IMG submission 184533) | Aqueous microbial communities from the Delaware River and Bay under freshwater to marine salinity gradient to study organic matter... | ecosystem: Environmental > Aquatic > Marine > Coastal ... | reverse complement strand
TGTATACAGGCAAGTTTATAAACCATATCTCTATCAACGGTTTTGTGTTTGGCACCTGTTGTATTTTTATTTTCTTCGCTCATTATACCTGTCTCTCTACAACCTTGATTCTAAAATTTCTTGAATCTTTTAGTCCGTTAGTTGTGTCAATTTTATATTCTAAGTTATAAATGTTGCCTGCTGTGCCGCCTGAAATTGTTGCTGTTGCTATAAAACTTGTATTTGTATTTGAATCTACAGTTAGTGGTGCTGAATCGCCTGCAATAGTTTCTGCTGTAACAGTAAGTGCAGAAATAGTATCACCACTTGGCATCCAATTTGTAAAATCCAAACTGTAATCTAAAACCGCATAAGGATCCTTTTCAATGTAGGTTCCTACTCTGTCTTCTTTGAATCCTGTTAGTGTGGCCATCTTATCCTTCTCTCGTATCCAACGGTCCAGTTGCGTTTTCAACCAGTGTTAGATGTTGTATTTTTAATTGTCGAGATTCACTCTTAATTTGTAGGGATCTCGATTCTTGTTCTAATGTATTTACACGATTTTCACTAATAACGGATTTTTTCCGGTCTTCTGCGTCAATTACAAGTGTTCTTAGTTCACTGCCAACTGCAAATACCCTATAAGGATCAATAATATATTTCTTACCAACGCTTAGTGTTGTTGCAAATGCTGTGATGTTTACTTCACCAATAAATGCCGCACCACCAAGTGCTGATACTGAGAATTCACTGTTGATGTCTGCAACACCACCTGCAATTCTATCGCCATCTGCTGTTACAGTAAATGCACTGCTTACACTTGCGTCACCATCAATTACTGCTTGTGCTGTAACAGTAAATGCACTGCTCATTGTAACAGTTTCAAAGAATGCAACCTGACTGTTTGCTGTTACAGTTCCTAAACTTGCTACAATTGAACTTGACGCTCTTATTCTATTTGTAGCGGCATCAAATGTAAATGCACTTGCAATAGTTGAACTTGCATCACGCAATCTAATTGCGTCTGCTGATACTGTTGCTACACTGCCTTGTATAACAACACCATCACGCTCTCTTACAGAAGTTGCTGAAACTGTGACTGCACTTGAAATACTTGCATCAGCAGTTCTTATTCTACTGCCGTCTGCTGTAACTGTGCCAAGTGTTGCTACAATTGAACTGCCTGCAAATACAGGACTTGATATTGCTGTTACAGAAAATTGTGCGGATATATCTGCAATGCCACCTTTGAATTTAAGTGCTGTTGCAGTAACACCTTCCCAACGAGGTTGTCTTGGATTGTCCCAAGTCTGTGCATTATACCATTGTGTGCCACCAACATTGGCACTTATAGATGCTGTTGCTTCTACAATTTGTGTTGGTGTTGCTGAAAGTGTTGTTTGACTTGATATACTTGCATCGGCAAATACAGCAATACGACTGTCTGCTGTTGTAGTTGCAGAGGCATTGATAGATACTGTGCCGCCATCAACTGTGCCTGACACATATCCTGCTTCTACATAAAGGTCAGCGTCTGTTCCTACATAATCTGCAGAAACATAATCCGCCTCAACAAATATACCACTTACATAATCCGCCACTTGGGTTCTCCCCTACAGTAACGACTAAGCAAGTGTTACGGTAATATTCCCACTTGTAAATTGTAGACTGTCGCCGACGTCAATAGTTTTACTTGCCGAAAGTTGTCCATAGAAGATGCATTCTCCCGCACCTGCTGTTGCACTATCTGAGATAAAAATATGAGTGACCTCTCCAAACGATGCTGTTGCTGTTGGAAAGGTAATATCTGCAGAAGTTGATACTGAACCATTTGAAATAGTTCCAAATGTTGCCGCCTGTCTTGCATATGCAGTTCCTACTGTAGAAACTTCATCTGTAAGTGTTCCTGCTTCTAAATTCTCGTCTGTTGATCCTGTTGATGGATCTGATGTTGCAAGACCGATATAGACTGTTGTTGGCGCAGTAGTTGACTGTGAATTCGCCTTTAACCAAAAGTCTAATGTGCGATCTTCCGTATAGTTACTCGCTTGTGACATTTTGTTCTCCTTATAAGGTTTTTGTGTTTGTTATAACAAGTGTATTTATTGTAGATAGGTTATCCTAAATACTCAACTTTTATTCGTAGTGTGCCTGTTGCTTGTTTGGTGCCTGTGCCACTGATAGTGTAACTTGGTCTAAAATGATCTATGCCTGCGTCATTGTCTACTGTAATTGTTGCAGGTGCAGGTGATAACAATGAACCATTGTATAATTGAAATATATCCTGTTCTAAACCTGTTGCGGTATTGCCATCTGACAAAAAGATAACACCCAAGTTACTAACAGAACTGTAATTTTGAATAAGTGTAAATTTATAATCGCCAAAGAAATTATATTCAATTAGATCTTTACCATATGTGTCAGTTGTAACAGTAAACAAACCTTCTGGATCACTTACAATGCTACCAATAGCAAATTCATTTTCAGGACTGAGAAATATTCTACCAAGTGGTGTGCCTGATTCTGAAATAAAACCAAATTCTACGATTGCGCCTTGTGCCCCACTGGTTCCAAACAGCATTGGATTAACAAAAGGCATTATGAAAAGTCCTGTAAGAATCCACCATACATATTGGTGCCATCACTGATAAAAGTAAGAATATCTACTGCGCCATTGGTTGCTGTAATGGTAGGTGCTGTGCCTCCTGCAAATTGATAAGCAGTGTCAAATGCCAATGTGTAATTTGCGCCACCTGGTTGTTTTACAATAAGAACATAAGTTGCACCTGCCTGTTGATTTGTAGGATTAGCAAGTGTTGAAGCACTGCCTAATGTAAGTTGTGCCACTTGATTGTCGGACAAATCCCATGCAATACCACCTGCACTGTCATCTGTGTTAGACAGTGTTTGCAATGAAAGATACTGCTGTTTTGAGAATGCTTGACTTTCATCTGTTACAACAATAGTTTTACCATCAAGTGTTGATATGATAGAATTTACATTGTCAAAATTATTTTTTATGTCAGCACGAGCATTGGAAATAAAATCTGTGCCCTCGTCTACATTGTTAGTTGATGCTGGTGTTAAACTTGGAAAGTTTGGCATTGTCTATCTCCTTATGGTGTTGTTTGTCCATTGTCATCAAAAAAGTCTGTATCACCATCAGTGCCATCCATGTGTGCTAATAACAATGTGTTTGCATCATTTTCAAATGCTGTTGCGTCTGGTGTGAATGACGTTGTATATCTTGCTGTGTCACTGAAACGATATTCATCAATCCAACCTTCAAATTTGTCACTTGTGCCACCTGCACTAAATCCGCCCCATCTAAGAGTTTTGTCTGGATCGTTGATTGTAGAACTCCAACTTGCTGTGCCTACACTTGATCCATCCACATACCAAGTAATTGTGCCACTGTTGTTTACAAGTGCATAGTGATACCATTGTCCTGTTGAGAATGTTGTGTTGATAGTTCTGGTTGTGCCTCCGTCATTAAAGGCCGCTCTGACATTTCCTACACTTGGTGTATAGATGTTAAAACTACCTGATGAGTAACCACCTCTGTTGTGGTGTATGTATTGATCAGCATCACTCTTGTTGTAGTATATCCAAAATTCTTTGGTCCAGTCGCCACTTACTGCAAAGGCATTAACTGCTCCAGTTTGTAACCAACCAGCGGGTGAAGGAAATACTGCACTTGTTCCACCAAATTTACTTTGTGCGTTGTCTATTTGTGCATTGTCGTCTGCAATGATACCAACAGCACTTCTGCCTGTGCCATTGTCATCTAAGAATACAGTTGAACCATCTGTTCCATCTGTGTGAAGTAACAACAATGTGTTTGCATCATTCACAAAAGGTTCTGTTGATGGTGTGAAACCTGAAGTGTATCTAACAATATCTGAAACACGAAATTCATCCATATAATAATCAGTAGAAACTGTTCCCAATTGTGGTCCCAATATTTCTAATACTACCTGCTGTGTTGTTCCTGAATGATCCGCAATCGTATCAGTTTGTGCCACACCATCAATATACATAATGTGTCCAGTGCCGCCATAATCTCTTGTTATCGCACAATGATGCCAAGTATTTGCACTAATGGTGCTATTGCTTTTAATTCTGTAACTTTCACTGAAACTACTGCTGGGTGGTTGAAAGAAACTTACATACCCTCCTGCGTCAGTAACGAATTCGCAATTGGTTCTTCCACTTGCTCCTGATGAATATTGCCCAAAAAATCCACGCCGTTCAGTTAGGTTTGGCAATCTAAACCAAAATTCTACCGTATAATCTGCTTGTCCTGGTAACACAATACTTCCAGCATCTAAGTTGTCAGTAGAGGCACCCGCAGAAACACTTGCACCACTAAATTTTGATTGTGCTGTGTCTATTTGTGCGTTGCCACTGGCAGTTATAGTTACAGCGGTTCTTTGTCCAACCGCAATTACTTGACTCTTTGCTAAAAATGTTATTCTTGCCGCGCCTAAAGGCATATTGTTCTCCTTATGCTTGGAAGTCTGTTGCTATTGATGCCAAATAGTTTCCACCATCAAAAATGATAGAAACAACACTGTCATTTGTCAGCGTTTTATTGCCACCTGCGAACAAATATTCATTGCCTGCTGATGAAGTTGAACCTGTTACTGACCCAGTGCCACTTACAAGAAGTGTAATTGTATGTCCTGGTTCTGCATCTGCAAATTCAGACAGTGTAAGTCCTGAAGTGATTGTTAGTGTTTGCACATTGCCGTTTGATACTGTAAGTGTTGGTGTATCAGTTGTGCCTAAATCGTAAATTGTTTCTTTGTAGTCTTTTAATTCAACTGCTGAAATAACATTGTCTTGTCCATCAAGTTCGCCACCAAGTTGTGGAGTTGTATCTTCTACAACATTTGAAATACCACCTGCCGCGGCCGCTTCTAAACTGATCTTGCCAGTTGCGTTGTCATAGGTTAAAACATAGTTGTCTTGTCCAGCACCAATTGTTTGATCTCCATCAAGTGTCATTGTGCCTAACACAACATCGCCTGTGCCATTTGGTGTTAGTGTAATGCTACCATTCACAGTGCTTGTGGTAATGCTTGAACTTTGAACATCCAAGTTGCCACCAAGTTGTGGAGTTGCGTCTTCAACTACATTTGAAATACCTACTGAGTCTGTTGCGTCAATAGTAATGTTGGCATTACCTGCTGAATCTTCTGTAACAGAAGTTGTTACATTGGTTCCACCAATAACTGTAAGCACACCATTTGATTGTGCTTCACCTACTTTTACTGAACCTGTGTCAGCGTCGATTTGTAATGCTTGAATTTTGTTTTGTAAGACATCAATAAAGTTGTTGTCTAATTCTGCGAAAGTTAAGGCACTACCCTTTGTGGTTGCCCCAGTTGCACTTTCCTGTCTTAAGGTAATCGCCATGAAACTCTCCTATGGTTTTGTTTGCGTATATCTTTATTTATGATATTTGTAGTAATTGGTTTTGTTTTTAAGGGTTTTTCGAGCATTTTGCAGTGTGCTTCGCTTTTGCACTATGATTAAAGGTGCGTGTTTGAAGGTGTAGTTCAAAGGCAAAGGTGGTTCTACTGTTTCAGGGTGCATAAACAGTAGTTCTATGTCTAATTTTTTATATTTTCTGCTTTTGCGGTTTACAAGTTTTTCAAGATTATCATAATCTATATCATAACCACTAATAACTGCCGCTTCTATGCCCAAAGGACCTAACAATTGACAGGTTGTGTCCAGTGTTTTATCATAATCTTCAGTTATAATGATTTGTATGTCTTTCAAATAGCGTTTAAGGAATGGACAGATAGCAAAACCACCAATTTTCTTCCTTGGTCGTGCTATAACTTTCACAAGATATTCGTAAATTTTATCTTGTAACTTCTCGCCACTTAACATTTTCGCCATAATCCACCTTTTCTACACCTTGAGGGCAACAAATAACAAATTCTTTACCTGTTTTCCATACTGTTTCCCAATTTTGTCTCCATCTATTGTGAAGATTGTTTGGTCTTTGATGTCTTTCGATATATTTGTCTACTTTTGAGTCAGTTACGTTGCTCCATAATGCATCGCAACCCCAAATTTCTATGGTTTCATATTTTGTTGTGGCAAAATAGGCCGCTGTGGCGGCACTGTTCATAAGAACTTTATCATACACTGCTAAAACAGGTATGTTCCAACCCCAACTGTCTGCAAGTTGTTTTAATTGTGGCGTGGTCCATATAGTTCCAAGTAATTCTATTTTTTCTGTTGGTATCTTATGTTGGTTTAGATAGTCCATGCATCTCCTATCAACGATTGAAATATAATCTCGCCAAAAGGGTGGATTAGGCAAGTCGGGATAATTGCACATACACACTGCACCATCATGATATTGTATGCCAACGTGTCTATACAAATCCCTGCTTGGACCGTTGCCTATAAGTTTCATTTTTGTTATTTTTTGGTATGTCATTTTCGCCAAGGTAAAAACATATCTCTGTATTCAGTTGAATGGCCCATAAACAACAAACAAATATACAGTATAGGCCAACCCCATCCTGTAATATATCCTGTTAAATGTGCAATCAATAATATTGCACCTACAAGACTTGTTGTTGGCATGAGATATCTATCGTTTCTTTCTGGTAGTTTCATTTGGTTCCTCCTGTAAATTTGTTTGTTTCATTGCCCCAAACTGCCCAACCTGGTGTTGCAGTTCTGGCAAACATTTCTAATCTCGGTCTATCACCCACAAGTTTAACAATGTCATCTCTGACCCTATCTGGTTTGCGTGAGTGTTCTCTGCGTGGTTCATATATGATTTGTGCAACACTTTTACTTGCTCTTGGCAACACTTTACCTCTACGGCAAAGCAAACAAAGTTCTGCATTTGATTTGGTCCAATTGCCTACGCCTCGCCAAGGTGTGCCATCTTTGTTGCACTTTACCCAAGTAAACGCCATAGTCTTGTATTCAAAACCCCAAGCATTTACCACTTGAAATGATTGTTCTAAATAGGGCATAGTGGTCCATAGAAACAGCATAGAATCATCAGCAACCCAATCTTTTACAGGTATAGCACATATTTCTTCCACTGTCATAGTTGGATATTTGTCTGTTACACCACCACCAAATAGGGTGCCTGTTTTACGCTTGGCATAGTGCCAAGGAGGATCTGCATATATTATTTCATATTTCATTTGGTTCCTCCTCTAAATCTGTTAGTGTCATTTCTAATTTAATAATTCTTAATTCAAGTTCATCTATTCTTTCACTTGCTTTATTGATAGCACTCATAAATTGTTTTTCATTGTGTAGCAATTGATTAATCAGTTTGACATGGTGTGTTATGCCTGTTCTTAGATCAACTATTTCTTGATATGGATCGAAGTCTTCATTTAGCATATTCTGTTCCTATACTTTTGATGTGTGGTTGGTAGTGTTGCCGCATCTTCAAATGCCCAACCTCTACGCACCCGTTGATAATATGTAATACGACTTAGACCATTCTTTTCTGCTATGTTGGCCCATTTGCCTTTTTCACTATGATGTTGTCTTTGATTATTCATGTTTTTACTTCTGGTTGTCCAACGACAGTTGCCTAATTCATAATCACCAAATGGATTTATTCTATCTATTTCAAGATCTCGTTCACTTGGTCCCATGTCATCTACAAAATTTATAAAACCTTCTTCTTCCGCTACAAGAATGTTCCATTCATCACAGACCTTAACTTCAACATAAGATGCTTGTATATTTTCATTGCATCGTTTGTTCATACGATACCAAATTCTCCAAGTTCTTGGATAGTCTTTGCGTAGACTTGTGTAATAACTATTTTTACTTTTTGCCATAATTTACTCCATGTCTGTCTTCCCAATCTGTTTTAGAAACTTGATGAAATCCTTCATATGCTTGTTTTCTAAGATGCATACGTCTTGTGACAATCATACAATTATCAAAACTCCATGCTTCTATAGGATCTTTTCTTACCATGCAGTATTGGTGTGGTTCTCTGCCACAGTGTTCCTTAACACCTGACTCTTCCCATAGTTGCATATATTCATCAGGTGCTAAATTAAATTCTTGGTTTCTAAATTTTGCCTGTGCTTTAACCCTGGCATAACGCCTGTTCCAAGGGTCTGCCAGTGTAGGATATTTAAATTTACCTCTGCTCATTTTTTTACTCCATCATACCAACTGCCGTTGTAACATTCTGATTTATGAAATGTGTCCATTAATAGTCTTTCAATCCATATGTTTTGTTCTTGAACTGTTGGTTTATTGATTTCTCCTGTTTTTAAAAATTGCATCATTGGTGTTCCTAAGTTGTCAGCAGGATGTCTGCCTTCTACAACAGCAGGAACGCCTGCAAGTATTGATTCAATTGCACTTACACTGTGAATGCTTACTGTAAATGCTACACCTTGTTTGTGTAATTTTTGATATAGTCTATTGCTGTGTTGCTCTCTGTCTTCTCGTCTTGGTTTGTTTCTAATGATTACACGAAATCCTCTGTCTTCCAACAGTCTGCGCCAACGATTGATCCAAAGTGCTTTGGTTGTTTGGTAGTAGTGTTTGAATACACCTTCGCTGGGTGGACACAACATTACCACATCACCTCGCAGTGTGCAGTCACGACGCTCACCAACAATCTGTTTCCAGTGTGTGATGTTGCCATCTGTAACTTCAGCAAGTTGACGGTTAATTCTTGCTGATCCTGTTTGTCCTGGTCTTATAGGTGTTGAAGTTTGTGTGGCAGTGTTGCCCTCTACAATTCTACACCAGTTTTTATAACCTTTGGGATTCCATTCACCCCGATAGAGTAGATGTGGTAGTTGTGGATTGTCGAAGTAAAACCAACGAGTGGTTGGAGGTATAAGTTTTGGATCTGTCCATGGTGTGCCTTTGACCCAACAGTTGCCAAACATCAACATACGATCACTCCACTTACCTTCCCATGGTGTAACTGTTCCGCCATATTCAGGAGTTTGCATTCTCCAAGAATTGCCAAAATTATGCAGACCAAACTGCACACCATGGTAGATTTTTTGTCCGTAGTTTTTGTTGGCCGCTAACATTAGAAGTCAACACCATCTGTGTTAAACAGACTCTGTTGCCACTGTATGGTTTCAAATGTATTATCAATAGCGTGAAAGAACATACAAGCAAATTCAAAGTCTTCTGTTTGTTTGCGACTGATTCTGCACACACCATACTTTGCTTGGTTGTTGATGTAGTTTGCCAACAGTCCGGTTATCAGTGAAAACACTGAATTAGGTCCTTGTTTGCCTTTGCTTAGTTGCGTTGGGCGTCTGCGTATAAGTTGTTCCCAATAATATTTGTGATCTTCATCACCGCCTTTGAACTGTCCAAGGTCGCTCATCTTACCTGTCATTTTTACGAGTGTATCAAAATACCATAGTTGGTCATCTTGATGTATATCCAGCAATGGGTTTTTTGGATCCTTGCCAACATCACTGGTCATGTATTTGATTGTCTTCATCGTCTTTTCTCCTTATACTTATTTATACATATGAGTATAACACGGGTTACCAAAGTGAACAAGACACATGATTGCCAAAAACTATTGACATTGCAGGCGAATGAAAGTATAATATACAAAACTTAGGAGTGAACAAAATGTATTATATACTGGAACCACAAGAAACAAGAAACACTGGTGTTCAAAAACAGCATTGGTGCACACCTGGCGAAGATTTGGAATACTGTATACTAAGGGTTGAATTGATGTATGATTGCCCTGTTAAGGTAATCCCCTCTACAGAGCAAGAATACTTGAGAAGGGGATACACCCGCCAAGGCAATGGGCATATCCAAAAACGCAGTGAATTGGTAAAATAACTTCTTGCTTTTTTGCAACAAAGACTGTATTATAGTAATATAACAATTAAACAAAGGAGTGTCCTAAAATGGCGCAGAGTTTAACAACAAAGATACGCAAACTGTCACAGCAGTTTAACATTGATGCTATTATCAGCACAGCAACACAGGTAAAATCACAAATTCAAGACGAAGCACGGTGGAACCAACTCACCACGCAACAAAAGACTGAATGGTTTCTTGATCAGTGCAAAAAACACAGTTTAACAGCACGAACCATACAGCAGGGTGGAGAGGATTTTAGAATTGTGGTAGAAGAATTTGGCAATAATCACGATAATGCTTATTTTACTGTATTTCTACCACACCAGGCAAGATGGGCAGAGTTAGAACCTTGGCATTTGGAAATTGGTGGTGCATACATCACAGAACGCAATGGTGGTATTTGGAGCACTGCACCGGGCGTTGAAGGCAAAGAACTGCAAATTGCAGAAGTGGTTAGACTGCACAGACAAGGCGAGTAAAAATGAAAAAAATTAAAATAGTTGTAATTTGGAATTTAAGCGATGGTAAAAACCGCCGTGATGAATCACAACATTATAGTCCCTCAGATGAGTGGAGTGAACAGTTATTGGATAGAAGAATACAAGAAGTGTTGAATTGGAAGTTTCCTTATGTAAACCCAGTTCATGGTCTTGCAAATTTGACGCCAGTGGTTGTGAATGCTTTTTATAAAACGATAGGATAAAAACGGTTTTGAG
>Ga0208149_1001015_pt1 | contig 10585 bp, 16 predicted proteins | sample DEB08_DNA_15_FD_184533 | JGI IMG/M metagenome (GOLD analysis project Ga0208149, IMG submission 184533) | Aqueous microbial communities from the Delaware River and Bay under freshwater to marine salinity gradient to study organic matter... | ecosystem: Environmental > Aquatic > Marine > Coastal ... | reverse complement strand
AATGCAGGCATACTAACATCTGCACTTACTTCTGTAGGAGTTACTGGCTGTACACCCTCAGGTAATTCAACTGCTGGCATATTTATTGCAGCATCCGCAGGTCCTTGAGGCTCTTTAAATTGTCCTGAGAAATATGGATTAGCTATGTTAGCTGGTGTGCCAAATATATTGTAGTCTGCACCATCTGTGCGTAATCCTTGTCCATAAGTATACTCAGCTAAACCACCCGGGCCAGCGTAGTTAAATAAAGACGAATCATTGTATGCAGACAAATCTGGTGCATATACACTACCTGATGGTGTGCGTGAGGTAAATGGAAATGTACGAGTCCTTAATACAGGTGCTGATGGAACTGCACTAGCTACAGCACTACTTCCACCACTTCTACTACTTGGATTAGTAGTAGGATTTCTATTAGAATTAAAATTGTTTCCTGTATTTCTTGTTAAATTTTCTGCTGCATAATTTTTAAATCTATCATCTGCTGTATCAATCCCTGAAAATGTTGGTCCTTTCTTAATTTCTATAGGTCCTAAACTACTATCACCCATTAATCCGTATTGATTTAAAGGACCATACAAAGGTAATCCTTCACTAAGAGAGGGAACATCTGAATTGTTTACAAATAAATTAGGTTCTCTAGGAATTAAATACTCATCTCCTTTTGTAGTTCCTAACGGGTAAGTTGTTACACCCGGATTATTTGCATGAATACCTTGGTTTTTACTGCCACTCTTAAAAAAATCTTTTACTATTCCAAAACCATCTTCTGCTTTATTATCAATATAGTTAAATGCATCAATTGCAGGTTTAATAGAATAATTATAGCTGTCTTTTAAATATCCCATAATTACTCCTTAAAATAAACCATACAATGAAGCTAAAGTACCCATGTTTTCTAATGGTGTTCTACCCGGAGTTGTGCTAACTTTCTGACCTGCTCCACCAACAAGACTTGCATAAGGAGTAATACCTGCTTGATATTGTTGCAGTTGTTGGTAAGGTAAGTTTTGCTCAAACTCTTGTTGAGCCATAGCATCTTGTATAAGTGATTGTTCTCTTTGTTGCTGTTGTTGACCAGATGCACCTAAAGCACCATAAGGTTGAAAACCTGCACCCATAAGACTTCCTGTCATACCTAATGTATTAGCCTGATGTCCTAATCCTTGACCGTATGCATTGCTATATATTTGTGCTGCTGCTTGGTTAGCTGCATCGGCAGCTCCTGCTATTGCATTACCCTCTGCAATACCTTGTCTTCCACCACCATAGCCACCTGACATAATAGCACCGCCTCTAATACTTGCTAAATTATCTTGAACACCTGCCATTGCTCTATCTGCTGCTGCTTGTGCCATATCATTTACATATGGGTTGTTAGCTACATCTAGCATGTTAGCACTAGTACCTTGCTGATATGCACTTAATGCAGGATTCATTATACTAGGAGCACCTTGAGTTGCAAAATCTCTAATGCCCTGCTGTGCTGTTAGTTGGTCTGGTGTAAACCCAGCTTGTGTTTGTCCAGTGTAATATTGTGGGGTGTTATTATTATATAAATTAGCAGCTTCTTTAAAACCGCTTTCTATATAAGGTATAGCAACATCCCAAGGGTCTGCATTTACTGAACTTTGATTGTCACCTTTAGACATTATTTATCTCCTTTGCAAATAATCTTGTTTGTTCTTTATAGTTAATATCCTTAAGCATCTTTCCCCATCCTTTACGACCAAATAGTTCTACATACTCACAGTTATTTTCTTTTCCAAATGCATTTAGGAGTGCATCTGCTTCATCTCTCCATGTTATAAATTCTTTTCCACCTAATAATAATACACATAATATGTTTTTCTGTGGATATTTGCTTATCTTTGTAACAAAAGCACCTTCTACTTCTGTACCTATTTTTACCCAGAGCTGCATATTCTTTGATTTACAAGCACTTTTTATGTCATTAATACTATACTCCCCTAAACCATGTTTCAATGCTGCAATCAAGTATTCTTCAACGAGAGGCCACCAAGCCTCTACACTCTCTCCCTTAATCCCTTCAATCATTGACTCACTTGTAATATATTTATAGTTGAACTAGATACTGCTGGTGCAAATGCTGATGCATTCTCATGCTCTAGCAATAAATCCGTATCATCCACTGCCCACATAGCTTGTAAATAATCTCCTGCACTTACGGTAAACATTACACTTTTAGCTAATACTTTCTTCTGCCCATTCTCGTGTGCTGTACTTACTATTCCAGAATTTGCAATGTTTACTCCGTTTATTCTAGGCCATATTTCTATTGTCTTTGTAGAAGCTGAACCAGATGACACTGTTACTACAAGAGTAATGTAATATGTACCAGCGTGTGTAAATTCTATCTTAGAAGTGTCACTTCCATTCAAAGAAATTCCCTGCTTAGGCCCTGTTAAATCCCAAGTAATTGGATAGGCAGTATTTATAGCTGCTGCTGTTTGGTCAACCGCACTTCCAAAGTTAGCAAAATCTCCTGCACCACTTCCACCAGTATATGCTCTCCAATCTGTACCATCAAAATAATAAAAGTTATTACCTTGACCCGGATTCCAGTTTGTACCATCAGCATACCTAAGGTCTCCCTCTCTTGGCTTAGGTGGTTCTACATTAGATACTTCTATATTTCCATCAGCTATGTTGCCTATTACAGCAGATATTTTGTCTAGCTCTGCTTGTAAGTAAGCTGGTATATCCTCTGGATTACTAGGTACTGGTGACTTAGTGTACCTTATACTCATACACCCCTACCTCTATTACCTGACGGACTCCAGTGTACTTCTAAGTTAGCTAATGACCATGTGTTTGCATCAGTAGACTCTGCCCTAATTCCTAAGTAATTTCCTGTAGCTCTTACCGGTATCTCTGAATGCACACCACTAGTAAATGTATACGGTCCTTTCCATGTCGTGCCTTCGTGTGGCATCATCTCTTGACCCACATAAAAATCTATAGAACCTGTACCGCTTATTCTTGGTACAATTTTCTGTATTGTCTTTGTTCCCGGATAACCTAAATTCATATGTTCTTTTTCTACATATGCTCTAAAGTTTGTACCTGCGTTTTGATTACTACCTAATACATATAATTTAGTAGAGCTTGTTGCTGCTAGTAGTAGTGTAGGTTTAAGTGGTGAATCCCAAGACTCACTGTCTGTGTCCCAGTCTCCTGACTCTGACCAGTCACTTGTACTCACTGTGTCTACAATGCCCCAAGAAATGTAACTTACATATGGTAAATCTCTCTTAGACCAGCTGTTGTTTCTAAAGTTATATACATAAGCAGTGTCTGCAAATGCATTTGTGTCATTAGTGTTAGATACAAAACATACCCACATCTCATTCTTTTCTCTGTCAGCAGCTACAAATGTTCTCGTCTTGTAGTCTGGGTGCATAGAGTTAAACAACTCATCTCTAATTTGTTGGTCTACGATTGACTGCTTAGTCTGTCCATCATGTATATATACATCATCCTCAGAGACCACAAAATGCTTATTATCGAAACTTTTTGCACAGTGCCTACCTAGGATACCAACATCATCAAAGAGTTGCCTAAATCCAAATATAGACTGCCCGCCTTCAAATGCCATAGACCATATTGAATCTTCTTTATATATAATATTAACGTCACCTAGTGGCAAACAATCTATTACATAACCATTAGACTGTGATAAATCTACATAGCCAGCATCTTTACTTGCATCTGCTGGGTCCCAAGTTGTAGGTACTGTACCACCCTCTGCTGGATGTGACCATTTAACTCTAAATGGGTAACGTGTGCCTGACTCTGTTGTGTCTAGTGCTACTAAGAATCTTTTAAAAGGCCTGATAACTTGACAGCTTGTGCTTGCTGGCCAGTTAGTAAGGTCTGCACAAGCAGATGAAGTTGAGCCTAACATTTGTGGGTCATCAACACCGTTGTTAAGTATAGCTACACCACCTAAGACTCCGCCATTCCATCCTTTATCAGCAGTAGCTGAATAATCACCGCCACTTGTGCGTGTTATGTCAGAGTGTGTTGTTGTAATTCCAGATGTGCTTACTCTGTATATTTTAGTTAGACTAGGGTAGAGCCAGTAATCAGTAGTTGTAGTGTTAAAAGGTAATAACCAGTAAGGTGCTACCGTGGGTGTACCAAATACTTGTTGTTGTCCTAATACCTTGGCAGTTTTGTCATTGTCAAATTGTATATTATTACCATCAGACCATTGCGTCTCTGGTAGTTCATACGAGTCAATGTCTCTATTAATACCTGTAGGATTTAATACTGTTATTTGTGCCGGCATTTATTAGCTCATGTTTAAACCATCAACAACTGCATACCAGTTAGCACCGTTGTCAATCGTTTCAAATGTAAGAATGTCTATTCCGCTTGTTGTTAGTGTAGGTGTAGTGCCACCAGCAAACTTAACGCTTGCAGGCCAAGGGTCTGCTACTGTACCACCATTAGTTAGTATTAATTTAAACTTGCCATATATACCAGAACTTGGTGCGTTAGTGATTGTAAATGCTCCACCACTTGCAAGTACAGCAGTCACTACGTTGCCTAATGTAAAGTTAATTGCAGTTGATGTGCTAACTGTGCCAATAGCATTAACAATCTCTGTTTGCTCTTGTGTTTTTAATTTCTTAGTTGTACCTACAGCATCAGCAGTTACCGTTCTTGAGGCCTCTACTGTACCTAGAGTTGGTACATCATTGTAGTTTAACTCTGTTGTTGTACCAGTATAACCATCTAGTTTATTTAATTCTGCATGTGTGGATGTTACAGCACCAGTAATACTTGGGAATGTAGCTTTGACCGCAGACTTAACTAGTCTTATGTGGTCATCACCTTGACTCCTTGGGTCTGTGCCTGTAGGGTTTGTTGCTACTAACCCATCTATATATGTTGTTGATTCTAATGCCATGTTATTTTCCTTTAGCTAATTGAGCTCCAAAATAGAACTCTATAATCATAGTAGCCCAAGCAAATACTTCATCAAACTTGAGCACAGCACCTGCTTGTACAGTTACATACTCTATTGTGTCAGGTGTCAACTCAAATCCAAGTATGCTTGCTCCTTCTATTACAGTAGGTATTACTGTTGGTACATTAAAAAACACCGGAGCTACTTGTGTAAATATAATTAAAGCTAATATGACAAATATAATTACACGTCTGTTAAGTGCAGCCATTGGGCTTTCTTTGTCTGCTCTATCTCTTGCCATGTTAATAGAATCGTTACGCACTTGCAACGACTGTATCATTAGCTTTTGTTGTTCTTGTGCTGCTTGACTTTTTAATGCAAACAACTTAGCCACAAAACCTAGTGCTATTGGTGCTACATTAGTTAAAAATGCTATCATATTGTTAACCTCATTGCCTCTATAATCCCTACTTGCCCTATTATGTACCAAGCAAATGCACCAAAGACACCCCATTTAATTTGCATTAAAGAAGTATTAATCTTTTGTATACATAAATTAGTGTCATCAATCTTGCTAAACAGCTTTGCTATTTGGCCCGAGTGTTTGTCTACTTGTAATTGCATTCTACTAAGCTCATCATTCATTTCTTTTTAAATCCTCTTTTCATATTGGCATAGGCTTTCTTGCTAATAGTAGATTTCTTTTTGCTTCTACTTGTGCCAGCTTTTTTCCTAGCGTTAATGTTTGCGTACAATCCTCGTCTAGCCATTACCACTTCACTTTGTTAGCCCAATAAGCAGCAGACATCTTACCTTTCTTAATATTCTTAGCGTGTCTTGCTTTAAATGATGCTGACCTTTTAGTAGCAGTTCTGTCACCAGAAACTCCTTGTTGTCCAAATCTAATAGTCTTAACTTTACCACCTTCCTTGGCTACAACAACGTGGCTTTTAGTTTTGTGACTAGGTGTACGCTTTGGTTTGTTGTATCCAGAGACCCCAGCTCTGGTTAGTCTTGAGTCTTTAGCCATTATTTTTTCTTCATATGTGGTCGTTTAGTCATAGCTTTTTTCTTACCAGTTTTTTTAACAGGTGGTCTACCTCTTTTACTTCCGTATGTTCCGGGTCCGTATGGCATATTATTTTCCTAGTTTGCTAATGGGTTGTCTAAGGCTCTTTGTAGTCTTGTGTTAAGTCTATCTTCTACTTCTTTAATCTTTCTATCCGTATCAGAATAAAGAGCATCTCTTCTTTGGTCAAACCTTGTGTCAGCGTTGTCAATCATTGTTGCTAAGTTTTCTTTTTGTTTCTGCAACTTAGTTTCTACATCATTAACAATACTTTCAAGGTGTCTCATGTCTTCTCTAACATCCTTTTTTACTTCTTTCACATATGTAATCTGTTCATCAACATTTGCTTTAATCAAGTCTAGTTCTTCTTTAAACAAATCAATCTCTTTACTGACAAACTCCATATGTGTATTTACTGTAGACATATGTTCGTTTATAACTGCTAAGTCTTTTTCTATGCCTGACAAATCGGGTGCAATGTAAGAATCTATTTTGGCTTCCATGTCTAGGTATCTTTGGTACACTTCAAATCCGCCCCAAGCACCACCTAGTACTGTACCAATTAAAGGAATGATTAATAGTAACTTACTACCACCTACTTTAATCCCACCGTATTCTACTTCTGCCATTGCAAGTCCATTAATTTATTATGTAGTATTTCGTTAGCCAAACCGTTTCTTAATCCTCTTTGATTGTCTGGTATATCCTTGTCTAAATATATACCCTTGTCTTTATAAAACACACCATCAATAAGTAGTTGTGTGTTGTAGCTGTTGAATCCAGCATTAAAGTTTAAGAGTGCAAGTATTAGGCTTTGTAGTTTTTGTTGTTCCTCTAGTGATGCAGCTTCGCCCATTTCTACTGCAAGATTCTTTAGCTTGTTACCTATAATCTCACGCATCTTTTCTTTCTTACTAGCCTCTTTCTTTTTCTGTACTAGCTTGGGCTCTTCTACAACTTCTACTATCGCCTCTTGTTCTGGCTCTTCTTCTGTTTGTTCTTCTTGTACGGTGTCTTCTTCTGGCTCTGGCTCATCAAGTTCCTCTTCTATTGGTTCTTCTAAAGGTTCTTCTTCTAACTCTGGCTCTAGGAATTCTTCTAACTCTGCTTCTATTTCTTCTATTAATTCTTCTTGTGCTATTTCCTCAAACAAGTCTTCCATCTCTGGTATAGCTTCTTCTATTGTAGTAGCAATTAAAGTGTAATCATCCAACGGTTCTATTTCTATTACTTGAAAAACCTCTGGCTCTTCCAAGACGAATATTGATTCAATACTTTCCTCATCATCTTCCCAAACTTCTGGTACATCTTCCTCAACATATTCATCTATGTAAGCATCACTCCATCCATCACAACCGTAATCGTACAAAGGGTCCAATGCACATTGTTGATTATACACATTATCAGCATAGACTTGTGGGTAGTATAAACAACTGATATGACTGTCTGGTATTACACTGCATACGCTTTCTCCGCTTGCTATTTCTACTGGGTCTGCTTGTTGACTATCCCAGTATATTGCTCCATTCTGATTAGGTGCATTATAGAACCATTGTTCATATTCACCTGCACTTAAATCTCCAACTACACCTACTGTTACTCCGTGATTCTTTATGTGTACAGTTTCGTAATTAACTTCTATGTTACCCATTGGGTATATTGTCAAGTCAAATGTATTGCTTGTGTTTCTGTCGTAATACTCTGACAAATCTTTCCACATATACTTCTGGTATGTTTCATCACCTTGTGTATAAAATCTACCTATACCTGTGTCTATTAAATCTGTATGCCAAGGCATAATGGTGTAGTTAAATTTACTTCCTGTAAAGTTGTTTAAGTCTTGACCATCACAACATAAACCCCAGTCTTGAGGATTTGGTTCTAAGAAACCAACTACACCGTTGGAAAACATAAAACTTGTTACATACATATTTCCATAAAAAGGAAAAGTAAAGTCAAGAGGTACTTCCACCCAACCATCATCTGCTATCTGATGCTCAATTATCTCTGGGTCAGACCACGAGGATAGCGAGCAAGATAACACCAAGAATGCCACTAACCAACTTTTCAAGAAATACTCCTCTGTTCATATTAGAAGATTGTTGTTTCTCTGGAATCTTCTTAGGGTTCAGTCTCCATTCTGCTGTAGCTTCTTGTCCTATCAACCCCTCACCTGTAGTGGGCGAGTTTATCGGGCAGGGAGTTCCTGCAAATTTCATTGCGTCGTATACCGACCTAGTTTGGCACATTAAAGCAACTGCTGCTACTTTCATACCCATATCATAGAGTACCTTTGCATTCTTTAATCTCATACAGTTCTCATCTGAGTAAGCCTGTCCTGTACTGATACCTAGTATCTGTGTCTGTACTGCTCCACTAACTCCTACCATACATAAGTCACTATTACTTGCGTTAATGCTCGGACTAATTGCACTAGGTGGGTTAGTCCTTATTGTACTCTTAGTATCTGTACTTGTAGTTACTGTGCTATTACTTGTACTGTTTGTAACAATTGGGTCAGCAGCCATAGCTGAGAACGACACTATCCAAAATGCTAGGACTATAAACCCAGCTATTACATTGTTACGCAGTCTGTCAGACATTAGGCTTCTACTGTAGCTGCCTTTAATTCATCAGTAGTAGTCATACTATCTACTTGATTTGTAATATCTCTGAGCCTTTGTTTCTCTGTCACAATAGCTGAAGTATCTGAGCCAGCTTCTTGTGCCTTCATAAACAAAATGTCTTGTTTTTCTAGCAGAGGTTTTCTGTCTGCTCTAAGTCTGTCTTTAGTTATAGCTTTAGCTTTATTTATGTCTACAGTAATTGGCATTAGAGATTCTCCTTCATATTGTATTTAGCTAAATCCTCTGCACTCAAGTCTGCTGAAGTCTTTTCATCAGAACCAGCTGTGTATGTCCAAGCATCTCTAAATGTTCTATCAGACAAGTCAACATCTGTAATTTCGTACTTAGTTCCTGTTGGTAAGTCTTTGTTAGCTATATGTATTAGCTTTTCTTCTTCTGTGCCTGTTAAGGTTGCTAGGAATTTAGGTGCTGCTGTGAGTTGTGCTACAACTGCTTCACCATTTTCATTTGTTAAGGGGTATATTATTTTCATATTAATCTCCAAATACTAAAACGCTAACATAATCTGGGTCTATATAAGCACTAGATTCATTTCTTCGTCTTGTAGAAATTGAGCCAACTGCATATGTATTATCCCATCCATTACCCCAAGCATTATCACCCGACACTACACTATAATTAGCATTGCCCATATTATTAGCAAAATTAACCGTATATTGACCAGTAGAAATATCAGTAATACTGCTTACATTATGACTATCTCTAATAGCTACAGTACCAGTACCATTAAAGTTCACCCAAGCCTTTGCAGTAAACTGTGACAAGCCTCTGCCATCTGACATTACTGCAAACCTATCATTACCAGCACCAGCCACATTAGTATTTGTAGTACATCTAATTAAATATGATGTATTTGATGCATTTTCGTCATAAGTTGTAATTGCTAAAGCATTATCACCAGTTGCATTTTTTGTACTCGCAATATGTGTTGTATAAGTAGATGTATTATTAGATACTTCAAGAGTTGAATCAGGGTCTGCTACTCCAATTCCGACTTTTTCATCCGAAGTAATAGTCATAGCTGTAGCATCAGCACTAGACGAAATACCAGCAACTCCAACTCCTGTTAGGTTAGCACCACTAATCGCTGGTAAGTCACCTGTCAACGCAGTCGCATCAATCGTAGTAGAAGTAAACGCACCAGCAGAACTGATACTTGCTTTCTCTACTCCGTTGGCTTGGAACTTTATATCCTTAGAAGCACCATCAGCGTTTAGTGTTAGATGTTCGTCACTTGATTTTATTGTGGACATTAGTCAGCCTCCGCTATTGTTATGTCACCATCAGCAACTTGTTTAAGAATTTCTTTGTAGTGTCTGTTGGCTGTGTCTATAGGAATGTTATAACTTTGTCCATCTATAGTTGCACTTACAGCACTATTTTGATTAGTTACTGTATCTTTTATATATTTTGCATTTGTAATAACCATTTATAACTCCGCATCTAAATTTAAATCTTCTGATGATATAGAAATAACATAAGCAACTTCGTCAGTAACAGAATGCCCTCCACACCTCAACCTTAAAAAAGAAGATAAACCGTTATAGGGGTCCAGTGTTATTGCATTAGCACTAGAATTAGCATTTCCAGACCTGTGCGTTAAATAACCATTTGATTCAACACTCGGGGCTGTTCTTAAAGGAACTGATAAAGGAAATCCAGTATCAACTCTATTACTACCTACTGCATTACCAGCAAAATACCCTGCTCCATCTGGAAATTTTACAAAATACCTCTGACACAAAGCCAGTTCCTCACCATAACTTCTGTGTTCAAAGTCTGTGGCTGTTGAACCTTTTTCTAGTTGAACTCCTGTAAATCTATATATTTCTGCTGTACTTCCAGCACCAGAAGTAACATTACTCTCTCCAATTTGAAAACATAGTCCAAGTCCTCTTGTTACCATATTAGCAGTTACAGTAAATGTTG
>Ga0208149_1001010_pt1 | contig 10615 bp, 14 predicted proteins | sample DEB08_DNA_15_FD_184533 | JGI IMG/M metagenome (GOLD analysis project Ga0208149, IMG submission 184533) | Aqueous microbial communities from the Delaware River and Bay under freshwater to marine salinity gradient to study organic matter... | ecosystem: Environmental > Aquatic > Marine > Coastal ... | reverse complement strand
ACCAGCAAGAGATAGACATATCGCCTGTCACCCTATTGCTTACAGTATCAGGTATGGTAGCATAATCATCTACACCATCAAAGTCAACGGAGTAGGTATTGGTGAATGCTATTGGTACGTCAGTTGAAAAAGTTGGGCCATTGGTGAGTGTTGCAGTGTGACCATTACCAGATGAGTCGGCTACAGTAGTTCCTGTGTTTTCTTCCATTCGCCAGTAGCCCACTAAGTTAGACTCACTAGAAAGGTCTGTAGGTGTACCACTGTTGTAAATATTGCTCACTTGTGTGCTGGTTAGTTCCGCACTAAATACTGCTAATTCATCTATCTTTCCGTTTGCGTAGTCAGGAACAAAGTTAGCACCACCGATCCAAACATCAGTGGTAGTGTTGTGCATGGCCGTATATACACCACCTTGGTTATTGCCAGTACTTAATACGATCCCGTTTAGGTATAGCTTCATACCATTATAGGCAGTTGATCCACCTGTTCCGTCATACGTCATTACAACGTGTATCCAAGAGCCTTCGTAAGACTGAATATTAGATGATGAGTACACACCCCTGTAATTTGAGGCAGCACCATCGTACAAGTTGACTGCGAGCCTATCTAGGCCATCTACACAAAAGATGTACTCGATATTGGCACTATTGGTTTGTTTCGAGAAGATTCGGAACTTAGTAGCATCATCCATCTTAACCCAAGCGGAAATGCTAAATGCAGAGTCAGTAGAACCATTACCGAAAGATAAATCATTAGCATCTGCGATGGCCGCATAATCATCTACACCATCAAAGTCTACAGAATATTTATTAAACACAGGAACTGGTACGTCCTCGACAAACGTAGGTCCATTCACAAGTGTAGCATCATTGCCGCCGCTACCTTGGTCAGTAATCGTAGTTCCAGTCCCGCCATCGTTGTCACCCATACGCCAATGACCCACAGGATCTAATGATGCCGTATCACCCATATTCCCGCCGCCATACAGTGTGGTGACATTGCCGCTCGTTAACTCGTAATCAAAAATTGCAGCTTCCTTAAATCTGCCAGCATCATAGCGAAACCATGTAATTGCCCCTAAATCAATTGACGCGGCTGTATCATGCATTGCAACATAAGTACCATTTGATCCTTGAGCCGTTGTTGTCAATGTGCCGTCTACATAAATCTCCAATCCGCTACTATTCGAACTTCCATCGTATGTGACCACAATGTGATACCACCGATCTGTAGCATAAGCACCTGTCGATTGTGCATAAATGCGGTTATTATTATCCACATCGTACAAATAGTACTCCATCACTGTTGTGCTGTTCATCAGCAATAGAAACTCACGATCCGAGGTGGAGTTTGCTTTGCTCGCAACATAAAAAGGGAACGCATTCGGCTTTACCCAAAAAGACATACTAAATGCACTATCAGAACTTCCATTCCCAAAACTAAGATCCGCCGAATCAGGGATAGTGATATAATCATCAACACCATCAAGGTCTACAGCGTAGGTCTGTGCAATTGGGGTTGATGTTGGTGGTATTTGTGTAATGCCATTACAAGCCTGTATTGCACTACAAGCCTGTATTACACTCGGAGACTGTACTGCCGATAAGCCTAACATTAGTAACCAGTAGTTGAACCAGTGGCAGTTACTGTGTATGTGCCATCTGTTCTTGCTGTTACGTTGCCTCGGAGTTGAGCATAATGCCCATACTCATCACGTACTACTGTGTCTCCATCAGCAGTGATTGCCTCTGAGTGTATCGTCACCCATGCTCCTTGTAGATATGCTTGAATAGCTACCGTGCCGCCTGTGGTGACAGATGCCGCAGTGATTACAAACGTCCAACCTTTTTGTCGGTTAGCTTTAAGTGCGGTTCCTGCTCCTGTTGCTGTGACAGCATCAAGTAGTGTTACTTCTTTTACGTCTGGAAGTGCCATGATTAATATTGGTTAGTGCTTACACCAGATTGACCAGACTGTATGCCGCCTGTGGTGGGTCTGCGAGTGGTTAATTGTGAAGTGCCACGTTTGCGTTTAATCCCGCCGCTCCGCTTTGATGTAGCGGGTTCTACCATTCCCGCTCGCTTAAAAGGAGGAGGAGGGGCAGGAGGTGGAGGTGGAGGGGCTTCCATTGAACTACCGAAACACATAACTACGCTTTCTCTAGGATATTTTGTTTTTATTTTGGAACTTGTAAACTGCTTCTAAGTGTCGGAACACACGTCTCTCGCCTGATTTCATCCATATTTCTCGGTCTGAATCTTGGGGGTCAGGACACCTTTCGGGAAACTTTTGGTTTATGTATGCAAGCAGTGGCTCGCTTACTGATGGTGCGTTCTTCATTCCCTCACATATGTACTGAATAATATGGGCTTGCAAATCTTTTTTATTTTTTTCTTGCGGTTTTTCGATTTATTCAAATTCTGGGCGATCTCTTAAATTATGAATTGGACTTCGATAGACATCGGCAACCTTATGGGCGTGACCCATTGGAAGGAGCAAGCAAGGGTGGAGACCTTATTAGTCAAACCTCGTGGCAATAAAGGTGCATACTACTACGGTGATAAAGTGGTGCGTTCCAAATGCAGTGCGATCCTTCACATTATTGCTCGGTCTGATTTCATAGTGATGGAGCGTGGCATGGGTGCTAGGGCTAATGTGGTCAATGCTCAGGCAAAACTCAGAGGCTACATAGAAGGTCTTTGCGACCTCAATAAGGTGCAGACTAGGGAAATTCTGCCATCTGAGTGGAGAAGGCCCATAAAAGAGCATCTTGGGGTGAGCTGGCCTAAAAAGTCGGAAGATCAAAAGCGGCTTGCACAACAAGTGGTGAAAAAACTTTACGGAATTGACGTATCTGAAGACGAGGCAGACTCGATCTGCATAGGATGGTCGGCAATTCGACTCGGATACATTAACCTAAAATAATACAACTATGAAAGAAGCAATAATTACAGTGGTAGTCACTTGGACTGCCATCACAACTTTTCTTGCGTGGTGCTTAATTCACGCAGGCAAATCAAAAAATAACCAAAACCAATCACAATAATGAGTGAACTACACAAAACTACTGGCACATTAGTTGCCATTACACAAACTGAATTGAAAGGCCCGAAAGGTTTTCCAATGGCGAAACTTGCACTTCGCACTGATAAGAATGAGAAAGGATATGACTCGCTGGAGGTATATTCCATCAAAGGCGATAAGTGTGAAGAGGTACACAAGCAAGGATTGCGTTCTGGCCAACGTGTCACTGCAACATGGGTTGTAGATGGAAACGAATGGAAAGATAGCTACTTTGAAGGTGTGAAGCTGATTGGTGTAAAAGTTGAAGCTGGATCTGTACAGCAACAACAGCAACTTGCTCCGTATTCTGACAATGTACTTGATTCTGAGGAGGTTCCGTTTTGATGAAAGAGTTAGCTAAAGCACTTCTCAAAGTGCATCAAGAAATGCCCAACGTGGGCAATAACGCAGTCAACGGACACTTCCGTAGCGACTACGCAACACTGGATCACATCATCGGGTTGATAAAACCAGTCTTTCTAAAACATGGCATCATTGTAAAAGAAGGATGCAATGACGGAAAGGTTTCAATACAACTCCTGCATGCTGAAAGTGAACAGTTTGATGACCTGTGCGAAATTGATCTTGTGTGCAAAGACCCAAGCAATCCGCAACAACAGAAGAGTGCTGAAACTTACGCAAGGCGTAGGCTATGGCAACTAAAGGCAGGTATTTGCCCTGCTGGTGAGGACGATGATGCTAACAGTGCGTCACAAGGGCCAAGCAAGGCTCAACCTACTCAAGACCCGTTAGCACTGCTAAAGCCGCATGAAGCTGCGATTATCGCATTTGCAGCATCACACAGCACCCTTATCACGGGAGTGCATGAGTTACCTAGCAGTTGGTTGAAAGACCCTCAGAAGCTTATTAAAAACGCTACCGAGTATGCTGCCAAGAATACTGTCACCAAGGAGGTAGCGAAATGAGTAACTATCTTGCATTTGATATTGAGACAGGGCCGACCAAGAATGCCCTATCCTACTTCTCTCGCAGTGATGTAAATCTTGGTGTCCTTAAAGATCCAGTAAAGATTGAGGCCAAGATCGCTAAAGCAGAAGATGAATTTCTGGACAAAGCCGCAATTTCCCCTTTTACGGGGAAGGTGTTGGCAGTCGGGTTGACTGATGGTGCAGTGCATGAAGTGCTGACCTACGAGAGTGAAAAGCGTCTTATTAGTGAAACACTAGAGCGGGTAAGTGATCAGTTAATGAAACAACAACCCGTTGTCGGGTGGAATATTATAGAGTTCGACTTCCCTTTCTTATATCAACGAGCAATGATGCTTGGTGTATCCTGGCCATCGCACTTATGGGACTTGAAGAAAGGTTATCCCCATAGCCAGATTATTGACCTGATGCGTTATTGGAATATGGGAAGTTGGAAAAAAATGACAAAAATGGACACAGTCAATCGTTTCCTGTGTGGATTTGGCAAACCCAGTGGCGTAACGGGAGCTGACTTCGCTCGGCTTTTTAACGGAACTCCTGAAGAACGGGAGAAAGCAATCGACTACGCATTGAACGATGTAAAGATTCTCGACAGTCTTACACGTAAGATGCTGAACCTCTAACACTTTAGCAGCAGAATATGGGTGCTGTACGGAAACGAGGCAAAGGTTACTTTCATGACCTTAGAGACCCTAAGTTCTGCTGCTATTCACTTTTACCATGATATACACAATACCAATAATCCTAACAATACACACGAACCACGAACACCTAATGCAGGTGGCAATGAAGTACCTATGAAAACACTAAGCACAATCGCTAAAGAGAACGTAACCAAGGCCCAAATAAAGAGGTCTATGGCAGCAATGAAACGCATGCATATACGCAAGTCTGCTCGCTACATTGAACGGGTTACTGGAGTTGATGTGACTGCATACTTAAAAAAGCAGGGAATAGACCTTGACTAACTAGCACAGAGCATCCATTGTGGGTGCATATTCAACTGTAGCAGGTTGGAGTGATTACACGAAATGAAGCATTACATTATAACTTTGCAGCCTCTCAGGTTGAGTCGGAACGGGATCTTGCTTCTCCCACTGCTACCCGACTCCTTGAGGGGCTGAATTTTTTAGGAGGCCGATATAATGGAATACCCTACATACACATTCAAGAAACCAGATAATGCTATTCTGATGGATGTGAAGGATCACAAGAAGGTTGATGGACAAACTATATTGACGTTTGAAATCAACGGAGAAGATATAGAGAAGATCTATGTAAAAGAAAACTACGGCAACTGCGAGTGTGGACATAGCACAGTGCAATTCGGTTACATATCAGCTAATAATAGCCTAAATGTGTATTGCGATTACTGCTGGAAGAAGTACCCCAAGAGTTTGTCTGGCCCCAAGAAGTCCAAGCGTAGAAACACAAGTCACCAGTATTTTGTAGACCAGCAAAAAGAAGTAGGTCGGTACTTCTGTGAGATGTGTTTCTATGATAAAGACTTGGAAGTACATCATATTGTTGAAGTAAAAGATGGTGGTACTGATGAGCCAGGGAATTTGCAGCTCCTGTGTAATTGTTGCCACACTATCGTGCATCGGATTCGCAACATGAATGCTCGCACAAAACGGGAGGCACTGAAGTGAGAGATAGCTTTATTTTTTACCGCAGTTTTTTCGAGGCTTCAAATGCACTAAATGATGCAGATAAACTGGAGTTGCTTGATGCGATTTGTGAGTTTGGATTAAACCTAAACGAAACCAAAACAAAACCAATGGTTTCTGCTATGTTCTCCTTGATAAAACCTCAACTCGCAGCGAATGCAGCTAGGTACGAGAATGGCAAAAAAGGTGGTCGTCCAAAAACCAAAACAAAACCTAGATCTAACCTAACCAAAACCAAAGCGAAACCTAATGTAAATGTAAATGTAAATGTAAATGGTAATGTAAATGGTAATGAAAAAGAAAAGAAACCATACAAAGAAAATGCCGCTCCTTCGTCGCTGAGTGAGGGGGACTTTCCTGATTTCTGGTTACCATGTTTGAAGAAGGTGGCAAGACCTGCTGCCCTACAAGCTTGGAAACGTATGCGGAAGGAGAAGCGTACCGATCTCACTGCGTTGGAACTTGTGGAACGATACAACAAGGCAGTAGAGGTAAGTGCTGCTGAGAAGAATGGGTCAAAGAAATTCGCACCACATCCATCAACGTGGCTTAACCAAGACCGATGGAATGATGAAATAGAGGAACCACCAAAGAAGTTTCCTTTTACATTGCCGCAAAATGAGTATGGATACAATGGTGGTATCTACCCTGAACTTCATGGTCAAAGGTTCTATGTGGAGAATTGGGATGAAGGTAGGGTGTTTGATGAGCAAGGGAATGAACTGGTGAAGATTTGGTGTATCGGTGATATGGAATACGGGCCTCGGTTGTAATGCAGTACGAGATAGAGAAATACATCGGGCAACCACGGAGGGTTAATGGCACTCGCCACTACTACGACTGTCCTCAATGCAAGGTGAAGGACGGAACTGGTACACTGGTGGTCGAGTGGGATAAGGACAAGTTTGTTTGTAACCACATGAACTCCTGTGGATACAAAGGAACTATATCGAAGACGTTAGCTTATGACGCTGGCATCAGGCAAAACAACACCCAACACAAACCAATGGAAGATTTCTACAAACCCAAAGAACAGAAACCCACCTACTCCATTGGTGAGGTGCAACCATTTCGCCATAAGGTGGATAAGTCAGAGGACTACAATCCACGCAATGACAGGGTGCAGCAACTTACTGCCATGTTCAAACCAGAGGACAAGTTGGTTGCCTGCATTGATGCCAACTATGGTATGCCTGTTGAGATGACGATGGCAGAGTTGAAAGATGCGGAAGGGAACTATACACACATCAAGGTCAATGCTGGTGGAAGTAAAGCAGAAGATATTGCAGACCTGCGATACACATTGATCGAGTGTGATGAAATTGCCGATCCGCAAGTGCAAGCTGCATACATCCGTCAGTTGTCCTTACCAGTGGTGACAGTGACATGGAGTGGAAATAAATCTATCCATGCTGTGGTGAAGGTGGATGCTGCTGACCTTGCTGAATATGAGAGTCGGGTGGATTTACTGCATGAGGTTTGCAATGGTGTTGGCTTCAAGGTGGACAACACAAAGGACTGTTGCCGATACACAAGGCTTGCAGGTGGAATCAATACGAAGAGTGAATTGAAGGAACCAAAGCGGATTCAGCGATTACTTGAGGGAAAAACTGGAGCTACAAACTGGCAAGAGTGGGAGCAAAAGTACCTACCAAAGTTGATTGTCACCGAGAACGTCAAGGACTCCAGTGAGATTGAGGCGAAGAACGTAAAACCAGGGTTCTCTTCTGGGTTTGCGACACACGATTACAACGACAGTGGAATGAAAGGTGGAGACTTGGTTCTCCTCACAGGGAGACGCAACCAAGGTAAGACCACCTTTTCTCGACAGATGGTGATTGCCGCAGCAAAGCAGAAGATCAAAAGCATGGTCTGGTATGCGGAAGCAGATGAAGCACTAGAGAAGGGGTATCTTGTGCGACTGGTAGCAACTAGCGACGAGGTGGACAAGATGGATAATGGCTATGGTCGCACCACTTGGCTTGCAACCAAGGAGGCACAGGACAGATTTAACCAAGAGTACCAGAACTACATCAGCATGTACATCAAACCGCTGGCACTAGACGTTCCTGTGTTTACCGATCTACTGTGTCGAATGAGGGAGCAAGCAAAACTCGGTGTTCGATTATTTGTGATCGACAACATGATGAAGCTTACAACCGATCAAGCAAATACACTGGATGCACAGAAGCGTATCATCGCTGACCTGAAGGAGTTTGCTGTACGCAGTGATACTGTCATCGTGTTGATCTGCCATCCCCGCAAAGGAGATGGTGACCAGTCAATCTCTGGAGCACAGGAGCAGGAGAATACTGCGGATACCATTCTGCGCTTTTCTCGTTGTGATGGAGTGCCTGCTAGTCAGAAAGACTTTCCACAGCAAGACTCAGCTAAGGTCACTGCCAAGGTGGTTTGTGACAAGATCCGTAATGGAGGAACTATGCACCCCATGTATTTTGAGTTTGACCATGAGCGGCAAGCCAACATTGAGGTGGTGTATTTACCTGACATAAAATGGAGTGCCGATCAGTACATGAAAGATGGATTTTTTAGTAGAAGTCCAACACTGACACCCGCACTTGACTCAGAGAACCCCTTCTAGAAAGCGTTCTAATGCCTCTATAATGCGATTACAAAACAAACACATACCAATACACCAATTTAACCTGATCTCAAACGAGAGACACAACACTAACGAAAGAAATACTATGAGTTACAACTGGCACAGCGACGACTTCAATCAGAAGTTACGTGAACATGAAAGATATATGGATGCACTGATGGATCACCACAATGGCGAAGAACCTGAGTACGATCCTGAAGACGACATCGACGATGATCACCCACGCCTTATGCGTTTGAGAGGAGAAGTAGAATGAGCGGATACACAGGACTACTTACCAACCATGATTGCTACCATGCACCGACTCTACCTGACTTGCTGGAGCATTACCCTCGTAGTAGGGTACATGGTGTACTCATTTACCAAACACCAACTAACGAACGCTGTCGCTTGGTTCTGCCAGAGGAGGTTGATAAAGCACTGATGGAGTTGGACAATAAACACTTACTAGGAGAGTAACTATGAACCACGAAGAACTACAACAGCAATACGCATTGGACGAACTCCTACACCCAGAAGGCAAGCCTTGGAGGTATTGGCAGGTCAATATGGCAAAACCAGGGGTAGATGGTTGGGTGAACATTTGCGAAGCGGACACTCCTATTGTATGGGATAGTAAAATCGAATACCGCCGCAAATTCACCGCACCTAATTGGGATGAGGAGTTATCCTCTAAAGAGGTCGCTGAGTGTGATGATTGGCCAGACTTCACAATTAAAACAAACGAACAAGGAGTAATCTGCATCCGAGATGTTGATGACAAGGTTTGGACAGAAAGAGTAGGGTGGACACATAAACCAAGAATATCACTCTTGAGGCACTTCAAGAAACGTAGGGAGGCAGCACTTGCCACCTACGGCAACGCAGAGGAATCGCAAGAGGTCACAAAACGTGACCACAAACCAAGTAAAGATGAAATCCTGCGTGATGAAGCTATCGCACGTTTTACCGAGAAAGCTACCAGTAAGTTTAACGCTGGCATTCAAGAACATAATCCCAATGGCGGTAATGACTTGGAAGATCGTGCTACGTTTGCTGACCTTGAAGATGAGATTATTGACCTGTGGTATTACGTGCAGGGACTTAAGCGTAGGATACACAGGACATGAAGTACTGTCATCTCTGTGGCTCCAAGATGCAGGTAGCAGACACACGAGAGTTATCGGAGAACTTGGACAACTCTCATGCTTTCGGGTGCGTCAAGTATGGTCTTGCTGCTGGTGAAAAGCGTGGCATTGTCAGGGAAAGACGTTGCCCGAACTGCAATGAGACTGTGTACACAAGGGAAGTTGTGATACACATAAAAGAGCGTAATCCCACGAGGTTTAAACTGTAGTTAAATATTGTAGTACAACTGACTCACTTGACCTTTAGTCTTATGCAATTCAAACGCTTGTGTACCTCGCTTATTGCCGATGTAACCCATTGACGCATGCCATGCATCACTACTGGCAAGACTGCTCAAAAACGTAACCTCTAACCCGCTCGACTCATCAACAACATACGGGGGAATGACCTTTCGTGTATGCACATGGCCCAGCCTAGCATACCTATGCTTGGTTTGACCCCAGAGTTGTGCCTGTTCTGCTGCCACTACCTTGGCCCAATGATCGGCCTTGAGTTTATCTCCGTGTCCGTAGCAAGATAGGCACTCGCCCCATGTCGCATACTTGCGTGGTGTAGACTGGTTGCATACTGTAATGCGTTCCTCTTGCCACCAGAAAGCTTCTAATACTTGTGCAAGCCAACGACTGGACTCTTGATCGTGATTGCCTTCAATCACATAGATCTCAAGTTGTGGAGCGTACAGGGAAAGCAAACACACCGCATCATACACGGCTGCGATTAGTTTCTTGATCACCAAGTTGTACCTCGTATCCACATCTAATTGATGTTTGCTCGCCTTGGTCTGGTTACTGGAGTCATCCATGTGCAACGTATCACCACCAAGAACCAAGCGTATCGTGTGTGGTTTGTTCAACCTGGTTGCCAGATCCTCAATAGACTCCATCAATCTGCGAGCTGCAATGTCAGTATCGTAATCCGCATCGCCAGTTTCGTCAGCACAAGCATACATCCCGAAATGTAAATCATAGGTGCAGATTTCCGCACAAAGACTATCATGGGCATACTTGCGTGGTGGTCGCTTCTTAGGTAAGTATCCCTGATCCTTTACCCGATTCACCAAACCTTCTACAAAGTCAGCACTGAATGCACGTTCTGCCGAATACTTGTGCCAAGCTAGCTTTGCCTCACCATCAGCACCATACAGCACAGACTGCCCGTGCATATGCATCTTGTCAGGCGTTACG
>Ga0208149_1000980_pt1 | contig 10815 bp, 9 predicted proteins | sample DEB08_DNA_15_FD_184533 | JGI IMG/M metagenome (GOLD analysis project Ga0208149, IMG submission 184533) | Aqueous microbial communities from the Delaware River and Bay under freshwater to marine salinity gradient to study organic matter... | ecosystem: Environmental > Aquatic > Marine > Coastal ... | reverse complement strand
CACAAGGATTCACCGCCGGTTATACGCCCATTTTTTACTTAATAAAGAATTTTTTTCCCCCAAGAGATCTATTACGAATTTATAATTTGTTTGTTACCCATTTTAGAATAATAGATGATGATACTCAACCAGATTTTATACCTAAAGGAAATATACTTCATCAGACTTTCACAACTTTAACACCGTTAACTATGTTTATTTTAAGATTTAAAACTTTTAACCCCGAAACTGAAGATTTTTTTAGACAAATGTGTATTGATTTTTCAAAAATTAATGGTGTAGAAACTACTACACCTTTTATTGATTATCGAGATAAGTATGGTCTCACCATTTTAGATTATGCAGAAGCAAGTGGGGTTCAACAATATGTTGATATAATTAAAGAAATTTATCCCGATGCCAAAAGAGGAACTGAACTTCCTCCACAAGAAAATAATTTAACTTTTCCTTTTTTTAAATTTCCAAATCCACCTATGACAATTGAATTGCTAAGAGTTTTTGAAGATGATATTCCTGAACCTAGAACACCTCCAATTATGGCAAGTCCTGAGGCACCTCCACCGCTTAGGAGAGATTCTGAGGATTCAAATCCCCAAATGGGCGATCTTTCTGATGAAGAGGAGGAAGTGGTTCCTGAATTAAATCCAAGTGAAATAGAACTTCCTGATCCCTTACCTGATGATAGAGAAGAATTGAAACAATTGTTAAATAATTTAGTTTCAAAGATGAAAAGATTTAACGCGAGCAATCATATATTTTCCCTTATAATAAATATGTCTAAAATACTTACCAAAGATTATTCATTAGTCAACGAACCTCTTGATGCACTGAATGGAGCTCCTGTTATGTTCTCAGTTTTTTTAATAAATCCTGAAAGTAAATTAATTGTTGATAATTTTATTCAAATGATGAAAGGATTTGAAGTAAATCCACTTTTAAGTGGGAGTGATGGAACAATTTTAGAAACTTCTATCAAGGAGAATAATTTAAATGTTTTAAAATCAATTATAAAGAATTTTAAGTTTGATAAATTGCTTAAAGAAGAAAGTGATGTTCTTCCAGTTTATCAATTAGCAAATGAACAATTTGAAATGAATATTGATAATGAAAATGCAAAACAAATTCTTCAAGAAATTTTCTATTCATTAATGTGGATAGTTTTAGAAAGTCAAAATGAAGAAAATTATAAATGGTTACCCTCCACTATAAATAACAAGGCTATATATTTAGGTGAAGAAATAAAAGATTTACCTTATTATGAAACTGTTTGTAAAGGTATAGTTGAAAAAACAGGAAATATAATAAAAAATGATGTAAAGATTTTAGAATTCCTTTTAAAAAATGGAGCTCATGCTTTTTATAGTAACCCTTATATTGATATTAATGAGGATTCTCCACTTGGTATGGTTCTATTTGAAAGAAAGGAACCAGCAGAACCAAGTCCAGAAATGGTTAAATTGTTATTAGATTATGGAGCACAAATGTATACAGGATATACATATAATCCAGATGACCGTGAAAAATATGATTGGGATTTCATCGATTACATACTTGAGGATATGGAAGAAGCATCACCGGAAAATAAAGAAAAATATGAACAAATTATTTCTATTTTGTATAATGCTTTAGCGCTTGAAATTATTCTTTCCACTCCTCTATCTGATCCTGTTCGATTTCCGGAGAGAGAAGATATGTTAAATAATTTAATTAAATATCATCCTGCTGCATTTTCTGGTTATCCCAAACCAGAAGTAGAATTCACTCAACAAGAAATTAATCCAGAAGATTTAGTGTATGACGTCATTACTTTAGAAGAAACAAAAATAGCGGATTTTTTAGCTGAAGATAGAGAAAATCATATTGTTATGAGGGATTATGATAATCCCGAATCAACTTTTTTAATAAACTTAAATAATTTTAGAAAAGCAATTGAAGTGGACTATACTCCACTCGGACCAGGAGAAATTGACGAAAAAAATGTTCCTCCAGATTTGATTGAAAATCCAGATTATGATGATGAAAAACCTGATGATCCTGATACAAATCCAACTCATATTATACAAACCTACGATCCAGCTAATCCAAATCATGTCCCACTTCCAGGTAAGAAAGGAGGTAGTGGAATAATGTATAAATGTAATGAAGTTTCAGATGGAACACTTATAACGCTAGGGTCTGTTAATAATATGGTTCCTTACTTTGATCTTAAGAGTGTAGCTGGTTGGGGAGGTTTAATACCACTTCTAGAACTATATAGTAAACTTTTGAATTTTCCATATGAAGAACGAGGTCAATATTTTAATTATAAAGTGTTGGATCAGGTAGTTAATCCTTTGTCGGGAATAGCATCAATTGCATATGCCAATGATTATGAACATAATAGATATGGCGGGCTTCTAAACTATGTAAGTGGATCACACTGTCAAGATGGACAATTTGGAAATGTAACAACTATAATACCTGCGAAAATGGGTATTCCAAAAAAAGGGGGCAAGAAAAAAAATAAGACGGTAAGAAAAAAGAAACAATTTAAAATTAAAAAAACACTTCGTAGGCGTAGAAAGAGGAAATCAAAAAATTGATCGTATATTAATTTATTAATTTAATATACAATCTACATACGATGCCGTCTGGTTTTAACCCTCATAATACAACTCAAGATTGGGAAACTGTTGTCCTTCGTGGTAAGGGAGAAAATGTAAATGCCAAAAAGAAACGAGATGGGCAAACTGAGACAAGGAATAAATTTGATGGAACAAAGTCCTCTGCTATGCGCAAACTAGATGATGCAACAGAAGTAGTAAAGCCTCAGAGAATTAATCCTAAAATTAAGGAACTAATTATGAAAGCTCGGACTGCTAAAAAGATTAGTCAGAAAGAACTAGCTCAGCGTGCACAAGTGCAACCAAGTGTTATTCAACAGTATGAAGCCGGAAAGGCAAAAGCTGAGGTAGGGGTTCTTCGTAAGATGGAAAAGATACTAGGCGTGAAGCTAACTGGAAAAGATTTTAATGGAATAAATGTTTAATTTATTAATTTATTAATTAATGTTATTTAGTAAAAAATTCTTTTTTTCTGATTTAAATATATATAGAATGAGTGTTAGAAGAAGACCTACTTTACCTTCAGCTGGTTCGCATGAATTTCCTCTACATATTTTACCATCAAATGATGAACATGGTCATGATGGACCTGTTCCTCGTTCAGGGGTAGATGCATTACATTTTAGTCATGATATGCATGATGCTGCTTCATCGGCATCTGTTACTACTCACGGTAGTCACTCTGTTGGCCCTCCTGTTAATAGTGGTGATAATCAAGACGATAATGAAATTCTAAACAAAGTTTTTATTTTACTAAAAAAAAAATATGAAAAAGAAAGGGAGCGAGGTCTTGTGAGACCAGTAAGACCGGATGCAGCTCAAATTGAATATGCAATTCACGTAGATCATGATCTTATTCGTGAAATTGAACAAAAGTTAAGTGTTTCATCTTCAAGATTACAGCAGATTTCTCCTCTTGCTATAAGAGTATGGATGGAAACTGTAGGTAAACATCCTATGGGTGGAAAGCGTAAGGGAACCAAGCGTAAGGGAACCAAGCGTAAGGGAACCAAGCGTAAGGGAACCAAGCGTAAGGGAACCAAGCGTAAGGGAACCAAGCGTAAGGGAACTAAAAAATAATTAAATTTTATAATCTAACTAAAAAAGCCAATTAAAATCTGGTAATAATGAAGAAAATTCACTACGCTCTTCTTTTTGAACAGGGATTGTGGACTTACTTTCCCCTAATGATATGGGAGGTGTCATTTCGGATAGTTCTCTTTGCACTTCTGTTTCATTTTCATCTAATCCAGTTCTACATGCATGAAATAGTAATAATGTATTTGTTCCTTCAAATGCTTCTACTATATCTGATATATTAATTTTGTTATGTGGATTATTTTTATATGTTGCTCTTATAAAAGCCATTTTATTTTTTGCGGCATCTGTTGCATTTGCTGCTGTTTCGCCATAATGTAAAGTATCTAATTTTTTAAACTTGCTAAATTCATCATCACTAATATTGTGAGGTTTTAAACCACTTATTTCTTTCCATCCAATCTGATCATTAAATCTATCATCATAAAAAGTTAATCTATAATTATTACATTTTTGATTTAGGCAAAAATGATTTGTAATAACATGTGGATTTTCCATATCTATTTCTGTGACGTTAAATAAAAATGAACTATGATAACAACCTTCGCCTCCTCTAAAAAAACACCTAGATGATCGTGTGGGTATATTACTTCCATTTGGATGTTTTCTTGGTTCAAATTCTTCGCTAGGTCCTGCTTCAAAAAGATTTAACTGATTTGCCCATATAAAATTATTTAAAGTGCTAAAATCTTTATTTTTAGTAAAAAAATACGAGTAAGAACCTACTAACCCTAAATTAATAAACTGAACTCCATTAGGTAAATAAAAATCATCTGAGATTGCTCGGCCATGAGCACTTAAAATAATTATGCGGTCATATCCAAATTTATCTGGATTAAACGTAATAGAATATGGTATTCCTTCCTGACATCCTGTATTTGATTTAAACTGTTCTTCTAATGTTAAATGATTGTTTAAATATTTTAATATTTCTGTAAAACCTCTAGCTTTTGCTATAGCCTTCGCAGATAAATTATCTTTATTTACAAAATCTATATTTGCTCCTAATTCGATAAGATATTTTACCATTTCTGACTTATCTTTATTTGTAGCAAGTATTAAGGGAGTATTATTATGATTATCTTTATTATTAATATTTGCACCATAAATTATGAGAAGCCTAGCTATTCTTAAATTTCCGTTATTAGCACTTACCATTAAGGGAGTTACACCATCGTTTGAAGACTGATCAACATTTGCATTATATTCTAGTAACTTTTCTGCTATTCTAAAATGATTTTCTTGAGCTGCTATATAGAGTGGAGTTGTGCCATGTATATCGGCTTGATTCACATTTGCATTAAATGTTACCAGAACGATGACCATATTTAGATATCCTTCTATAGCTGCTATCCATAAAGGAGTTACACCATCTTTTATCGAGTGATTAGGATTCGCTCCATTTTCAAGTAATAACATAGTCATATCTTTATTTTCATTTATTACAGAACCGAATAGAGGCGTTTTTCCTTCTTTATTCGATTTATCAACAAAGGCACCACTTTTAATTAAAGACGATGCCACATTCAGATGATCATAACCCAAATATTTAGCAGTTTCGTAGAGTGCCGTTTCACCTAATTTATTAGTTTCATTAACATCGGCACCATTTTTAATTAATGTTCTTACTTTTAAATCATCCCCGATAGCAGAAGCAATAAAAAGAGGAGTTTCATCTTTATTATTTTTTTCATTTACATTCGCGCCATAATATATTAACAACTGAATTAACACCGCAGTTACCGATGCACTGCCCTCCTCCGTTGTTATTCTCCCGGAATAATCATTTTTTATAGCAACAAAAAGTGGAGTTTCACCATTTATATCTTTATGGTTAACATCTGCTCCATTCTTTAATAATATATTCACTATATTATCCGATTGTGCTGTCTCTAAAGCTATGAAAAGAGGAGTTCTATTTGAACCATCGGTTTCATTCACATTTGCGCCTTTTTCGATCAGCAATTTAACAATTTCAGGTTTTCGATCTAAAATAGCAATTGTTAATAAACTTTTTGGAACTAAAAAAAGAGTAATTTTCTGATTTACATCTTCACCTTCCTCTATTAAATTACGGACTTTACCGATATCATTATTTTTAATAGCTTTTTCCATTTCTGCTGGATTCCCTCCTCTTTTAGAACGTCGTGAAGATTTTTGTTTCTTTTTTAAATGCTTACGAGTATGTTTTTTTCTTAAATTTTTTTTTTTGCCAACATTTCGTTTTTTTGTAAAAAGTCCTTTTGAAGGACTATACCTTTGGGTTTTTGTCATATATATTATATAATTATTATTATTAAATATATAATAATATAGTTACTCTTCTTTTTACATGTTTACTTATAACTTTTAAATAAATGGTGTTAAGCTGGCTTTTTAGATTGCTTTTAAAAAAATAAGCGGCTCATAACCTACACTAGATGCTAATTCAACTTGTTAATCTAGTAATGCTTCAATCTGTGTATGACCCTTTTCTTGGGCAATTTCCTTAGCAGTTTCACCTTTATTATTGCGTTGAGTTTTATCAGCTTTATTTTCTAAGAGTAATTTTACCATATCTATATTACCTTTAAAAGTAGCTATCATAAGCGGAGTGTTACCGTTATTATCCGGCTGATCAACATTCGCTTGAGCCTCAATCAGTATCCTCGCCACTTCCAAATGGTCCTTGTCAACAGCAATATAGAGTGGAGTTGCACCTTTATACCAACCTTCTTTCGTGGCCTGATTAACATTCGCATGTGCTTCAATAAGCTCCCTCGCTATTTCCGAATTGCCTTCCATAGCTGCTCTCCACAGGGGGGTGTCGCCCTTATCATTTGTCATATTAACATCTGCTTGAGCCTCAATCAATATCTTTACCATTTCCAAACTTCCCTCCTGCACAGCAGTTAAGAGGGGAGTAAAACCACCTACATCCTGCTTGAGCCTCAATTAGCATTTTTACCAACCCAACATGGCCAAATCGAATAGCCACGAATAGCGGGGTCTCGCCATCATGATCCGCCTGATTAACATTTGCTTGAGCCTCAATAAGCACCCTCGCCACGTCCAAATGGCCCTTCGCGGCAGCAATAAGCAGTGGAGTATAACCGCCTGTATCACTATAATTATTTACATTTGCCCCTTCACTAATGAGTTGTTTTACTTTTTCTGTATTACCTTCACTAGCTGCTTTTAAAATATATTCTGGATTTCCTCCTCTTTTAGAACGTCGTGAAGATTTTTGTTTCTTTTTTAAATGCTTACGAGTATATTTTTTTCTTAAATGTTTTTTTACAACATTTCGTTTTTTTGTAATCTTTTGTCTCGGACGACTATATCTTTTGGTTTTAGACATCTTTATATAATAATGATATAAATTAGTTTCTTTTCTTTTTTTTTTTACGTGTTTTCTTCTTTCCACCTTTCTTCTTTTTTGTTTGTTTTTTAGGGTTAGATTCTTCTGCGCCATTTTCTTTGAGCAATTTAATTAATTCCTTCTGATTTTCTAGCTGACTGTGCGTTTGAAAAACACGTGACCTTTTTACAATACTCAAAGGAGTTTCCTTTTTTAAACTTCTCCTATTTATTTCTGCACCATTTTGTAATAATTGTTTTACAGCTGGAATATTCTTATGTTTAACTGCTGTGAAAATTGGGGATTCCCAATAATGATTTAAAGTGTCAATATTCATTCTTGCATCAATAAGAAGTTTCAATACTTCTGGATTTGGATTTTTTGTAGCATCATGTATAATTGTATTACCTTGCTCATCTTTGTAATTAAGATTAGCTCCTTGACTGAGAAGAAAATCAATTATCTCGGGTGTCCCATATTTTACAGCAATACTTAATGGAGTTGAATTATTATCTAGAGGTTGATTTACATTTAATGGGGAAATCCATCTTTTTAAATCTCTTACACTTCCACTTTCTATAGCATCATAAATTTTATTGTTAATATCTTTTATCTGGGGTGGTGGCGATTTATCAGAAAGATTTCTTACAACTCCATCATCATCATATTGTAACGTTCTACACGAATGAAATAAAATTAATGTGTTAGTTCCTTCAAAAGCTTCTACTATATCTGAAATTTTTATATCATAACCACTTCTATATAAATATTTAATATCGGCCATTTTTTGGCGTGCCTTTTCGGTTTCTTGTCCTGAGGTTGTCCCATAATCTAATGTCTCGAAATCATTAAATTCAACTATTCCATTTTTATTAGTTGGATAATATGTCCCATTTATTTCTTTCCAACCAAGTTGTAAGTTAAGTTTTGGGTTATCATCATGAAAAGTTAAACTATAATTATTACATACTTGACCTAGACAATAATGATTTGTAACGGGATGCAATCTTTCACTTTCATCAGAAGGTGATTGATGCTTAAATGCAGTAAATATTACTCCTTCCCCTCTAATAAAATGCCTAAAATCAGGACTTGGAATATTACTCTTATTGGGTTGACCTTCTGGTCCTGGCAAAAAAAGCTTATCTTGGTTATTCCATATAAAATCACTTAGTATATTAAAATCTTCGTTTATTAAAAACCAACACTGTCTATCAACTTTTCCTAAATTTATATAATCAACACCCCTAGGTAAGTTAAATGTGCTATCGGCTTCGGAAAAAAAAGAAATATCCATACCTCCATGAGCAAAAAATGCTAGTATACGTTTGGGTTTACCTTCAATTGAATACGGAACTCCCTCCATACATCCGGTTCCTTGCCATACAGACATATCTATCTATAATAATGTCACATAAATTATTCAAAATTTAAATAATCCATATATTTTACTTCCAAAGGAACATCACATGAAGGAGGGCTTTTAGATGTCCATTTTTCTTTCGCCATCACTTCTTTCATCTTTTTAAGACGGCTAGCTATTCCACCGACATTTCTAGGAGGATGATGCTTAACAGCCCATTCAAATTGAAGAGCTTGAATTTTGTTTTGGAAACCACTTACAATACAAACATGTTTCCATCCGGGACCCTTGCTCGTTGTATATTTTGCACCGCCCTTTATTTCTCCGTTGTGTTTTCTTAATCTTTTTACAGGATCAGGAGAGACCCCTGCGTAAGTAAACGGTCCATTTTGTATAATATAAAAAAACCAAATTGGCTCTTCCTTTCTCTCTTTTTCATTTTTTTCCATGACTGGTTAATAATTTAATTTAATAAATTGGAATATTAATTTTTTTAAAATTTGCGTCATAAAGTGGTGCTTTCATATCTACACCATCTTCATCCAAATTACCATGATATTTTATCTTATTTTTTTCAATATGAAAAGTTCCAATATCCTCCCAGTCTGTTGAAGGGCGTCTTGATTTAGTTTTAAGTTTGCTTAATCCTTTCATAGGAACCTTATCCGAAAGGAGAAAGCACGTTTCTCCAGTCTCATAACATTTCAATACGATTCCATTATATCTAAAAATAATATCGGTCCGCATGTCTTCATCATAGATATTTGATAAGAAATATGAATTTTTCCAGTCACCTGACAAGTGTTTCATCCATTCAGAGTCTTGGGGATGAAGCGTTATAATTCCATACTGATCGATTTTGAAAGTTCCAACATCTTCCCACTCATAATAAGATCCAAGTTCTTGATATATGTTAGATGGAATTTTCTTTCCAATAATCAAGATTCCTTCATCTTTACGATAACAATAAAGCATAATTCCAGATCGCTCCCTCATTAAATTCAATTAATGAATACTGTGTTAAAATGTAAACAGTATTCATTTTTATTTTTAAAATCAATTTTTAGTTTTTAGAACAGTTGTCCATAGCATGAATTGTTGGTGGATTAGCTAAAGCATTTTCAGAAGGTGAAAGATCACCTCCTGTGCTATAAGTTAAAGAAAATGGAACGTTACTCATATATTGAACATATCCATTACTTGATGATCCTGCTGCTACAGGAGCTGGGGATCCCCCACCTTGCACTTTCATAAATTGTCTGTGACCAGATGTATGAGATCCTGATGGGACTGTGGCAGGCGAACCACCTCCCATTCTAAAAAGGTCTCTCACATCTCTTAAATATTTGCGTGATTTGCGACGCATTTTTCGTAAATTAATTTTTGATCTTAATTTTTGTTTTTTAGTTTGGCGTTTTCGCATCTTACGTCCACGTTTTGTCATTTTACGCCCACGTTTTGACATTTTTCTTCCTCTTCGGGATTTACGACCTCCACACATATTGTTGTTACATACTTTAACTGGTGCTAAATTTTTACCATAAACACCATCTTTTAATTCTTGACTGTCTTCAAAAGAATGATAATTTGGTCCAGGGGAAGGGCTGCGACCTCCTTTCATTACTATCTCTGGACCAGGGTTACCAGCTGCCGCAGCAACGCCAGTATCAGGACCTGGATAACCTGTAACAGCTCCTACCTTATTAAATAAATTAGGATCGAAGTCTTGTGCATTTTGACGAACATTTCCTTCGGTAACAAAATTAGTATAAGATGATCCGGCTCTCATTTCTAATTATATATTATATGTTAAGATAATAATTTAACTGGCACCCATTTCTTAAATGTGGGATGCATTTTACATTCCATCTTAACCTTTTTATTCAAATCAACAAATTTATCATCGTCCGTATTCTCAAATTCTTCCTCATCATCACTTTCCTCTAGAGCATCCAAATTATTATTTTCCTTAATCGTGCGAAAGATAGAATTCATTAACTTACTTGTTTGGAAATTAGGTATATATGCCATTTGAACAAAATCACCCGAAGTAACGTCTAACAATTGATAATTATCAACTCCAATTGTTGCTACTACATTAAACTCTCTAGTTTCTCTAGTTTGCTCCTCTCTTTCAAATGCTTTATACATCATTTTATAAGCATTATTATTTGTAAAATTCTTACACAGGATAGAGTAGATTTGATAGGGTAAAGTATGAATCTCTTTAATTAACCACTTAAAAGAATTTGTAATTAAAGGCATACCAAAAATCATTTCATTTGGAACAATTTTAACTTGCTTTAATTCATTTTTAAAAAGTCCCTCAAGTAAACGTAATCGATCTTTATTTGATTTATTGTGAATTCTCTCATTTTTATACATAAAAATATTTTCTACACAGAAAAAAT
>Ga0208149_1000974_pt1 | contig 10828 bp, 30 predicted proteins | sample DEB08_DNA_15_FD_184533 | JGI IMG/M metagenome (GOLD analysis project Ga0208149, IMG submission 184533) | Aqueous microbial communities from the Delaware River and Bay under freshwater to marine salinity gradient to study organic matter... | ecosystem: Environmental > Aquatic > Marine > Coastal ... | reverse complement strand
CATCATTATTAACAATCCACTTAACAAAGTCTACTGGCTCACTTTTAAAAGGGCATAAATTATGTATATGCTCTCTTATATCGTTAATAATTTCTATTTTCTCTTTTAGCTCTTTATTTTCTAATAAATCACTTATCATTTTTTTTATTTCGTTTTTCATTTTATAATGAATTGGTTAATAACTTTTGATTAAATTAGCCAATTAATTCTAATAGTCAAGTATTTTTTAATAAATAATTGATTGCCTAACCACAAAAGCAATTAGAACAGATATTGTTAATAAGAGGAAGAGTAGGTTATGATTCATCTCGATAATCCATATATTTTACAATATCATCAACATTTCTAATAGGAAATTTCTTGCCATCTTTTAAATGATAATAATATTTATCGCTTCCGTCTGTTTCAAACAAAAGATAACTAGCTAATTCATCGCCTAATATGTCATCAAGTAATTTTGTAACCCCTGTCAAATAATCATCATCTATTGATTGAATGTAGGGCGTAAATTCTGGGATTAGATTTCTAATTTTATCGTTTAGCTTTTCGTACTTCTTTTGTTTGGCGTGTAAAAGTTTAAGTAGTGCTAAAGCTTCTTTTTTTATCTTATTCATATTATTTTATTAATTTTGGATATTTCTTCCTTAAGTATTTGCGAGCTTCTCTAATTTCTTTAGTCTGTTTTTTTAGAAATTCTTTTATCATTTCTAAAGGCTCTTTTTCTTTCATATCCATTTACTAAAATTAATTACTATTTCCTTTTGTTGTGAAAACCACAATAAAAATGCTCCTATTGCCATTACTCCCAGGATTGATAGTATTATTATTGCTTGTGTCATAATTTTATTTATTTATTAATATATCGTAAATATCTTCAATATGTTCTAGTTCAATTTTTAAAGATTGTTCGCTTTGCTCTGCTTTGATTCCTAGCTCTAATCTTTGCTTGTGGTTTTGTTCCGCTCTTTCAATTCTAAGCTTGCGAGCTTCTAATATTTCTTCTTGTGTTAATTTTGTCATAATTTTTTTAATTTAATTTAAGTTAATAAAAGTGGTTGTTTTACTCTTGCTATACCATCAAAAAGGCTTAATACTTTCATAGCTCATTATTCTTCTTTTGTGTTTTACTTACGCTTTCTCTCAAAGCGGTGGTCAAATTATTTAATAATCTTAAAATGCTTATCACACTTCTTGCATCCAATATAAGTATAAACAACACATCTTTGATCTGGGTTTTTAAAATTAGCACCAAAAGTTTTAGTTACTTTCTCGTGCCTACAGAGTAATTCTTTTAAAAAGTCTTTTATCTCACTCATTCAATCCTCCTTATTTATTGTTGCGCTCTCAAAGCGGTGGTTAAAATTTCTTTCTAGTTATTTCTTCCACCTTTTCCAGAACTTCATTTTGATCTAACAAGTCAATCTCTGAATAAAATTGTCTTGTTGCATCTCCATTATCTAGGCTCATGACTACATAATCCCCTTTTGATAGATCCTCGCTCTTATCACTGATAACCCTAGTAATTCTGTAAGCGTTTATTGTTAAGCCTCCTTTTCCGTAGGGTTGATGCTCATAAACGGTATATACTCTTTGTTTTACTTTGTATTTCATTTCGTTTTAATTTAAGTTAATAAAAGTGGCTGTTTTTCTCTTGCAATGCCCTTTAGAGTATCATAGAATAAGGCTTTATCTTGATCTAGTTTTTCTTTTAGATAGACAGCCATTTTTTTTATTCTGTCATCTGATAGATTTTCTTTAACTTTACAATAGGTGTCCAACATCAACTTAATATCAACATAAAGGGGGCATTTATAGCGACTACAGAACAATCTTTCATAATAAGGTGCATTGAGCCACACACCAACAGTTTTCGCTTGTATGGTTAAATTTTCCTCATATTCTTTCTTTTTCTTCTCAATCTCTTCATCTGTTAATGGTTTTTCAACTAAAATTTCTAACCATTGGGCAAGCGAAGGGTAACCTCCCCATTGTAAATTAAATTTTTTATGCCATTCGTCATTTGTTAAAAGCCAAAGTTCCTGAAATTTCTTTTTAATAACTTCATCTGGTACTTTTTCAGTTTGAGATTGAATTATGTTTAAGAGATTTTCAAAGCCTTTGTTTAGCTTAAAGTTAAAATTCTCCGCCGTTGTTTCAAAAAATGACTCTAGTTTTAATTTTTCCATGCTAACCTCGATATTTCTTTCTTAAAGTTATTTTTAGGCTCAAATACACCCGTGTAATTGCTTTCGATAGAGTTTTCCAAAGCCTCATTAGCTGCACCTATTTTGTTATTTTCAAATTTTACTAATTTTTTAATTACCAACTCAACAGCTTTTTCCGTTGGTAATGCTTTTTTCTTTTTTCTCATATTCAAATATTCATTCCATAATTCAACATCAACAAAATTTGGAATTTGAATTTCTTTTTTTTCTAATTTTTTTTCTTCTTCTTCATTATCATTAACATTTACATTAACATTATCATTAACATTTACATTATAGGCTTTTTTGGGTTTTTCTAAACCCAATGGGTTTTTTGGGTTTTTATCTTTTTTAGGTCTTCCACCCTTTAGTCCGTTAGATCTATTGGCATTTGCTTTCTTTTCGTATTTTAGGTTATCTAGTCTAAATTGGTTCTTAAAGAACAAGAAAAAAGGATAAATTGTTGAGGTGGGTTTTGGTTCTTTTTTAGTAATTTGATACTGAAAAATTGCATCATAAAGCTTACCTTTATCTTGACTAGATAAATGACTAGTTGGCTCATAAAATGATTTAAAAAGTAGAAATGATTCTTTTGACATAACCTTAATATATTAATATTGTAAGAGCAAGGTCGGAGGAAGGCTCTTACAACTTCCCCCTAGATTCGTTGTTGTAATCTAGAAAAGAGTATAAAATACTATGTCAATAATTAATATTTATTTCTATTTATTTTGTTAAAATGATACAGCGGATTGTACTATTTTGAGGATAGCCTTTTAGAGCTTTTATCTTTGTTAGGTTTTCTGATGTAATTTTTCCCAATTTTGTATTGAGTCTTGAATAATAGCTTGTTCTCTCTGATTTTTTTCATTTTTTGGGTGTGTTTATCTATACAATCCCAGCACTCGTAATCATCTTCTTTTGCTTCATTCTTTAGGCAAGTAATGCAGACATTTTTAAGTTGTGGTTTTTCGTAAAATATCTGACCTGTCATTTTAATACAATATCTTTTAAGTTTGATAAACATTGTTCATAATCTGCTAAGTCATAGGAGTTAGTTTTTATCAAGATTTCCGCAAAATCTAATTCTCCTCTTTGAAAATAATCTAACTTATCTCTTGATAATTTTAGTCTATTTAATTGATCTTTAAGAGCTTTAATGTGTAATTCTCTATTCATATTTCCTTGATAATTCAATTAATTCAATTTCCATTTTATGCAATCTTTCTTTTACAATGTCTGGCTTGTAAAATTCTTTTTTATCATCTAACCTAATGATTTCAATTGCTTTTATCAAATCTTTTATTCTCATTTTTATTCTTCTTCGAATTTTCTGTGGTCACAAATTAATTCAGGATGGTTTTTCTTGAAAAATTTACGACATTTATCAATTAATAAATTGTAATAATACTTGTAATTCCTTCCTCTATGTTTAGAATCTATAAAATGCAACGATGTGTTTAATAAATAATTACAATCATGCAGTTGTTTTTTTCTCAAACGATTTTTATTAGCCAAAAGTTGAATTAAAATAGTATCAATAGAATAATCAAGTTTAGCCAACTCTTCTATTATTAAATCAAGCTTCTGCTTATCCGTAGAATCTACCTTCAAGATTAAACTTAAATTAGAAAAAAACTGTGCCAGTTCTATTTTTTCTTGATCTGTCATAATTTTTAATTATATTTCTTTGCTAAATCATAAAGCTCAAGCTCTAAATTATGTAATTCCTCCTTAGTGATATCAGGCTCGTAAAAGCTATTTCTCAAATCACTTAAAACCTCCTCATCATCCCAATTATCCACACAATCCTCAAGCGATATGATTAAATTTTCGCAACTAGAATTAATATCGTCAAAAGAAGTTAATTCTCTTCTTTGCTTGTTCTGTAATTGCATTATTGTTATTGATTCAATAATTTCTTCTTCAATCATAACTATTTAACTAATGGTTTAGTAAAGGCATCCAATGAGTCGCTTCAATTGGATCATTTTTCAACTTATATGAGTTATTCAACACTTCTTTGACGAGGTCAATATCATCACTACTATTTAGATTTTTATATACATAATCTGAAATGGCTTTAGTAGTAACTTGTGATAAATCTTTTAAAGAATCTTTGAGTTCTAGTTTTATTTCTCTTTGCGTAATCATGATGTTATTATGTTATAAATTATAAAAATACTACTCGCATATAAGCAAAGCAGCGGTAAAATATATTCTTTATATTTTTCTAAAAATTTCATAGCGGTTATAATATATTTTAAATCCAAATTGGTTAAGATAGTATTTTAATCTATTTAGCATCTTCCTCCTTAATTTTTAACTCTCCATCTAATACGAAGTGTTTGCTATTTGTTCTTTGCCCCTTAATTGATTTGCAAATTATGGAATTGTAAGCATAACAGGCAGCGTAATATTCAATATCCACTGCGTTAATATTCCTTGCGTTAATATCCCCTGCGTTAATATCCCCTGCGTTAATATCCCCTGCGTTAATATCCCATGCGTTAATATTCCTTGCGTTAATATTCCTTGCGTTAATATCCCATGCGTTAATATCCCCTGCGTTAATATCCCATGCGTTAATATTCCTTGCGTTAATACCCATTGCTTTAATATTCCTTGCGTTAATATTCCTTGCGTTAATATTTGTATCAATGTTAATATCACATCTTATTATTAAATCATCTTCAATGATTATATCGTTGTTAGAGTCAATTAATGCTTCTAGTTCTTCTTGTTTATTTATTATCATTTTGCCTCTTTATTTAATCTGTTAATAACTTTGTAAAGCCTTTTTATTCCAGCAGCACGAGCAACCCTAAGAACTTTAAGGATATTTGAATCACTTAGTTCAATCCTTTTCAGTAGTATTTTTATAGATATTGAATTTTCTACTCTCATAATTAAAAAATTAAAATTGATAAAATAAAAAAAGAAGTAAGTTGAGTTAAAATTAATTTACTAAGTAATATCTCTTTCATAAAAAATTAAATTTATTACTAACATTAGGTTTACCACGCCTTTTAGAGTTTACCACTCCCAAAACCAGTATTACATTTATAATTTAATATGTCAAATAAATGTTTTACAATTCTATTAATATCGTAAAAAGTGTACAAAAATGACAAGGTATGATTTACATATTAATGTATAATAAATGTTTGACAAATATAATTTAATATATTAACATGTCTTTTACTAATCTTAATTAAATAAAAAATGCGAAAAGAACAATTAATAACTTTAAAGGTAAATACTGTAAAAAGTTGGAAAGCCAAGATGAGAAATAAAAATATAAATATTTCAGAACTTGCTAAAGTGGCTAGAGTCTCCAGGGCAACTATTCATAATGCTTTAAAGGGTAGTAATATTCCTAATGTAAATACTATTAATAAAATTGAAGAGGCTTTAAATAATTAATAAGTTTATTAACAAAAACAAATAAGCATGAAAACATTAAAAGAATTTCTAAAAAAACACAATGCTTGTGAAGATGGTTATTTATTCGCTAAAGACTTCACCCTGGAACAATTTTTAAATAATTGTGAAAGAGGTGATTGGATTTTGTGGTTATTTGCTAGATCTAATCCTAGAAATAAGGAATTAAGAACTTTAATCGCAGGTCATTGTGCAAACACAGTAAGACACTTGATGGAAAATGAACGAAGCAAAGAAGCGGTTGACATGGCAATCAAATATGGCGAGGGGAAAGCCACAAGAAAACAATTAGATGATGCTTATGCTGCTGCTTATGCTGCTTATGCTGCTGCTGATGCTGCTAATGCTGCTGCTAATGCTGCTGATGCTGCTGCTGCTACTACTGCTGCTGCTGCTGCTACTACTGCTGCTGCTGCTGCTGCTAATGCTGCTTATGCTGCTTATGCTGCTGCTAATGCTGCTGCTGCTGCTGCTGCTAATGCTGCTGATGCTGCTGATGCTGCTGCTGCTGCTTATGATGCTTATGCCGCTACTAATGCTGCTGCTAGAAAGAAAAACCAGAAACTAACAGCTGATATATGCAGGAAATATTTACCAATTGAAATATGGAATATTAAATAAATATTAACAAAAACAAATAAGCAATTTTTTCAACCAGAGGTAGGAATGTTAAAATATATAAAAAATAGTTGGAATATATTTATTTCAAATAAAGAAATTATAAAAAGGCTAGAAACTAGAAATTTAATTCTCAAGAAGCAAAACCAAGAGCTAAGAAAAGAAAATCTTAAATATGTTATTAGACAAGGAGAGCTAATTAACTATGCTAACGAATTGAGTGTAAGTGATAAGCGTTAAAAATAACATAAGAAAAAGATTAAAAAAAGTTAAAAAAAGTGTTGACATATAGGAAATGAGTTCCTATAATATATTTAACAACTTAAGGTTGTAAGGCCAAATAGGGCCACTTTATTAATTTAATTAAAGGAAAAAATGAAAACAGGACATATTTTATTAAAAAATCCAATTGAAGCAATTAAAACCCCTTTTAAAGATTATGCATTACCAGATGGCTCTTTCATTGGTAAAACTCATTTAACAATAAGAAAGGGTTTTATAGTAGCTATGCACTACTATCTTGCAAGACATCTTCTTTTAGAAACTATAGGCGAAATAAAATATCCAACAGAATCAGAGATAATCGAAGATATTGATAAATATAACAAAATATCTGAACAAAAATTAGCTATTACAAGGCAGGCTAAGTTGGCGGTTGCAATTTTAACTAAAAATAGCGACCTATTAAATGCCAACTTATAAAATGACTCCGCAAAAATTTAAACAAATAAGAAAAGAACTAAACCTAACTCAAAAGCAACTAGCCAAAGAGTTAGGTTTAGAAGGTGATAGACATATCAGATACATAGAATCTGGTCAGCGAGAACTTAAAGGCGTTTTGTTGAAATGTTTTGAATATTATTGTGAGATTAACCAACCCAAACAACAAAGTGATAAGCGTTAAAAATAACATAAGAAAAAGATTAAAAAAAGTTAAAAAAAGTTTATGTAATTCTTTAATTAGCACTAACAAGACTAACATAAATAAAACTAAAAAAGCGGGTGGTAGTGAGTCTTTAAAAAAAGAATATAGTCATTTTTTCTGCGTAAGTTTATAAGTTGGTTGTAAAAAAATTATAACGATAGAAATTTAAGCAATATAGGCGCAATAATTATATGAACAAAAAACAATTCAAACAACACAGACTAGAGCTAGGATTAGAACAAAAAGATTTAGCTAAACTACTAGCTTGCTCAACCGCCTTAATCAGTGCTTACGAACAAGAAAAAAGAAATGCAGATGTCAACAAAAGCCCATTAAGATTGGAGAAGTACAAGAAATTAATAGAAAAGTTTAAAAGAAAGAAAAATGAAACATCTAATTAAATAAAAATGAAAACATTAAAAGTGATTAACTTAATTAAGCCAAAAAAAATAAATGTTGAATTGGGTAAAAATTACTTATTAGTGCCAGACACAGAATTTATCCCATACATAAAAGGTAAAAAGATCTTTGTAGAATGCCCTAACTGCAATAATGATTCAGGTGTAGATCTTGTTAATATTTATGATGATAAACTAAGTCATATATTCCATGAAAGAGATTTAAATGCTTGGAGATGTAATTATTGTTTCCATGATATAAGTTATAGAATGGGCTTGGCTTTAAATTCCCAGGGTTTAAAAGAACATTATCAAAGTTTTGCAAGAGAATATTTATCTATTTTTTTTAAATGATGATTAACTTAATTAAGCCAGAACCTAAATTTAGAAATGGCTACAAAGACAAAAAAAGACTGTCAGATATTCACAAAATACCCTGCGTAAATTGCTTTGCCAAAGGAAGACCGCAAAGAAACAGAACTATTGCCCATCATAAAATAGGGATGGGAATTGGATTAAAAGCAAGTGATTTGTTTACAATGGCAATCTGCGAAAGTTGCCACACAGGAACAAAAGGAATACACAACATACCATTGAAGAAATGGGAAGAAGATAATTTTAGCCAAGATGATTTAATTGAATTAACTAACAAATTACTTGAAAATATTCAATGAAGGAAATAATAGACAGAGTTCATAAACAAATTAATCATATTGCTAATTCTCCTAGAGGCAACCCAGATAAACTAAACAGATTATTGGAATTTTATAAAGAGCTGCTTAATTCCTATAACGCAACAGAGAATAAAATAATTATAGAAAAATACAAAAATCTTGAAAAGAAAAAATAATGCATTTTATTAATTTTAGTTGTTGACATTACTAATACTATGTAGTAGTATAACTTTAACTAAATAATTAACAAATATTGTGAACAAAAAAGAATTTAAACAAAAAAGAAACGAACTAAACTACACCCAAGAAGAGCTAGCCCCTTTAATTAAATGCTCCCTAGCCTCAATACGAGCCTATGAACAAGGTAAAAGAAAACCACACCCAAACACAATTGATAAATTAAATGAATTAATTTTAAGAAAAAGACTTGACATAACTGATACATAGTATTAGTATAAAGGTAACAAAGTTATTAACAATTAAATAAAAAATATTATGTCAGTTACTAAAAAATTTTTTGAAAACAAAAATACAAAATTAACTAAAAGCGGTAAATCAATGACTTTAAGAATAGCTCTTGAAATGCTAGAAAATGGAATTGAGCCAAATTCAAAAAATATTGACAAGGTATTTAAAAAAATATTAGCGACAAATTCGAAAAATATTAACGAAGAAAGAAATATTGTTGAAGGCTTATTAAAGCCAGAAAATATAGCAAAAATTAAACAAAAAATTGCAAATGTCTAATTACAAAGAAAAAGCATTATTTCATTTAAACAATATTATGAAAGAATATGAAAATCAATTTTAATAAAAAGACTAGAAAGAAACTAAAGGCAATAGGTTTTGACACAGATATTATGGGTGTTCATAGAATGCCCAATGTTAGATTTGAGTTACCATGTAAATTTACAGCCGATTATTTACATAATGATATTGAAGTGGGGTTATATAGCTACGTAGGAAGAAACTTTGCGTATTACTCTAAACTAAAGATAGGTAGGTTCTGCTCAATAGCTAACAATGTTAGTATAGGGCTACATAATCACCCAATGGACAGGATATCAACAAGCCCCTTCTTTTATACTAAGTCTTTTATGGACACTAATAATGAGCAATATGTTGCACTATTTAACGATGTATCTCATCCAGTTGAAATAGGAAATGATGTTTGGATAGGAGATTCAGCCAGAATAAAAGGAGGAGTTAAAATAGGAGATGGAGCAGTAATAGCAACTTGCGCAGTAGTAACTAAGGATGTAGAGCCTTACTCAATAGTTGGCGGAGTACCAGCAAAAGTAATAGGAGAAAGGAAAATTAAAAGAAGATTTGCTCATAAATTTAAACCAGATTCTATTTTAAAAGATTTTTCTAAATTTCAATCACTAAGAAAAAGAATTAAATCTATTTTTAAGAAATGAAACATTAAAATGATAAAAAAACTAATATTAATACCAAAACTACTTTAAAACAAAATGACTGACATAATAAATAATGAAACAAGAGAACAACTAAAAAAATACATAGAAGCTATTGAAAATTACGAAGCTGAAAAAACTGAAATATTTGAAAGGATAAAAGAAGTTTATGATGAGGCTAAAGCGGTTGGATTTGACATTAAAACTATTAGAACTATAATTAAAGAAAGAGCTAAAGACCCTAGTAAACTAGAGGAAGAGCAGTATTTACTTGAGACCTATAAGGAGGCTTTGGGTGAGTAATATTAACTATAATTTAACTATAGATTCTAAAGTTGAATATGATTATAAACCTTGCCAACTAGGCAACATGCCGCCTTTAAAGGGTAGTATACACTTCTATTATAAGAATCAAGAAATAATAATTCCTGAATCTCGCTCGCACGATAATCTAGAAATAAAAATAGTTTGCGATAGAATGATTCTACTTGAAGAAGATGAGAAGACAATATTTACTACAAGTGAATCAGAGGAAGTGCAATTAAGATTATATAATGCAAAAAGAAGATTTGAAAGGGAGTTGTCTCATGTTTTTTTATACGGATAATTAGGCAATGAAGAAAATATTGATATAATGGTAAACGCACTAGTAGATAAAATGACAATAATAAATGATTTTTAAGAGGAAATGAAAAAGAAAAATAAAGGCGGAAGACCAACAAAAATGACCCCAGAGATTGTCACGAAACTAGAATATGCTTTTTCAAAGAGCTTTACAGACGAGCAAGCTTGTTTTCATGTAGGTATAAGTAGAGAGTGTTTAAATAACTACTGCATAGCCAACCCTGGGTTTCGTGACAAAAAAGAGGCATTAAAGAAAAATGTATCTCTTAAAGCCAAGCTGAATGTGGTTGAAGGCGTTGAAAGCGGAGAATTGTCAGCTTCTAAATGGTGGTTAGAAAGAAAAAATAAAGAAGAATTTAGTTTAAGAGTTGAGAATACAGGGAAAGACGGTAAAGATATGACTGTTGATGTTATTATTAGGGATGATATACAGCCTAAGCCAAACAAATCAGATACTGGCGGCATTCAGTATAAGGGTGGTATCAAATAATATAAAATCAAAATAAATATGACATTTTTAGGA
>Ga0208149_1000972_pt1 | contig 10846 bp, 12 predicted proteins | sample DEB08_DNA_15_FD_184533 | JGI IMG/M metagenome (GOLD analysis project Ga0208149, IMG submission 184533) | Aqueous microbial communities from the Delaware River and Bay under freshwater to marine salinity gradient to study organic matter... | ecosystem: Environmental > Aquatic > Marine > Coastal ... | reverse complement strand
GATCAACCTAATAGTAAAAAAGATATTTCAAAACTAACTGGCATACCTATAAAAATATTAGATCAAGTATTTGATAGGGCACTAATGGCACATAAAAATAATCCGCAAAGTGTAAGGTCTTTAAGTGGTAAAAAGATAGGTGGTAAAAGTTTAAAAGGTAAGATGTCCGCACAGCAATGGGGATATAGCAGAATATATAGTTTTGTTATGAAGGGTAAAACTTATAAAACAGCAGATAAAGACCTTGCAGATAAAGTAAGAAAATTAAAAATTAAAGGATATATAAGATAAATATATTATTTATAATATAATGGATTTACAAACACCTAGACCTTTACCAGATGATATAGATGAATGGAGTGATGAAATAGAAGAGTTATTAAGTGAATGGGGTGAAATATCTATGTGTTATGCTTACTTACATAATTTTAGTACAAGAAAATATAAAAAGAAATATCACCATTTACAAATTCCTATAATTGTATTATCAACATTAACTGGAACAGCAAACTTTGCTGCTGATAGTTATGTTCCTACTGATTATAAACAAGGATTTAGTGCTGGTGTTGGAACACTTAATATTATTGCTGGTATTATGGGAACACTTATGAGTTTTCTTAGATATAGTGAAATATATGAAGGTCATAGAATTAGTGCACTTGCTTGGTCTAAACTTGGAAGAGCAATAGAAATAGAATTATCTTTACATGATAAAAAAAGAAAACCTTGTAGAGATTTCTTAAAAGTATGTAGAGCAGAATATGATAATTTACTTGAAAGTAGTCCTAATATTGATCTTGATATTATTGCTATGTTTAATAAAAAGTTTGAAGGTAAATATCCTAATGTTAGAAAACCAATTATATGTAATGGACTTAAAGCAATTACACCATATAGAGAACATGTATAGATATACCTAAAAATCCAAAAATAAAAACTACAGTTAGTTTTGATGTAGAACCAGAACCAGAACCAGAACCAGAAACAGAACCATAATTATATTTTAAATTATATATCAAAAATAATATATAATATAATATAAAATGCCAATTGTTGCTCCTGGATCTGATTGGGATACTAATAATTGTATTAAAAGTGCTGGTTATACTTGGTGTCAAATATTAAATAAATGTGTTAGATTATGGGAAGAATTATGTGAATATCCAAAAGATTGTTTAACTTGGAATGATGGTTGTAATATGTGTCAATTAAATAATGGTGAACTTGGTGCTTGTACAGAAATGTATTGTATTACAAATGGTATGCCATATTGTGCAGTTCAACAACCAGTAATGGTTATTGATCCATTACCACCAGTAATTAATCCTTTTATTGGTGATGGACATTAATCACTTAGGAATATGTTTTATCATATTACTAAGATTTCTTATTTGATTAAAATTATCACTAAACCCATCTTTTTGTGTTATAAATATTGGAACTAAACAATACCAATTATCTACTTCTTGTAATTTACCTAAATATTCATCTATATTATAAAATGGATCTTTATCACTTTTACAATTTAAATTATGTTTTTTATAAAATTGTTTTTTTAATTCAATACCTTCTTTATAGTTTTGTATCAATTTATCATAGTAATGTGATTTAATTATATAAGCATGTGTAGTCCATGCTTTAACTACTTTTGCTATATCATTTTTTACTATAGGAGGTTTAACATTCCAACAACCTAAATATAATACATCCCAAAAATCTTGTTTAATATATTTATTAACTTTTTCTAAACATTTTTTTTTACTTTCAATCTTAATGTCATCTTCAAATATAAGTACATAATCCCATCCTAATGATTTTGCTTTTTCTAAACAAGCAATATGACTTTTAGCACAACCTATTAATGGTATATCATCAACAATAGCACTAAATCTATTTGGTTTTTTTATACCTAATTTTTTAAGTTCAGTAATACATTCAGCATTTCTATCTTTTCTTATATCTAAGTTTATGTAAAAATGTTTATTCCAATCCATTTATATAAACAAATATAAATTTTAGATTTAAATATAAATTAAAAATATTATATATATAATATTATTATGGATAATAAAACTAAGAAAACTAGAAAACCACCTAAGGTATATAAAGTAAAAGATCCTGAACCTAATAGTAAATTTGCTGATATACATCCTCATCTTCCCCAACCATGTTCGCTACTTTTGATAGTTGGGTCAGTTAAGCAAGGAAAAAGTAACCTTGTTGTAAATTTATTATGCAATCCAGACATGTATAAAGATAAGTTTGATATAGTTAAGATTATTTCAAACACTTTACATACAGATCCAAAAGGTAAATTATTAGATAAGTTTTTTGATACAGAAGATCATTATGATGATGAAATGGTTACTAATCTTATAGAAAGTCAAAAATCATTTGATGAAGAAGATAGACCAAGTGTAGCATTAGTATTAGATGATATATTAACAAAAGATTTTAAAAAAACAAATGCTGTATCATTTTTAGCAACAAGATTTAGACATTATGGTATAGGACTATTAGCATTTACAACACAATCATTTAGAGCAGTTAGTGGATTAATTAGAAACAATAGTACTGATGTGATAATTATGAAACAACAGAATATGAAAGAATTAGATAAAATAAGTGAAGAATATGGTGATATGTTTCCTGGTATATTTATGGACTTATATAAAAAAGCAATTGAAGATCAACCATATAGTTTTCTATACCTTGACCTACAAACTAATCCAGCAACTGCTTATATAAGGTTTGAAACACCAATAGCAGAAGGTGAAAAGAAATTATTTTAATTAAATATTTAAATTATAATATTTTTTATTATTATAAATATTATGGATTTGTATGGTTCTGGTGCAAGTATTGGACAAGCAAATGCTCAAACACAATTAGCAAGAGAATTAAATGAAGCAACAAATGATTTTAATAATAGTTTAGCAGAACAATTAGATCAAGCAAAAACTGCTGAAAATGAAGAACAAACTGATATTACAACTAAAAATATGGCAAGTGTAGCAACTAGTGGTGGTAAATTATTAGCAAGTGCAGAAGCAAGGGGTGATGTAATAGATGCAGCAAAAAAATTAAAAAGTGCACCAAAAGCAATAATATCAAAAAGTCCATTTAAATTAGGTGTTGAAAGTAGCGAAGATTTAACAAGACCACTTATAGAAACTACTGCTGATTTACCAGAAGGAGCAGCACAAAGGGGTGCAGCAATATTAGCAGGTGAAGGTGCTGAAGGTGTTGGTCCGGCAGTATTATCAAGAGCAGGTCAATCATTAGCAAGGGGTGAATTACCTAGTGCTGAAGCAATAGCAAAAGGAATTGGTTTTAAAAGTGCAGAAGAATTAGGTGCTACTGGATTTGCTAAAACAGCATTAGCAGGTGTAGGTGGTGGTATTGATATTGTTAAAGATATTGAAAGAGGTAATTTTGGATCAAATACAGCACAACAAGTTGGTAATATTGGTAATATTGTTGGTTCTGCATTAGAAGTGGCAGGAATAGCAACATCATTTACACCATTTGGTTTAGGATTAGAAGGTATAGGTGCAGCAATTTCATTAGGTTCAGCAGCATTAGAAACTGGTGGTGATATTGCTGAAGGTAAAGAAGAAGCAGAAAAAACTGAAACTGATATTCAAAAACAAGCAAGAGGACAAGTTGGTGTTGAGCAAGTTGAAAAAGCAGTTGGTAGAACTCAATAATTTATTTATTAATAAATAAACAAGTTTATAATTATTTTTTTTTATATTTATTTTTGATTTAAAATTATTTTATAAAGTATTATTATAAAATATGTCTAGTTTCTGGAAAAATGATGAAAAAATAAAAGTTTCTCAAACTCAAGTTGCTATTTCATCCACTAATGGTAGGTCTTATAGTGGAACTGCTGGTATTAGTGGAAAGAGAATTGATTTTGAAATTCCTAGTAGTGTTAAATTTATGGATGGTAAAAATTCATATTTAAATTTTGATATTAAACTTGCTGTTCCTTCTGGTGGTGTTCCAACTAGGTTACAACTTGATCCTACTATTGGTGGTCAATCTGTTGTCAAAAATATTCGCATTTATTCTGGAAACAGAGCAGTATTACTTGAAGAGATTAGTGAATATAATGCTAAGGTACAAATTCAATATTCATACAATAGTGATGAAAGTATGAGAAAAATGAGAGCACTTAAGGAAGGTTGTTTGATTGGTAATATTGAAAATCGCGGAACACTTGGAACTAGTGTATCTAACAATATTGATTTATTAACTAATCCTTATTACAAACCAGTATCTACTGTTCCAGCAGCAAGAGATTGGGGAACAGCAGATGATTTCTTAACTGCTAAACTTTCACTACCAATTCATACTGGTATGTTTGCTGATGGTGGAAATAAGATATTTCCAGTTATGATGACTGGATCAGGAGGAGGATCAGGTTTGATTGTAGAGGTAGATATTGAAGACCCTGCAAGAATTATTAAACAGTTAGATAGTGTAAACAGACACCGCAGAATGAAACAGAACCCAGTATTTCATGGTATTACTGATGCTGGTGGTGCTTTAACTATTGCTAATGCTACTGACCGCACAGAAATATTCCTTGCTAAATCTAATAATATGACAAGTGTAGCAAATTGTCCATTTGTAAAAGGTGAAAAAGTTGGTATATGTAGTGCAACTGATCCTAATAGTGAATGTGCTTTAACTGTATCTGGTGCACAAGGTTACCCAGCAATTACAGATATTACTGTTGATGGTGGATATGTTAAACTTACATTAGAAACTTTCCAAAATAGTGATAGTGGTGATGGTGTACAAGCAACTTCAAACAACTTTATATTATTTAGTGCTGCTATTGATACTAAGCGAACACAGAATGATGATAATACTACTGAATTAGTTGCTAAAACTACAAGTTATGCTGCCACTATGCAATTATCTAATGTTGAACTTGTAATTCAGCAAGTTGGTGTTGATCCTAGATATGAAGCAGGAATGATGAAGAAAATGAGAGATGGTGGAAGTATTGAAATTGATATTCCAAGTTGCACTAACTACAAACATTCACTATTATCATCTAATAGAAATGCTACTGTAAATCTTGCTGTTTCTAATACAAGAGCAAAATCACTTTTAGTTCAACCAGTAGATGCTAGTGTTTATGATACTGCTGATTTAATTGGTGGATTAAATACTACTTATGAAGAGGAAACTACAACTATGGATGGAAGGTTACATAGTATTAAGAGTGGTCAAGTAGGTATTATTGATCAGTTAAGTGAATGGCAAATGGTATTGGATGATAAATTAACACCATCTAGACCTATTAGTGTATCTAAGATTAATAAAGGTGTTAGTATTTCAGCACAACCACTAATGCTTTTAGAACAAGCACTTAATCAAGCAGGAATAGTAGCAAGGTCATTTGTTGATTACAATAGGAACTTTGTTATTGGTAAAGCATATGCATTAAATGATGGTGTTGCTAATCTTAATAATAAATCCAATCAACTTCAATTATTCTATAATCAAAAATCTGTTGCTGGTGTAGATAGACCACCTACAAAAGATAAATTACTTTATTGCTGGATTTTCCACCTTCGCAGAATTAGTATTAAGGGTGATAGTGTTGCAGTTACACTTTAAATTTTAATAATTTAATAATTTAATAATTTTGGAGGACTTGATATTTATATTTATTATAATATAAATGGAAATAGAAAGCAAAGCATCCCATAGGGAAAAATTAGATATTATAAATATTATTGAAGTTCAAGAAATAAGAAAGTTGTTAATCAATCATCCAGATTTACTAAGTATGTTTGAAATATTAATAGTTATGTGTAATAATAGATTAGAAGAACAAGAACAAGAATAATAATAATAATAATTTTCTATGTAATTTTTTAATTTTTTTATATTTAAATTTTTATATATGTTATAATATAAAAATGTCTGTTTCCAAAAAATACCTTTCCATACAACCAAATAATGTTCCGGCAACTGGTAAAGTATCCCATGCAAGAGGTAATCCTATTCTTACTATTACACTAGGTCGCCAAGATGCTCTTTTAGATTTATCTACTCTTAGATTAAATGGTGATCTTAATATTTGGCGTGATGCTGCTGGTACACTTCATCCAACTGATGCTGCTGCTACTGAATTAAGGGGTTCACATAAACTAGGTGTATATTCTATGATAGATCAACTAGTTTTCCGCCATGCTGAAACAAAACAAGTAATTGAACATGTAAGACACTATGGTAGATTTATGGCATCTTATATGCCAGTTATGGCAGGAATGCAAGATGTTGCTGGACACCTTAGTGAAAGTGCTTTAATCTATCCTAACTATCAAGCATATCGCGATAGTGTTATTCGCAATACTAGGGCATCACCATTTAGTGTAGCATTACCATCTGGACTTACCTTAGGTGGTGCTAAACTACCATTAGATAAAGTCCCCTTAGAAATTGAAATTCATTTAGCACCAGATAGTCAAGTATTTTATTCTAGTGATGCTACAACAACTAATATTTCATCAGCATTTTATGAATGGTCTGGTCTTGAAGTATCTTGTGAAGTTGAATATGGTGTACAAACACCTAATAGTGGTGCATTAGTATTTAATTCACTTACTTCATACTTTTCAACACTTGAAAGCACTAATAGTATTATTAATTTCAATCTTGGATTATCTAAGGTTCTTGGAGCATTTGTAAATTTTGTTCCATCATCATTTATTAATAATTTATCACAAGATGGTTTCCTTACTTATATGCCAACTAAAGCAGCAGATGGTGTTGGAACTGGTGGTGGACAAGTTGCTGATTTAGAAACTATTAGTTTCTTAAGGAATGGTGAGCGATTTCCTAAATCTTTTGAAGTCCAAAGTGTTTATAATACTAATAACACTACTCCAGTTGTTGATAGTCAAGTTATTAAAGATTTCTTGAATGCTATTATTCCAGAAAAAATGCACACTAGAACTACTGCTTCTCCTCTTAATACTAACCGCAACTTTACTGGTAATCAAAATGCTACAACTGGATACAGATTTATTCCTGATACTGGTGCTGTTTATGGTGTTGGTCAGTTATATGATATGTTAGATAGTGAAGGTGTTGATTTCTCTAGTGCTCAGTTTTCTATTCAAATGACAAATGGTTTAGATGATGGCAATCCTGTATCTGCTTATTTATTTATTAAATCTAAAGTAGTTGTTGTATGGGATGCTGAAAAGGGTGTGCAGATTGTTTCTTAATTAAATAATTTTGCAAAGCAATAACCTTTGGTAATTTTCTATGTAATATATTTTTTTTTATTATTTAATTTAAATATTTATATATATATAATATATAAAAATGACTGATGTTAAAGATGCTGAAGTTTCAAGTGATCGCATTCCAGACCTAATTAAGATTGGTGCTATTCCATCTTCTTATGGACAAATGTTACATACTGATGTAATTGATCCAGTAACCTTTTCACAAGAAAGGTGTAGGTTTACCTTACAGCGAGTTGCTGGTTTTCTCCATAGTGATAGTAAAATTACTCTTGGTGTAACACCATTAACTACTAGTACTGCTTTCTATCCACTTAATATTGGTGTATCTAATCTTATCCAATCTGCACAATTACTTATTGGAAATCAAGTTGTCTGCTCTGTAGATGATTATAGTCATTTCCACCAGTATCAATCTATGTTTATAACAAATGAAAATAATGTAGAAAGGGAACAATTTTTAAGTCAGCGGTGTATTAATCACCAACCTATTTATGATGACAGAACTGCTAATACAACTGACAAACCACCTAACTCTGCTAAAAAGGTTGGATTATCAACTGGTAGAAATCCAGTAGTTGCTGCTGCTGGTGGTGTTGGAACATTCCAACTATTACCATTCCAGCATCATGATGCTACAAGTGCTCAAACTATTGCTGATGCTCCAGTATATTCAGTTTATCTTAGTGATTTGTTTCCATTCCTTAAATTTAATCAACTACCTTGCTTTATGTTAGATCAAGAAGTACATATTGATATTACATTTACTGATAAAGTAAGTTCATTAAATGCTGCTAATCTATCTCGCAGAATGTGTGTTGCAAATAGTGATGCTGCAAGTAATCAAGTTGAATATGATATTGACCAAAGTGAAGTTAAACTTATCTATGATAGTATTACATATGATGGTGATATTATGCAAAAATATGCTCAACAAAATCCTAAACTTACATTCCAGTATGTAGATTACCGCCTTGCTAAAAGAACTGGAGACCAAGATGCTTTTAGTGATCTTAAATTACAACTTGGTGGAAATGGTCGCCTTGTATCTAAGGTATTCTTTGCTTTACAAAGTAATGAAAACTTTACACCAGTATCTTTACTTAATGGTGTAACTGCTAAAGATAGTGTTGTAGCACAGAACCTTGCTGTCAATTTACTATATAATGATTTATTTGAATTTAATGTTGATAGGTCTAATCCAGCACTATTATTCCATACTACACAGCAAGCAGAAGGTATGGTTCCTATGATTACTAGGGATGAATGGAAAACTAGTGGTGTATCAGCACTTACTACTGAAACATTTGAAGGACATGCACAAAATAGTGGTGCTGTTGGACTTGGTGGATTATTCAATTGGACTGCTATTAAACCTAATAAAGGTCAAAGGGTTAATAATAAGGGTATGGATCTTACTTACAAAAATCCTGGTCTTGGTGCTGAAACTTACACCCTTAGGGTCTATCTTGAATTGCTTAAGGTTCTTACTATTGAAAATGGAATGGCAAATTGTTATTTTGCATAAATTAAGACAACTTCATAATAATTTTTTTTATAAATATTTTAAAATATAAATCATACATATTAATAAATGTATTGGTTTTTAAATTGGTTAAGTTTTTATAAAATAGATAAAGAAAAAGATATTGAAATATTAAGGTTAAAAGCACAAATACAAAAGTATGAAGGTATGTTAAGTGCTATAAAACATAGTATTGATTGTAAATGTGAATAAATATATTTTTTTAATTTAAAAATAAAATCTAATATTATATTATAAATATGTCAATTGTAGTAAAAAATCCAGTTGAAGATATTGCTAAAGCAAGACCTAATATTAAATCTAATACTATAAAGCAGTATGAGATTAATTTAAAAAAGTTAAAAAAGTTATTTGATAGTGAAGATTATGACTTTTTAAAAAAACCTAAAGATGTAATGGATAAAATAGCAGACATTAAATATTTAAGTCAAAGGAATATATTAAATGCTATTATTGTATTATTAATGGCATTAAATCATGATGAAAAATATGATGATCTTATAAAACAATATGGTGAACAAAGAGATAAGTTAAATACACAATATGAAACAGAAAATAAAACTGGTGAATTTATAAGTGAAAAACAAAATCAAAACTTTGCTGATAGTGATGAAATACAAGGTATGATACAAAGTATGGAACAAAAATTAAAACCATTAAAGAAAACTGATTATGATAAATGGGCAAAAAAAGATAAAGCACTATTACAAGCATATACTATATTTACTATATATCATAAGATGCCTATGAGGAATGATGTAGCAGGAATGATTGCAATAAATAAAAGGGATTATAATAAGTTAAGTGATACAGAAAAAAAGGAAAACAATTATTTAGTAGTATCAAAAGACAAAATGTTTTTTGTACTAAATAAATATAAAACAAGTAAGAAATATGAAGAATTAGATTTACCTATTGATGATCCAAATATTAAGAAAGCATTAAGATATTTTCTTAAAGTAAATGGCATGGGTGTATTGTTTAAAACTGGAACTGGTAAACCATTAACAAGAATTGAATTATCTAAGTTATTATCAAAATATAGTAAGGAATATTTAAATAAATCAGTATCAACAACATTACTGCGAAAATCATATTTAACTGGTAAATATGGTGATATGAAAAAGGAAATGCAGAAAGATAGTAAAGTGCTTGGACATGATGTTGCTAATGTTGGTATGAATGTTTATGTTAAAGAAAATGCTAAAAAGAATGAATGATAAGTTTAAAATTTAAAAATAATATATTTGTTATATTATAAATGAAATTATTGAATGGTGATTGTTTGGATTTACTAAAAGATATTCCAGATAAAAGTGTAGATGTGTTATATACTGATCCACCATATATACCACCAGAACATTCTAAAACATTAACTAAATATAAAAAAACATTAAGTGAAATGGTGATATTAGAAAGTTTTTATAAAAGATATTTAGTAGAGATTGATAGAGTTTTAAAAGATGATGGTATGTTAATTATTTATTGTAATAGTGATAGTTACCCTATGTTTTATATTCATATGTATCAGTATGTTAAAAAAATGAGATGTTTTGTATGGGATAAAATAAGTTGTAGTTTAGGTTATACATTTAGACATCAACATGAATTAATTTTATATGGTGAAAGAATGAATATGAAATGTATTAAATGTGGAACTGGTGATATATTCAAATATAAAGTTGTTAAAGCAAAAGATAAAGACCATCCAGCACAAAAACCAGTTGATTTACATAAACATATATTACAAAATATAGTTGATAAAGATAAAGTTGTTCTTGATACATTTATGGGAACTGGTAGTATTGGTTTAGCATGTAAAGAATTAGGTTGTGATTATATTGGTATGGAATTAGAAATTGAATATTTTAATATAGCAAAAGAAAAATTAAATGCATAAGTTTAAAATACATAAATAATATATTTCTATAATTTAAAATGCAAAATCCTTTTCATAGTAAAAATGAAAAATATAAGTATAATGGATATAGATATGCTATAATGGTTAAAAGTTTAG
>Ga0208149_1000964_pt1 | contig 10883 bp, 13 predicted proteins | sample DEB08_DNA_15_FD_184533 | JGI IMG/M metagenome (GOLD analysis project Ga0208149, IMG submission 184533) | Aqueous microbial communities from the Delaware River and Bay under freshwater to marine salinity gradient to study organic matter... | ecosystem: Environmental > Aquatic > Marine > Coastal ... | reverse complement strand
TTTAGAAAAAAGAGATACTAGTTTTATATCTGAATATAATAATAATGCTGTCACTGGTTTACCTAAATATTGGGCAAATTGGGATGAAAACAATATATTAGTGGCACCTATACCAAATTCTGCATACACTGTGCAAATAAACTACATCACAGATCCACCGGAGTTCACAGCAAGTAATAATACATTCTTATCTACATACCAAGAATCAATGTTATTACATGGTGTATTAACTGAAGCTTTTTCTTATTTAAAAGGCCCCATGGATATGTACAACTTGTATAAAAGCAAGTATGATGAAGGAGTACAAAATTTTGCTCTTCAACAAATGGGGAGAAGAAGACGTGCAGAATATGATGATGGGGTACCAAGAATTAAGATACCTTCACCATCACCAAATACGTAATTTTATAAGGAGAATAATTATGGCAATAACAACTAATGCAATTTGTAATTCATTTAAAAAACAACTATTAGCTGGTGAACATGATTTTGATTCAGCTGGAGGCGATACATTCAATTTAGCAATGTTTACTTCTGCTGCAACATTAGGTGCATCAACTACAAACTACGCTTCAACAAATGAAGTAACTTCACCAGCAGGATATACTGCAGGTGGTAAAGCTTTGGTAAACCAAGGTGTTAAAGTATCATCTGGTGTAGCGATTACTGATTTTGCAAATTTATCTTTTACTGGAGTAACTCTTACTGCAAGAGGTGCTTTGATTTATAACACAACTACAAATGGTGGCACAGGTACTACAGATGCCGTAGCTGTTTTAGATTTTGGCGGAGATAAAACTGCAACTTCTGGAACATTTACAATTCAATTCCCTGCATTCACAACTTCTGCTGCTATTTTAAGAATAAGCTAAAGAGGTTTTAAATGGCTACAGGTTCTCCTTGGGGTGCTAACACATGGGGCAATGGCTCCTGGGGAGAAGCTGGGCTTAATGAAACCGTAACCTTTGAGGGTTGGGGTATTGATTCTTGGGGAAGTGATCCTTGGGGAGAAACCGTTCGTACAACAGATGCTATAGCTACTAATATAGGCTCTGTATCAATTAGTATTGATGTACCACAAACAGTAACAGGACAACAATTACAAACAGCTATTGGTGAAGAAACAACAACTGCAGGCGCAGATGTTGATGTTACTGGAATTGAATTAACCTCTAATATTGAAAGTGTAACATTCCAAATAACAGGAAGTGTTGAACTCACAGGACAACAGCTAACAGGAACCGTTGTTACTCCAGATATTGCAGCTGGTGGTAATATTACTGTTAATCCTATTGAAGATCAATTAGATGCATTTGTTGGTCAAGTAATAGAAACTATTGAAGTAGGACCTCTTGTAGATGGTATTGCTGCAACATTCAGTATTAATGGAGTTACTACAACTGCAGATGCTAATATATCTTTAACCGGTATCAGTTTAACTCCTGCAATTGGTGATGAAACAGTAGACTTAAATACTCCTGTAGATGTCACTGGCATAGCTATGACTATGGCTATGGGTGAGGAAGATATTAATGCGGATGCTGATGTAACAGTTACAGGCCAATCAATGACTATGGCTGTTGGTTCAGTAGATGCAGTATCTGTTGCAGAGGTTACAGGACAATCATTATCTGCTAATGTAGGAAGTGTTACAATTACTGCTAATGCAGATGTAAGTTTAACAGGTATTTCAATGACTTCTAGCATTGGAACACCAGCGATTACTTCATGGCAAGAGATTGATCCAGGAGTTAATAATGTATGGACTGAGGTTGATTTAGCGGCTTGATTAAGGTAAAATTATAATTATTTAGGAGACAAAATTTATGGCATCTAGTTACTCAACAGATCTAAAACTCGAACTAATGGTCACTGGCGAAAACGCTGGTACATGGGGTGATAATACAAATAATAATTTAAATTTAATTCAACAAGCAATCGCTGGATACGAAGCAGTAGCACTTTCTGATGGTGGTACAGTTACTCTTGCAATGACAGATAAAACTATTTCGAATGCAAGAAACATGGTTATTAAATTTACTGGAACATTAACTTCAGCATCAATTGTAACTATTCCAGATTCGATTGAAAAATTTTACATCTTTGATTGTTCTGCTGTAGTCGGGCCAACAAACCTTACAATTAAAACTGCAAGTGGAACAGGTTTTACATTAGACAGAGCTGCAATCTATGCTGCGTATGCTGATGGAACAAATTTAAATGAAATATCTTTAGATACATTAGGTGGCAAGGTAGCTGCTGCACAATTAACTCCAGCAGGTTCAGACAAACAAATTCAATTTAATGACAATGGTTCTTTTGGTGGAATCGCTATTGGAACGTGTGGACAAGTTTTAACTTCCGATGGGACAAGTGCATCTTTCCAAGATCCTGCAGGTGGCGGTGCAGTAAGTTGGAACACAACGGCAATCACAGCAGATCCAAACCCAGCTGTTGCAGGAACAGGTTATTTTGTAAATACAACATCAGGTGCAGTTACGGTAACACTACCTTCATCACCATCAGCAGGAGATATCGTAGCTGTTTCAGATTATGCTCAAACGTCTACAACCAATGCAATTACTATAGGTAGAAATGGTGAAAATATTCAAGGGTCTGCCGCAGATTTAACTATTAATAAAAACGGAGCTGCTATAACTTTAATTTATGTAGATGCTACTAAAGGATGGATTGTAATTAATTCAGGAAATGAAGATGACGCTGTAGGGCCAAGATATGTAACAGCAACAGGGGGATGTGTTAGTTGTTGTGGAGATTATAAAATTCATACTTTTACAGGTCCTGGTACTTTTTGTGTATCTTGTGCAGGTAATGCATGTGGTTCAAATACTGTAGATTATTTAGTCGTAGCTGGTGGTGGAGGTGGTAGTTCATCTGTCGCTGGAGGAGGCGGTGGTGGAGGAGGATTTAGATTTTCCTCTTCAACTTTTTGTGTTCCTGGATGTGCACCCGCTAATCCTTTAGATAGTGCAGTTGACCTTTCTATTCCAGTTTCAGCAGGCCCTAATCCTGTAACAGTCGGAGGCGGAGGCCCAGGATCGCCTGGTAATGCTCCAGGAGCTGATTCAGTTTTTTCAACAATTACATCTGCAGGTGGAGGTAGTAATCCTGCTGATGGAGGTTCTGGTGGTGGAAGAGCTCATAGAGGTGGAGCAGGTGGTGCAGGAAATACACCTCCAGTTAGTCCTCCTCAAGGTCAAAATGGTGGAGCTTCCCCAGTACCTACCTATGCAGGTGGTGGCGGTGGTGGAGCAATTCAAGCTGGACAAGATGCACAACCTCCAATGCCACAAGGCCCTGGTGGTTTCGGTGGAGCTGGTGCTGGATTACCAAATGCTTTTGGAACTTCAGGTGAAAACTGTGGATCTTATTATTATTTCTCTGGCGGTGGTGGCGGAGGCGGTATGCCTCCTGGAACTGGTGGAACTGGCGGACTAGGTGGTGGCGCAAATGGTGGTTCTAATCCAGGTACAGGTGGAGTTGGAACTGCAAATACCGGTGGTGGCGGTGGTGGAAATGGTGGAGCAGGTGGTAACAGTGGAGCAGGTGGTTCAGGAATTGTAATTATAAGGTATAAATATCAATAGGTAAAAATTATGGCACATTTTGCAAAAATAGGATTAAACGGAAAAGTTATATCAGTATTAACATTAAATAATAAGGATATGTTAAACGCAGATGGAGTTGAAGACGAAACAGTAGGTCAACAATATTTAGAACAACACAATAATTGGCCTGCACAAATGTGGATCCAAACATCTTACAACACATCTAATAACCAACACAAAAACGGTGGAACTCCATTTAGAGGAAACTACGCAGGTATTGGTTATACTTGGGATGAAGATAATCAAATCTTCTGGCCTAAAAAACCATATGCTTCATGGACTAAAGATATAGCAACCGCATCTTGGATATCCCCTATTGGGGCTAAACCTGCTTTAACTGCAGAACAAGAATCTCAAAATGCAGCAGGAACGCACACATGGGTATATATTTGGAACGAAGAAAACCAATCTTGGGATTTAAATAATTATAGATAATTAAATATTTATTGATATAAGTGGTGGTGTGAAAAAGATATATTTTTTATCGGGTTTTCCAAGAGCAGGAAATACAATTTTATCTACAATTTTAAATCAAAATAAAGATATAGCTGTATCAGGACATTCAATGTTACCTGATTGTTTTTTTAATTTAGAAATTTTAAAAAACAAATCAACTTATCACAATTTTAAAAATGAAGAATCTTTTGAAAATGTTAAAAAAAATTTAGTAAATAATTTTTATCAACATTGGAAACAAAAATATATCATAGACCGAGCTGAATGGGGGACACCTTTTAACTATGAAATAATGAAAAAATATTGTCCTAATGAATTTAAAATAATTTTTTTATTGAGAAAACCAACTGATGTTATTAAATCTTTTTTAAAATTATGTAATGATTTCCCTAATTTTTACATTAACTCTCAATATAATAACTTAGATAAAAGTACTTTATTTAAATCGGAACAAGAAGAAAAGATTGATATTATAACTGGTAAAGATACTTTTTTTGATTGGTCTTGTTACACTTATAAAAATTTAATAGATAAACAAAATGTTTTATTTATTAAATACGAGGATTTGACGGAATCGCCAGAAAATTGTTTAAATTTAATTTATGAATTTTTAAACATACCAAAGTTTAACCATACATTTGAAATAGATAAATTATTTGAAATTAACAATATTAAGTATGATGATAGTTTTTTTGGAGCACCCTTACACAAAATACGTTTAGGAAAAATTACCAAAAAGAATTACCCAGAAATTAAAATTCCAAAATATGTAGAAGAAAAATATAAAAATTTAATTAAAGAATATTTATAATGTTAGAAAAATTATTGTACACTTTTAATATAGAAGATGCTTTAAAAAATATAAAAAAGCCTTTGGTAAAAGAATGTTTAAATCAAAGAAAAAATTTAAATGAAAAAATTTCTTACAATTTTGAATTACATTCTAAATATACGAACTATCTGTATAATATATTTTATAATATATCAAAAATTAATTTAAATACTTTTTCTTTAAAAGATGTAAATTTTAAAATGTGGGCTTATGTTACTGATAAAGAGTATAACAAAAGTCAGTGGCACAATCATAAATTAACTGCAAGTATTAATTGTGTTTTATATTTAAAAACTCAAAAAAAAGGAATAACTTTTCAATACCAAAATCAAAAAAAACATTTGTTACCTAAAGATAATGACATGTTAATTTTTCCATCTTTTTTAGATCATTTACCAGATGTTTCAAAAACAAAACCAAGAATTGCATTAAATTTAGAATTAAGATGCAATGAATCAGTAGAAAGTATTTTTAAATTATGAATTTTAATTATCTTGGTAAAAAAGATGTGTCGACCATAGCAGATAAAGTTAAAAAAATTACTGAATGGGATCGTTATACTTTTAGACAAAAAACATATGAAGTGCATCAACACACCAAAACAATACCACTTATTTTTGATGAAGATTTTAAACATAACAATCCAACTTATCATTTAACTTTTAAAGACTATGAAAAAGATTTAAACAAATTTAAAAAATTTTTTACAAAAAAATTAGGTGAAGGATATATTATAAGAGCAATACTAGTTAATTTATTAGCTAAAAAAAATATACCAGAACATATTGATAAAGGGTTTTCATTAGATATGTGTAAAAGAATTCATATTCCAATTATTACTAATAATAAAGTATTTTTTGATGTTGGAGGAGAAAAAATTAATTTAAAAAAAGGGGAGATGTGGGAAATTAATAACTCTCAAAAAACGCATTCTGTTGAAAATAAAAGTAAATCTGATAGAGTGCATTTAATAATTGATTGGGTAATTAAATGAAAAAACAAATTTTATCAGAACAGGCTTTATACAGTGGAAATGTTTTAATGCCAAAAGGTTTCGAAATTGATCGTGAAAAATTGTCAGACAACATTTTAAAATCAACTTTAACAAATTCAGAAACTTCATTTTCAAAAACTTTAGGAATATTAAATACTTATTTGCGTGAACATCTTACTGTTGAATATGGATTTAAATTAATAAATAAAGGCACTTGGGGTAACGCATACAAACCTAACCAACAAACAATTCCTTTATTAAATGTTGATCCAATTGATTTAAAAAACTCTCCCGATTTTACTCTTCTTTATGGTGTAAAAACAGATAACTGCTTCATAAGAGTATATTATGATGATAATAGAAGAAAAGGTAGAAGTTGGGACATAGAATTAAAAGACAACATGTTTATAATGTTCCCATCAACAAATATGTATTATATTAATAATAAACAAAAAAATTCTTTAAATATTATACAAACTATAACTTATGAATATATCTAATTACTATTGGTATTTTAAGTCTGCAGTACCACCAAGATTATGTGATGACATAATCCAATACGGTTTATCTAAATCAGAGGTTTTAGCTAAAGTAGGGGGTTTTAAAAATAAAAAATTAAATAAAGATGAAATTAAAGATTTAAAAAGAAAAAGAAATTCTAACGTAGTTTGGATGAATGATACTTGGATATATAGGGAATTGCATCCATATATACATCAAGCTAACAAAAATGCAGGTTGGAATTATGATTGGGATTGGTCAGAGTCTTGCCAATTTACAAAATATAAGTTAAATCAATATTACGATTGGCATTGTGACAGCTGGGATAAGCCTTATGAAGAAGAAGGGCCTACAAAAGGTAAAGTAAGAAAATTGTCTATGACATGTCAATTAACAGATGGTTCTGAATATGAAGGCGGTGAATTAGAATTTGATTTTAGAAATTACGATCCTCATATGAGAGATGAGTCAATACACAAAGTACAATGTAAAGAAATATTACCTAAAGGTTCTATCATCGTATTCCCTTCATTTGTATGGCATAGAGTAAAACCTGTAAAGAAAGGAGTAAGATATTCATTGGTTATGTGGAACCTTGGATATCCATTTAAATAATATGAGAATTGAAAGTTATTTTAAAACCCCAATATGGTCTGAAGAAAAACCAGAATTTGTTAAATCACTTAATAAAGCTTCTAATCAATATATTAAAGACGCTAAAAAAAGAGATAAAGAATATATTAAAAAACATGGTGATTTTGGGAAGAGTTTTCATTCTACCCCTTTGTTAAGAGATAATAATTTTTTAGATTTTAGAAATTATATAGGACAAAAGTCTTGGGAATTTCTTGATTGGCAAGGTTTTGATATGCAACAGTACACCACTATATTCAGTGAACTATGGGTACAAGAGTTTGCTAAAAAAGGTGGAGGTCATCATTCAGCTCACATTCATTGGAACCAACATGTATCAGGTTTTTATTTTTTAAAATGTTCTGATAAAACTTCTTTTCCAATATTTCATGAACCTAAAACTGGTGCACGTGCTACAAAATTAAAAATGAAACCTGGTAATGGTGTATTTCATGGAAGCGAATTAATACACTTTAAACCAAAGCCTGGAACATTAATTATATTTCCTGGATACTTAGAACATGAATATGCAGTCGATCATGGTATAGAACCATTTAGATTTATACATTGGAATATTCAAGCGGTGCCAAAAGAGATGGCTAAAGATGTCATTTAAAAAAAACAAATACACAGTTATCCGTCAAGCGATCTCAAAAGATTTAGCTACGTTTGTTGCAAATTATTTAAATATGAAAAAACAAGTTTATGATACTTGTATGAAGGAGAGATATATATCACCATACGAAACATTATTAGGTTATTACGAAAAAGAAAATGACCAAATACCAAATACTTATTCTTGTTATTCTGATTTAGCCATGGAAACTTTAATGCTTAAATGTCAGCCTATTATGGAAAAAACAACAGGGTTAAAATTATATCCCGCATACACCTACGCAAGAATCTATAAAAAAGGTGATGAACTAAAAAGACACAAAGACAGATTTAGTTGTGAAATATCTACTACTATGAATTTAGGTGGTGATCCTTGGCCAATATATTTAGATCCTACAAATACAGATATACCGCCAGACACTGAGCCTTACAAAGTTATTGGAAATAAGGGTGTTAGAGTAGATTTAAAACCAGGAGATATGTTGGTTTACTCTGGCTGTATGTTGGAACATTGGAGAGAAAAATTTAAAGGTGAAGAATGTGTACAAGTATTCTTACACTACAACAATTCCAAAACACCAGGATCTAAAGAGAATATGTTTGACAAACGTCCTCACTTAGGTCTTCCCACTTGGTTTAAAAAGTAGTATTTTATGATGGATGCAGTGAACCACCACACACCACTCACTGCATCCTTTATAAGATATATTGATTATGCTATAATGCCTTATGCCATTAACAAATGTACAAATAAGACCTGGATTTAATAAACAAGTAACCGCAACAGGGGCTGAAGGTCAATGGACTGACGGTGATTTTGTTAGGTTTAGATATGGATTACCTGAAAAAATAGGTGGTTGGGAACAAATAACTAATAAAACGTTAGTTGGTGCTGTTAGAGAACAATTAGTTTGGGCTGATTTAGATGGTAGATCATACGCAGCTTTAGGATCAAATAAAGCTTTGTTTATATATTATTCAGGAGCATTTTTTGACATCACTCCATTAGATTCCGCTATAACTGGTTGTACTTTTGATACTACAGATACATCAGCAACAGTCACTGTAAATAAAATAGCTCATGGACTATCTGTTGGTGATTTATTTACATTTACTTCTGTAACACCTCCTTCTGGTGCTGGTTATGTAAGTGCAGATTTTGAAACAAATACATTTGAAGTTATAACTGTACCCACTAATGACACTTTTACAGTTACAATGGCTGCAAATGCTACTGCAACCACTTCAGCAAGTGGTGCTGCAACAATAAATCCTTATATTAAAGTAGGCCCATTAAATCAAACTGGAGGTTACGGTTGGGGCACATCCTCATTTGGAGGAGCGTCAGGAATTTTAGGTGTCTTAAATGGAGCCCTGCTTGATGACACAAACGGCACTGGAGGAACAGGAAGTTCTATAACACTTGCATCTACAATAGGCTTTCCAACTTCAGGAACTATTAAAGTTGGTGCTGAGTTTATTTCGTATACAGGATTATCAGGAAATGATTTGACAGGTATTACAAGAGATGTAGCGGGAACACGTTCGGCTCATGCTGATGGTTCTTCAGTAGAAGTTTATACTGGATGGGGAACAAGTTCTTTGACAACTTCTGTAGTTTTAGACCCCGCTTCATGGTCGTTAGATAATTTTGGTCAAAAACTTATTGCTACAATTAAAAATGGTAAAACTTTCGAATGGAATCCAATAAATGCAAATCCTTCAGCCTTAACAACAAGAGCAACTGTTGTAAGTGGAGCACCTACAAAATCTGTAATGTCTATAGTTTCAGAAAGAGACAGACATTTAATTATTTTAGGTACCGAAACAACTATAGGAGATGATACTACACAAGACAAAATGTTTATAAGATTTTCAGATCAAGAAAGTATATCCGATTATACACCTACTTCTATTAATACAGCTGGTACATTTAGATTAGACTCTGGTGTTAAAATTGTAGGTGCAGCAAAAGCAAAAGATTATATCTTAATCCTCACTGATACATCCGCTTATGTAATGCAGTTTGTAGGACCACCATTTACATTTTCTATTAGGCAAGTTGGAAGTAATTGTGGTCTAATAGGACAACACGCTTTAAAATACGTTAACGGAAAAGTATTTTGGATGGGTCAAGCAGGAGGGTTTTTTGTTTATGATGGTACTGTTAAATCAATCCCTTGTTTAGTAGAAGATTTTGTGTTTACAAACAAAGGAAGTAATTTAGGAATAAATTATGGATCGGGTGAAGAAATATACGCAGGCCTTAATCACTTATATGAAGAAATAAGTTGGTATTATCCTAAATCAGGTTCTTCAAATATTGATAGAGTTGTAACTTTTAGTTATACTGAAAATACTTGGACGACAGGGTCCTTAGCTAGAACATCTTGGCATGATTCAACATTATTCGACAACCCATACGCAACAGAGTACAACGGATCAGGGACACCGAGCTTTCCAACCATACAAGGTGTAACAGCTGCTAACGGTGCTTCAACATACTATGCGCATGAAGTTGGAAACAATGAAGTGGATGCATTAGGTAATAAAACAGCCATACCTGCTTTCATTCAATCTGGAGATTTTGATTTAGCCATAGAAGGTGATGGTCAAATGTTTATGTCTATGAGAAGGTTTGTACCTGATTTTAAATTGTTAACTGGTAATGCAGAGGTAACCATTAGATTGAGAGATTATCCATCTGATACTGCAGCATCTTCACCACTAGGTCCATTTACAATAACAAGCTCTACCGATAAAGTAGATACCCGTGCAAGATCGAGATTTGCTAGTTTAAGAATTGCAAATACATCGACTGATGAGAATTGGAGATTTGGAACATTTAGAGCAGATATACAACCAGATGGTATGAGGGGATAATGGCTAAAGTAGATATTAATATACCAGAACCAACACCAGAATATACTGAAGAAAACCAAAGACAAATAGCTCAGTCATTAAGAACATTAAAAGATAAATTAAATACTTCTTTTCAAGAAGAATTAAAACAAGAAGTCGAGAGAATTTCTTGGTATACAATGAGGTAGCATGAGCCAAGGATGTAATAACGTTAATGTAGAACCAACAGTTATTGGTGGTGGAAATGGATCAAATGCTTATGATGCATTTGGAAGATTAAGAGTTTCTAATCCATTTACTATTTTTGATAGTACAAATGTAATGTCAAAAAATAATCTTTTTGATGAATCTTTAACTGGAT
>Ga0208149_1000947_pt1 | contig 10990 bp, 11 predicted proteins | sample DEB08_DNA_15_FD_184533 | JGI IMG/M metagenome (GOLD analysis project Ga0208149, IMG submission 184533) | Aqueous microbial communities from the Delaware River and Bay under freshwater to marine salinity gradient to study organic matter... | ecosystem: Environmental > Aquatic > Marine > Coastal ... | reverse complement strand
TCACGCTTGCTGTTGATGATAGCATGATGCTTTGCGCTGTTCCTGTATAATTCCAACAGGAAGTCTGGATAACGATTTTTGTATTCGCCTTCCGAACCATACAGAATCCAATCCTTGCCACGCTGTTCCTTAAATTCTGGAACAACATTTGCTTCAAAGTTCAATATGCTTAGACTATTCGCCATAAACTGTGTATGTTTGGTTTCCACCTGTGTACACTTCAGATGGTGCAGGTGTGCCAATTACCTTCACGATTCCTTGTTCCAGAAGATTCAATCCTGTTGGATCAAGATTTGATGATGAACTGTTCGCATAAATGTAGTATCGCCATTGGCCATCATTGCCTAATTTCACTTCTCCTGCTGTTGGTGTTGGTGTGCCGCTTCCAACTTCCGTGATTTCAAATTGATTGAATCTGTTCGGAAATGTTGACGTGTCCTGTGCCACACAATATTGCACACCTTCTGTTGTGTCTGATTTCAATTCAAACAGATAGTATGTTGCTGTGCCGTATTCGGTCAAGGTCACAGCCACTTCATTGGTGCTATTTCGTTCGATGTTTATCACACCGAAAGAACAACATATTCAATGTCCACATCTGCTGTATCAGATTGTGCGCTGATGTTGTCGATGTCAACGAATGCGCTGAATGCACCTGCGGCCGTGTCTGCATCCATGCTGCCAGATGATAGCATGAATGTGGCACCTGCGTCAACTTTTACGTCAGCAGTTTCTGCTCCACTTTTCTTGAAACGTACACGGATGAAGTTGGTGTTGTCCAAGTTCGTTATTCTGATATACTTTATTGAACTTCTGACAAACTTGCCCTGTCCATTATCGCTGTTCAATTCAATCAAATCAATTTCATTGGAAGAATCGACAGTCATCACACGCCTGTCAGCTTCTGCAATGTTTTCAATCGTTCGTGTATGTGAACCGCCACGATCAACGCCACCTAATGTCAGACCTTCTGAAATAGTTATTGTTGCCGTGCTTGGTGTTACTGTGCTTGCCATTGTTGTTGTGCTTTTCTTTAAATAGCAAATGGTTCAGATTGTGCCAAAACGCAGAAAGGTGCAGCAGTAATGCCACACCTTCCTAACACAGAGAGAGAAAAGAAAATTTCTTACACGACTGTTACGGAATCAATCATATCTTGAACAGTTCCTATTGTAGGTGTTAACTTCAATGACATTGCAGGCTCCATGCCAGAGAATGTCAATGTATATCCTTGAAGATCTCCAAATGCTGTTCCTGTTGCTGCTGTTCCGGCAGTTATTTCAAGACCATTGGTTCTTCCAACTACAAACGTGTTTGGTGTTTCGTCATTTGTTGTGTACATAATCACAACACGATTCTGCGCCAACAGTTTGATTTCGTCACGTGTAGCAGTTGCCAACTTTGGAAGCACAACAGTCACTTCTGGTGCCATGTACACAGTTCCATTCTGAATAGATGCTGTGATGGTTTCCGTGACTGCTGAAGTTTCCTTCAGTTGCTCATACGATTGGAAAACCAAAGATGCAGTTGAAAAAGCTGTGATGTCTCCACCGCTAACTGTTTCACCTAATGATTCGTAATCAGCCAAACTTGCAATGTATAACTTCTTGATGCCACCGATACTGTCTCGGCATGGCAATGCAAAATTTGATGTTAATGGGCAGCTCATTTGCTAATTGTTTTTTTTAGTGATGGTGATGGCATTGCTGCCACCACCTTTTGAATCAATTCAATGCAATCCTTAAATTGCTACTTTACCAACTTGGTCTGGATAGGCAACTTGTGTTCCCATGATGAACTCGCAAGCCACACGGATAGTTCTGTTGTCCTTAGAATACCAAACTTCAAGGTTGCTTGAATCTTCTTCAAGATCAAGACCAAGAACAAGGTTGCTCAAAGATGCACCATAGACACCATTGTGTCCTGTCAATCCGTTCACACCAATCACTTCAATGTTTGTTCCTGGATATACCATTCTGAATGGATCGAAATCAGACTGATATGATGCAAGCTGTCCGCCACCGCTTGTCAATCCATTTCCAGAAAGCAATGCTGCTGCAAGTAGTCTGAATTTATCAAGACCAACAAAGATCTTGAAATCTGGCTGTGCTGCTGCTGCTGATGGTGTGATTGCATAAACACGCTGAATTGCTTCAACCATGTCACCAATTTCCAATGAAGTCAACACACTTGAATCGTATGCTGTTGTATTGCAATCTGTGAATGATGCAGTTGGAATCAATAGACCATCAAACATTGCAAGGTTGCCACTTCCAGATGTGTCATCACCTTGCCAGATGATTTTTTCAATTTCATCTTGGATTTTCTCAACAAGATAGTTGCTGAACATTTCTTCGAATGGCATTGAATCTTGGATTGCTCCAGGTGCCAATTGGCTGCGAAGATAGAATCCTTCCAATTTCTTTGGACAAAATTCCATGTTGATTTGTACGTGCTTCGCATTGATGTTTCTTTGCGTGAATGTCACATCGTTTCCTGTTGCATCAAATGAACAGGTTGCTCCAGATTGTGCCATGACCGCATCCACATCCATCAAGTTCAGAGCAGTCTCGCCCTTCACTCCTGTCTGCTTGGTAATTAGTTCAGCAGTTCGTCCACCTGCCAACGCTTTGGTAAGTAGTGGAAAATTTTGTTCTTCAACATAGGCTGATAAGCCTGAAGTATCAAATGCCATGATTTTTGTTTTTTATGGTTTTAGTTTCTTGTTTACTTCTTCAATGCTTTTCTCATCTTCTCCACAATGTCAGCATCAGATGTTGCCTTTGCGAATGGATTGTTCACCTTCTTCGTTGGTTCAACAGATGGTTTTGCTGCCATCTTTTCCACGATGTCTGTAATCATTCCAATGGCCTTTTCCATTTCATCGAATCTGGAATTGATGCCTTCAATCGCTTCAGCAGATGCAAAGTTGTGTGCTGCAAGAACATCAGCAGCAATTGCCGACATCTTCAAATCCACATCTTCGGATGCCATTTCTTCCTTCTCTTTTTCTTCAGCCTCAACTTCTTCTTCAGATTCTTCTTCTTCAGCTTCTGGTGCCATCACTTCAACAATGACTGCACCTTCAGTTCTGATGATTGTGCCATCTTCTAATTCATGATCACCATCTGGTGCATCAATTTCATTGGCTGCTTCGTCAATTACTTTGACAACTGCACCAACTTCAACCGCAGGTTCAACACGTACAATGGTGCCATCAACTAACTTGGCATCCAAGAATGCAGCTTCAACTGCTTCTTCTGTTGTTTCAACCGTCTCTGTTGTGTCATCTGATCCGAATAACAACTTCTTGATTTCTGGCAATTTATCGCCAACCAATTCTGAAATGTTCATTGCTGTGCTTTTTTGTTAAATAGAAAAAGAATTAATGTGTGCCACTTAACTGTTCACGGATATCATCTGTTCACGATTCGTGAACGTGTGAACATCATTTCTGAATTGCATCAATCACAGCATCAATCACTTCTTGGTCCATAGTCATTTCCTTGTCTTCTCTAAAGATGCCTTCAACAGAAAAACCTTTCAAAGTATAGCCATCATCTTCCTTGATTTTCTGCCATACTTCATCATTCTCCACACGCATTGATCCAAACCAACTGCCTTGTGGAACGTCTTGGAATCCTTCCGGAACACCTTTGACATCATCAACAATCCAAGATTCGAAGATGAACACATCATCGACAGGTGTTTCATGCATCTCATTGACAGCCTTCGTCAACCCATTCTTCATAAACTTGTACACTATCTTCCGGATGACATCTGCTGTAAATACAACATACCATTCCTTGTCATCCCATTTACGATAGATGGGCAACGATGCGATCATAAACGGACCGGTTATGATACGCTTTTCTTCGTCCTTCACTCTGAATTTGTATGGTTCCTTCACCTTAGAAAAGGCCATAAAGTCACGTTCAATGGCAGGTTCATCTACCAGAGAAACGAAGTCCACACCGCTTTCATCATCATCATCAATGGTCAAATAGACCAAAGGAATTTTCTTTGTTTTTTCCATCATTATCCGGTTAGGCCAAATGTGGCTTGATTTTGTATTTGCTGAATATTTTCCTGTGATCCCGATAGTTGCGATTCCACAACAAATGCCTGTACAGGTGCCAACTGTGCCGCATCTGCATTGACCAACTCTGTTGTGTTGGTTGTGACAGGTGCAACTGATGGTGCAGATGGTGCTGATGCAGATACTGTTCCTGCACTTGGTCCAGGCGCTGTGTTCAATATTTGTGTTGCTTGTACCATTGCACCAACAACTGAACCAACCATTGACGCGATATAAGCTATTTGCAAGAATGGTGCAGCAGGTCCACCTTTAGCTGCTGCTGCTGTTGCTCCTGCAATAGCTGTTGATATTGCCACAGCCGTATTGATTGCCAATTCTGCAACTGCAAATGCCTTAGCTGCTGCAACACCTTCTTCACCTTGCTGCTCCAAGAATCCTGCAATCTGACCTAATGCATTGGCTGTTTCCTTTGCTGCCAATATTTTTGCATTTTTAACTGCTTTAGCTTCAAGTTCAGCCAATTTAATCTGTTTGGCTGAATATGCTTGCTGCAACGAAATCATTCTTGAATTGCTCTGAATTTGATCTTCAGTTATACCTTCATTGTTCGCCTTCAGAAATTCACGCAATGCTTCTTGATGTTCAGCATATTCGTCATCCAAGTCAATACGCTGTTGGTAAAAACTTGCGTGTTCTTCACCATACAAACCTTCAATTGTAAATATTTCAGCAGCTATGGATGCTTCATTTCTTTGGTCAAACAATGCCTGTTCTTCTGCTCTCAATGCAGCTGCATTGGTTTTCTGTTCAGAAGTGATTCCCGAAATACGTTCTAGAATATCTTCTTCTTCAGCTAAAGCATCAATTTTTGCCGCTTGTGCAGGAATAGATTCTTCATTGATTGCGAATTCTGCTTCACGCAAATCGATGCGAGTCTTGGCCAATTTCAATTCTCCACGCAATTGCTGCTCCAATATCACGGCAATTTTGTCATTGGCTTCTATTCGCTTATCAATATCCAATTCGATGTTATCACGAATCTGTCGCTGAACTTCTGCTTCACGCTGTTTCTGCAACATAAACCTGCGCTGTTCAGCTTCTGCCAATTGCAGTTCATTCCGCATCTTCACAATATTCTCTGCTTGGTCCAATGCGCCATCTGCACCATGCAACAATGCATTACCAAAGTCTCTGAACTTCTGGATGATGTCATCCATGTTCATGTCCTTGATGCCTTGCAATCCATCAACCAAATCCTGCACAGCACCTGCAACATTGCCAAAGACAACTTCCAATGTGACCATTGCCTTGCTCAATCCATCCGTTATTCTCTGATTGCTGCGAAGTAGGTCTGCAAGTTTTTCAAAAATCAGAAGAACAACAGACAGCTTGCCTATCATCTTGATGGCATTGCCAACTGATCCGCCAAACTTTTTGACACCTTTGGACGCACCTTCTGCGCCTTTTTCAGCAGATTTGAATCCGCCTTCCATCTTCTTCTTTAGGTCATCAGTTGTGGCCTTCAGCTTCTCCATCTGCTCCTTCAGATCATCAATCTCTGATGCAGCGTCTTTGGTTTTTACATCAACTTCAACAGCTATCTTTGTGGCCATTACGCAGGTATTAGTCTATAGTTAACGTAAACTGTTACATCTGAATCACCTGTTGTTGGATCTCCACTTGGCACCTTCACTTGCAGGTCTGCATTTGCAAGCACCTGCGTCTGTCCAGAACTTGGATTGCTTGGTGCATAAGCTGAACTAATTTGGTCAACAGTTGCCAGAAGAATATTGTTGCCTATCTGTCCAACATTGTCATCAGCACCATCAATGTGCAGGTGCAATGATGTGTTGGTTGCATAGGCTGTTGTATTGAATGCAATCTTCACGCTTGCAGAAACAACTTCAATGGAATAGCCGGACACGGCAGACACAATGGTCAATGGTGTGCTGTTCAATGTCAGCACATCTGCTGATGCAATGGTCAATTCAGCAGTTCCGCCGATGCAGAAAACACCATCATCTCCACGTGACCAAACTACATTGTCAGCTTGGTTGATGAATAGTTCACCCTTGTAAATGTCCGTAGCTGTCCATGCAGGTGATGGTTGTGTGTGATCATCCGATGGTGCCACAGTTGGAACTGTTCCAGATACTGTGGACCTTTTAATCTTTATTCGAGAATCTTGTGTTGCCATTCGTTAGTTTATGTTTTCTCCACCATCTATCGTATAAATAGATGAATCGCCATATTGTATCTGAACTTCATCTTCCATTCCATCCACAACGTAGATTGTGCCGCCTGCATCTGTTGCCCGAACTTCATCTTCGCCACCTTCAATGATGTAGCCATTCATCTGTTCTTCACCATTGATGATTGTGACATTTGACCTGCTGACCTTGGCACCATCCGTGCCGATGATTCGCACATTGTGCAATCCAGGACCAACTTCATTCCTATCACCAATGATGGTGATGTTGCTACTTCCTTCACCAACCTTGTTGTCACTACCTTGGACCATAAATGTTGTTGTGCTGTCTCCGACACGATTGCGCTTTCCGGACACCTTTCCGCCATTGAACTGTGGAAAGACATTGCCACTTCTCTGCACCTTCTTCACAACAGGTGTGTTCACTTTAGCCAATCCATCAGACACCTTCTTTGGCTGACCAACTTGGAATGTGTCCACTTCCAATGGTTCCTTCACAATCACCTTGAACAGCTCCACTTTGGTCAACTGTTCCTTAAATGGATTGTAATCCTTTATCTCATTTATTCTCCAATAGCTGTTGTCAATCTGTATCTGGTCTCTGAAATCCAAGTTCATAATATCCAAAGGTTCCAAGTAGAACATTGCTGTCATCAGCTTGCTGTCCTTGTTTGTGATTTCAATCACGTGATTACGATGGAACACATTGAACAGATTGGCATTGGTGTACAGCAGACTACCTGTGTAACCATTTCCAGAATAGAACAGTTGCCTTGGGATACCGAAGTTGATGTCTTGCTGCGGAATGATGCCACCTGTTCCTGGATGTGTCAGATGTCCTGCATAAGGATAGGATGATTGCGGCACATTGATGGTCAAATAACCATTCTGTGTTGCTTGCCTGTATCTGAATATCCAATCTGGATTGCTTGGAATCAATCCACCATAATACAACAATCTGATGTTGTGTTCAGTTTCGGCCACACCTTCTTCAATGTCTTCGTTGTAAATTTTGCCAATGATGCGATTGCTCGGATTATCGTTGACCATTGGTGTTGCGGAGAAGACAACTTCCATCTCATTGGTTCCAAGTTGGAAGTCATTGTCAACTTCTGCCTTTGCCCTTCCGTAAACATGGCCAAAGCTGTCATTGTAACGCTTATTGTAGTAGTCATCATCTTCTGCATACGTGTACACAAATTCATTTCCTGTCAGAAGACCTAATGGCTGCAAGGTCACATCCTTGTCTCTGGCCATCTTATGCGTCCAATCCTTCACCTTGCCAGATGCATAGAATGTATCACGTGTTTCAATCAACAGATTCCGTTCATCATTAGGATCAATAGTGACGTACAAATTGAACATCTGAATGACCGACAGCAGCAGGTCCTTCATTTCAACTTCTGGCACCAAGGTGTTCATTGGAATTGTCTGACCTTCAACAATTGCAAGGTCACCAGATGTCACTTCAATAGTTGACGCTGTGTTGATATCACATTGGTAATTGGCGAAAAACACCAATGCCGCATTGGTAGTGATGAATACTTGCACAAATATCCTGTCACCTGCTTCCAGGAATACATTCTCCACACTTGCAGACAGCAATGTTGTGCCTGATAGCTGTAGGTCACCAACAGAGCTGCCAACCTGTGTAATTGTTCCACTTGTGTTCTGTGTGTAGAATTTGAATTGAATAGGCTGCACACCTGGAAATACTGTTCCTGTCAATGCCACATTGAATGACATGGTGACCAATGCGTTGTATAAACCATCAACAGATGCTTCATAGTAGTCACCTGCATCATTCCAAAGGTTGTTTGGATCAATCGAACTGTTAAAGTCCAAACGAACTTCTTGTAGCAATGGACCTATAGGAAAGTTGTTTGAAAAAAAGGCTTCATTCAAATCCTGTCCAGGTGATGCTGCCTGTGCCGTTCGTTCTTCAACTTCCGATTCGTTCAGTTGGAATCCTTCATTGGTCCACGGAATTATCAGCCTTCTGAAGAATGATGATGACAGGAATGTGGATGTGTAGCTGAAATCAGCGAAGCTGAAGATTCTGTCAATTATATCGTGCAGAAATACAGCCGGTCTGAAATCACTAACCTTGTAAATTCGTTCAGATGTCTGCTGATACAATGGTTCGTTGACACCATAGTCAAGCATTGGATAGACATATCCATCTGTGTTGGACCAACTGCTTACTATTGCACCATAATTATATTCGTGATCAAGGTCTGAAAAGTCAATCAATGGCTGACCATTGTCATCAAGACCATTCAATTCTGCATCACCAAGTTCATTGAAGATGTTGGCCATCTTACCAATGAAGATGATTTCATAGATCAATTGATCCTTCTTCGCAGTTATCTGTCGCAACTGCAAGGTGCCATCCATCACTTCAATGCCATCTGTTATGATTCTGGCATTCGCCCTTTTGTTCGGATTAAAATTTGCTTCAATGTTAGCAGCAGTAGAATTGTAAGCATTGGAAATGTTTACGTCATAGATCTGTCCAAAGATGGCATCATTGCGCTGTGTTCCTGGACATTGAATTGTTTTGGAATACTCTGTCTTCCTTTCATCCGGATGCCGAATGTCAGCAATCGCATAGTTGAACGAAAAGTCAAATTGAAATATGTCAATTGGTCGGCCTTCAACCAACACCTGCACATCAGCCACGTTGTCTTCTGTTAGTTAGTGAATAGTTCAATTCAAATGTGTACTGCATCAGCTTGTCATTCAATGATGTCTTCTTCTGAATGCTGTTTCCGGTTATGTTCATGGCAATCAATTCATTGTTCACTTCTCTGTAAACAACAGGTGATGTGAACAGGTCATTCATCCATGTGCTTTCAGCTTCTGTCAGATAGTCTGTGTTCACAGTCAACTTCTCTGTCATCTGCACATCAAAGTCTGTTTGGCCACGTGATGCCTTGGTATAATCGTACACGAATCCTGTGAATGTGTGATGCTGCTGATGATACGATTCACGCTTCACATCTGTCTTGTTCATTGATTTCAGATTGAAGTTGAATGAATCCATTCCACCAAGTCTGTTCATCCAATGGAGACGAACAGGTTCATACTTGCTGCATTGTTGGTCCAAGTTGAATGTCACAGCTTCTGATTCCTGAACATTGGTGCTGTTCAGCAGTATGATGGTGTAACTTTTGGCACCATTCAGAACTGTTGATGGTGTGCTGCCTGTCATCAATGATGCATCAATGTTTGCAATGTCCTGTGGACCAATGGCAATGCGCCAATATTGTGCATCATAATTGTTGGCCGTTGGATATGGTGATGTCACGAATCCAGAAGAAAGTAATGTTCCGGTACCATCCACATCATCGTACGCATTTATCAGATACTTGTTTGCGCTCAACTTCTCATTGACGATGTAGTACAGCCATGCAGATTGTGCAGAATCAATGTTCCTAATGCTTGGCGCATCTGTCAGAAATCGCTTGGTTGTAGATGGTGCATTTATGATGAAATCATTGTAGTCAAAGTCAACCCAATCAACAAGGTTCCGCACACCATTCCAGACTGATTTCTGTTCAAAGACTGTCAGACCTACTGTGTCATATCTATCTGTAGCAGGATTAATGTCTTCTTCCAAGATTGTCATGAAGTATTCAAAATGACTGTTGCCATTCTGGAAAAATGCTTGATGGTTAGCAGCAGGAATGTTCACATCATGCGTCAACTGTGATTGTGTGATTCTGGAAACATCGAACCATGCATGATTCTCGAATGGTGAACCCTGGTATATTCCGACAGATGGATAGACAACCAATGTTGCAATTGGCTGATCACCCGTGACGTATGGATATTTCAGAATGCTGATTCTGAAACGCAATGTCGGTGTGTACTGCGTGCTGCTGATTACATACCTGTTGTCATTGTAGGCCAATGAATAGTCAGTTGGTTCCTGGCTCTCGCCATTTGCGTAGACAATTAGTGTTGCCATTATCCTTGTGATTCAATAAATTCCTTCAGTTGCTCCATAGTCAATGCGACATCATCGGCAATGGCTTCTTCAATCTCAGATGGTACTGCTCTGTTGATTGGTTCCGTATACGGATCAATCCAATTCCTTGGTCTCATTCCATAGTTAGCCAGATTCCGTGAAATGACAAATGCCAATCCACGATGCTTTGATTCGCTCCACTTCTCTGTGTCTGCATTGCCTTGGAATCCGCCTATCTTGTCACGGACAGTTGGAATGCTCAACCAATCATAAATATCCTTGTAATTGTCAGCGAATGTGAAATTGTTTGGTCGCTTGCCTTGTGGCCGTGTTCCTTCGTCCAGGTCCAGACCATAGTCTTCCATTGTGATGGCCATCTTGTAGATACTGCCAAACACTTTGACCTTTGGTTGCTTTGGAAGACTAACTGATGTTGCAAGTCTACCTGTGGCAACAAGGTTGTTGTCCTTGATAGATTTTCCCAAAGCATTGGTGTATGCTTTTCGGAATCCATTCAATGTATCAACCAATTTGTCAAATGCCATTTTTCAATCTTGCTTGCTGTTGAATGTTTTGTTGGCGATCGTGTGCCTGTTTTTCGCGATAGAAAGTAATGACGTTAAATAGTTCTCTGATTGGAATACGGAAGAAATGGTCCCATTTGCTGTGATCATTGTTTGCCAGATTGTTGACCAGGTCGATCCATCCAAATCTGGTTTCATACGTTTCAACTGCTTTTCCGCTTCCTTCAGATTCTTCTTGGCCATCA
>Ga0208149_1000942_pt1 | contig 11018 bp, 6 predicted proteins | sample DEB08_DNA_15_FD_184533 | JGI IMG/M metagenome (GOLD analysis project Ga0208149, IMG submission 184533) | Aqueous microbial communities from the Delaware River and Bay under freshwater to marine salinity gradient to study organic matter... | ecosystem: Environmental > Aquatic > Marine > Coastal ... | reverse complement strand
TAGCAGAGTATTACAATGAAGAAGGTACATACATTTTCCATATGACCTCTGCAACTATTCTTGACTTCATACCAAATCCACTTGATAGTGGACCTGCATTTGTTATTGCAAAGAAATTTGCTTTTGATAGATTGCAAGGACAGTATGACCAAATCATAGGACTTATGGCTTCTATGGCAAAAATTAATGTGATGTCAATAATAGCAATGGAAGATGCCGTGTTTACAGAAACAAACATTTCTGGAGAGATAGAATCAGGACAATATCGTAAAGGTAGATTTGCTGTTAACTATTTAGCTCCAGGTACACAAGTTTCTAAACCAGCATCTAATGTTCCTTATCAGATTTTCCAACAGATAGATAGAATAGAACGACAACTTCGTGTTGGTGGTTCTTATCCTACAACTGATGATTCACAGTCACCATTAGCATTTGCTACTGGTAGAGGACTTGAAGAGTTAGGTGCATCTATGTCACTTATGATTAGAGAGTATCACACAGTTATGTCTGATGCTATAGAGATGATTGATGCTAAACGATTAGAGTGGGATCAGAAAATGTATGGTGGCTCTACTAAACCACTATCTGGATATATGGATAATACTTTTTACTCTGAAACATATGAACCAACAAAAGATATAGCAAATAGCTTTAAGACACGAAGAGTCTATGGAGCTATGGCTGGTTATGATGAACCACAGAAAATTGTTACTGGTTTACAGTTACTACAAGCTGGTATTATTGATAGACAAACACTACAAGAAAACCTAGATGGTTTAGATAACCTTGTTAGAGTTAACGATAGAATTACAAAAGAAAAAGCAGACAGTGTATTGTTTGATACATTGTTAGCACAAGCCCAACAGGGTGATGCTAAAGCAACTATGGCTGTTGTGCAGATAAGAAAGAATCCTGATGATATGCAAAATATCTTAGATAAGTTCTTTACAGCAGAAGAGCCAGAGATACCAACAGCTGAACAAGAATTGCTTGGAGGAGGTGCCTTGCCACCACAAGGTCCTCCACCAGGCATAGCTCAACTACTTGGTGGGTTAGGTGGATAATGTCAATTAATAAAAAATTTGAAGAGATTGTAGATTTTTGTTTAGTAGATGTTGATGAGCTTGGTGATGACATTATTTTAGAAGAAGATGTATTTAAGCCACGAGGCAAAATGTACATTGACCAACTTCCACCTTTAGTATTCCCATTTGGTTATATGGTTATAAGTTCAGCATTTCAATTTTTTGAAGAAGAAGAAAAGGATGAAGATGGTCAGACCTAATAAAAAAATTACAAAAAGAAATACTAATGTACCACCAGCTGCAAGAAATACACAAGATAATACAAGAGGAATTATCCCTGGTTTGACTGCTGGAACTACATATGGTGAAGGTCAAGATATAAAAGAACAAGTTCAAGCTACTGGTGGTTTGCCAGATGCTTCATTAGCTACTTCTACAGCACAACCAAGACCATCAAAATCTATGCCACAAATGGATGTATTTGCTGGAACACAAAGACCAACTGAACCTGTTACATCAGGATTACCTTTTGGTCCTGGTGTTAATCCACAACCTGAAGAACAAATTTACCAAGCAGAAAATATACGAGATTTTATATATCAAACTTGGGTGCAAACTGGGGATGATAGTTTACTAGAGTATTTGTAATGTCATCATTTTCAGATAATGTAAATGTGGATTACCTGCTAGAGAAAAGAGAACGCACAGGTAGAGTACAAGTAACACAAGATCAAGCAGATAGATTAAGTGCAGTACAACAAGGAACAACTAATGTACCTGCAAGTGTTATGGTGCAAGGTGTAAAAGATAATGCAGATAATGGTTTTTTAGATTCTCTTACAGAGTTTTTTTCTAAAGCAACAGCAGCCACTTATGGTCGTGTAAAAAATGCAGTATTTAATCAATTAAATATAAATCCAGAAACAGGTGGTTTTGGAGAATTAGCAATTAAAGGTGGAATGTTAGGTGTTAGGGCTGTTTATGAAGATGTTATTGCTAGACCTATTAGAACAATAGAAAATGTACAACAAGGTGCATCTTTATCTGAAGCCTGGAAAAAATCTGCAATAGACCCTTTTAGATACTGGAAAGAAGCAGTAGAAAGAGGAGAAAAAATAGATTTAGGTAATGCGTTGTTTCAGGCAACTGATCCTGAAAAAACAGAAACATATCAAGAATTAATAGATAAGGGTGCTGACCCAATAAGAGCTAGAAAAGCAGCAGCAGCACAATTAGGATATAATGTTTTTGATAAAATATTTGAAGAAGAACAAAAAACAGTATTTCAAGGTGATAGAGCAGCAGCATTAATTGCTAGAGGTAAAAGTCCACACGCAACACCTGGTCGTGTATTATTTAAACCATTTGAATTTATCATTGGTCCAGAAGATAAAGCCTATGATTTTTTTACAGGATTAGTAGATTTTGGATTACAGTTATTAGACCCTACATTTCTTGCTGGTAAAGCAGCTAAAGGAATAAAAGCAGGTTCTAAATTATTAGCATTATCAGATGAAGCAGCAGATGGATTAGGTTTACTTAATGGTTTTGTAAGAAAGTCGTTTAGTAGAACAACTGCTGAAGAAGTAATTAATGGAGAAATAGGAAATAAAATATTTTTAGAATTATATAAACTTAAAGATAAACCAGCAGATTTAATGGAAAAAACTAATTTTAGTTTAGTAAATAAATATGTTGTAGAAAACAAAGCAATAAGTGATGAGTTTAATATTTTTACAAAAGGTTTATTTGCTTTAGAAGATGGTCTTGATGATGTATCTGCAATACAAGCTGTAAAAGAATTAATTACTCCTAAAGTATTAGCAGTTGGAACAGCAGGTGAAGTACCACAAATACAAAAATTAAGTAGATTTAGACAAAGTGTAGGAGATTATTTTGGACCATTATATAAAACAAGATTAAGTGGAAATAATCCAGATAATTTAATTGTAGAATATGCAAAGTTTTTAAGGTTATTAGACCCTAAAGATCAAGTTGTTAGTCGTAATCAAAGAGTAAAAGATATGATTACTAAATTAGATGAACTTCCTAAAAACCCTAATGTTCGTTCTAATGCCATTGTTACACAATTACTAGATGATTTTACAAGTTTAAGAACAATATACAAAGATGAATTAGTTAAAGCAGGAACATTAGAAAAAAATGAAAAATTAGTTGATAATGTATTTTCTGCATTAATAAAAGTTGTTGATGAACAAGGAAAAATAACAGGAGAAATGACTAGATATACAAATTTAAATCAAGTTCCTTTAGGTATGAAAAAAGCCTGGAAAAAAATATTAAAACAAGATGAAGAATTTAGTAGAGGTGTAAATGATGAAACATTAGAAGAAGCATTTGACACTTTGTATACACAACCATTATTAGAAACCACATTATCACAAGATATATTTTTAGCTAATCCAAGTGAAGTAATTAAATTATCTAATAGACTTGCAAAAAATATGAGAGGTCGTTTTGAAGAAGCACAGAAAATAGTTGGTGGAGAAGGAGTATCAAGATTTTTTGATTTTTATGTAGGTCAATTATTTAAACCATTAGTTCTTCTTAGACCTGCTTGGACTGTGAGAGTTATAGCAGAAGAACAATTAAGAGCTGTAGCAGATGGTGTATTAGCACCATTAGACCATCCAATAGGATTATTAGCAAGGCTATTTGATGATGTAGGTGCAAGACCAAGCTATGCACAATCTGGTTGGTTAGATACTTCTGCTTGGAAATTGGGAATATCTGAATCAACAACAGGAGATACAAGAAGTCTTAAAGCATTAAAAAGACAAAGCATTACACCTGCTATTAAATACGAAACTGTTGAATTAGCAACTTCTCCTGAAAGATGGAAAGAAGGACAATGGAGAGTAATAAACAATTTCTATCACGATGTATTAATGCGTAAAATTGCACAGGGTGAGTTAGTTAAAAACAAAAAAAAGTTTTATGAAGATTTAGCAAAAGAACTAAAAGAAGAAGGTAATACATACAGAGAGTTAATGCTTAATTTAACTTCTGGTACTCACAATCCTTATAGAATATTAAGAGGATCAGATGCACTTACACCTGCTGAATATAATAAAGTTATAGATGATTTTATTAATTTAATGCGTGAAGAATTAAGACAATCTTTATCAGCAACAGGTAAAAATGTAAATAGCGAATTATATCAAGTAGTTGCAACAGGTAAGTTTAAAGTAGGAGATGAAGTATTAGATTTAGATTTAACAAGAACTGCAAAGATTAGTCAATCAGATTTAAAACTTTTAAACGAAGGTAAATTATCAAATAAAGAAGCAGATAAATTACAAGGATTAATAGACCAATCAACAAACAAAGTATATGATAATTACTTTACAAAGTTTGGTGGCAAAGAAATATTACCACAAACAGTTAAATGGAAAACAAAACCCTTTACAACAGATAGAGGTTTTTTAGATAGAACAACAGAAAACTTGTTTAAATGGTTAATGACAAATCCAACAAATAGTTTATCTCGTATTCCTGTATTCAAATCATCTTATTGGAATAAATCAGCAGAGTTAATTCCTATTAGTTCTGAAAAAGTTAAACAGAAAATAATTAAAGGTGCAAGAGAAGCAGGTATAGGAGAAAAAGTTATTAAGCGTATGGATGATATTAAGTCAGCAGGAGCAGATGGTATTGATGATGCTGTATTAATAGAAAATTTAGCTAAAGGTTTTGCTGTAAGTAAAGTTAAAAGTTTGTTATATGATATAACAGAAAATCGTAGATTTTGGGAAGCTAGTCGTTGGTTATTCCCATTCGGTAATGCTTATCAAGAAGTAATAACAACTTGGCTTGGAATTGTTAAAAGAAATCCACAAGTAGCTGCAAGATTTCAAACTACTTGGGATGGTGCAGCACAAGAAAATGACACACTTGATCCAACAGGAAAAGGTTTCTTTTATAAAAATCCTGTTAATGGAAAAGTAGTTTTTAATTACCCAGGAACAGATTTACTTCAAAATTGGATGTTTAAAGACAATGTATCAGAAACAGATGTTCGTGTAAATATGCCTGTGTATGCACAATCTATAAACATAGCTGCATCATTTATTCCTGGTTTTGGTCCTGTAGTTACATTCCCTGCTGCTTTTATGTTTGATAATTTTCCAGAAGAAAGTTTTATTACACGATTAGTATTTGGTGAGTTTCCACCAATGAATCCTAAAGACCCTGTTGATTGGCAAAAAACATTAGGATTTAGACCTGCTTGGTTAGATAAATTTATAAAAATAGCTTTTAATAAAGGAGAAAACTCGCAAGGTGTATTTGGTAATACAGTTATAGATACCTATAAAGCTATGTTGTACGCAGGAATGATTGATGACAGTACAGAAGAATTAGCTAAAGAAGGTATGCAAAAAGCTGTAGATGCAGCTAAAACAATATTTTTATTTAGAGCAGTATCACAATTCTTAGGACCTGCTGGTGCAGCATCTCCAACATTTGAAATTACAGATAAAAACTTTAATTATTTTATGTTAGAAACTTTAGCAGATGAATATAGAACATTAAAGATTTCTAACAATTATGATGATGCTTTAGCAACACAAAAATTTATAGAAACATATGGTATTAATCCATTACCTTTAACTGTATCTAAAACTGTATCAATAGAAAAAAGACCAACTACTGTTGAAGGTGCAGATTGGATGAAAGAAAATATAGATATATATGAAAAATATCCATTAGTTGCGTGGTATTTAGAACCTGCACCAATATACTCGGAGTTTTCTTATGATGCTTACAAAAAAGCATTGTTAGAAGGTGCAAGAGAATATAGGAAACCTGAACAATGGGCTGTAGCTAAAAATAAATTATTAGGTTCTATTGCTTTAGAACAGTATGAAAGACAAGCAGGAATATTTGGAAATAATACAGCAGGTGCAAAAGCATTACGAGATGCTAAGAAAAAAGAATTAGAACAAAGATATTGGGGTTATGGACAACCAGGAATTGTAGGCTCGCCAACGCAACCTTCTATTAATATGCAGATAGATCAATTAATTAAAATGGTAAACGACCCTGACCTGCAAAATTTTGATACAATCAAGAGTGCAAAACTTTATTTAGAAGCAAGGCAACAAGTAATTAATAGTTTTGTTGCAGCAGGATTGTCTGAAACTATTTGGAGAACATCTAGTAAATATGCTGGTGTTAGAGCAGCACTTAGAAATGAAGCTGACAAATTAATTAGAGATAATCCAAGTTTTGGTCCAATGTTTGACCAATTATTGGCAAGAGAGATTGAACCAGAATATGAAGATAATTTGCTAGTACAATTAGGATTAGGACAATGACAGAAAAAGAAAAGTTTATATCAGAAATATTATCACTTGTAAAACAACCTTTAGCAGCAGGTGAAAATGCTATAACTCCAACAGAGCAACAAATAGCAGATTTAAACGCAGCTGAAACAGTAGATGATGCTATTAAAATAGCTTACAATTTAGGTTGGGGAACTTGGGTTGATGCTTGGACTTTAGATCAAGGTATGCAAAATCAAAGTATGTTAGAACAAGCAATAGCAAACGCATTAGCACAAGGACAACAAGGATTTATAGGTGTTGATGGAACACAACCTATTATGTATGAAGGTGTTACTACAACCATTGGAGAAGTTGGAGAAAACTTTTATATGGATGGCGACCAAAATGTATTTTCTAATTTAATGCCTAATGAAATAAGAGAGTTACAAGCAGATTTAATTAATGCAGGATTATTAGGTAGCAAAGTAAATAGACCATTTAGACCTGGTGTTTGGAATTCAAATATAGAAGGTAGAGCTATGTATGATTTAATGACACAAGCTAATGTGATGGGTAAGGGAAAAGCAGAAGATGGTTGGAGATATTCTTTACAGTTGTATTTAGACAATCCAATACAAGAGCCAGAAAAAATTGATGCGTATTTACCACCTGATTATAACTCTATTGCAAATAGTATTGATGGATTATTTGAACAAGAACTAGGTAGAAAACCTAAAGAATATGAATTAAAGTTATTAGCAGATACTTATTCAGCAAATGCAAAAAAAGCATATGAACAAAAAATAGCTTTAGAAACTCCAATTGATGCAGATATAACACCAGAAACATTAGAGGATTATGGTAATCACACACAACCAGTTATAGAAGAAGGGGTTACAGCAATAGACCCAAGTGCTAGAATGTTAGGTGTATTTGATGACATAACAGCAAAAGAACAAGAAAGGTTAGGTGCGAATCGTGATATTCAAGCCACTAATCGTATCATTCTTAATAGCATCACAGGTGCTCCAAGGTAGTATTATGGAAAACGATATGAACACATTTAGCAACGATACAAACCCTGCGTTAATAGATTTGTATTTAGAAGCATTAAAAATGCAAGAAAGTTCTGATGATTATTTTGTAAAACACAGTCCTTCTACTATTACAGATATTGTTACTGGAAAGCCGATTAAAGTACAAGCATTAGGTGCATATGGAATATTAGATATTAATTGGTATGGTACTAAAACACAGAAATCTTGGGCAGAACAAGCAGGATATGCTGGTGCAAGATGGGATGATAAAGTTGCACAAGATGCAGTTGCTAAACATAAAGTACAAGAATATTTTAATAAATTTGGTTCTTGGGATGCTGTATCGGTTGCTTGGTTTGCAGGACCACAAGTTGCAGAAAGAATGGTTAATGAAGGTGTTATAGATTACACAATAAAAGATGTTAATGGTCAAGATGTTAAAACTTATGTAGATGAAATGAATACAAAAATTTCAGAAGAATTAATGACAATGGAGATTCCAATGGAGCCTATTAACTTGCCTTCAACTGTTGTAGGTCCACCAACACCACCTGTTATAGCTAAACAAAAAGATATGCAACAAGTATTTGCTGCACAGATACTAGATGCTATGACTAAAGCTAATGCTGGTGGTATGCGACCAAGTTTTGAATCACAAGTTCCAGCAGAAGCAGGAGATTTTGCTGACACGGTTGCACAAACACAAGTAAGGCGTGGAGATATACAATGATTAAATATTTAGTTGTAGGTTCTCCAGGTAGATATAAATTAAAACCAGTAAGTCCAGGTCAAGCTGATTATGAATCAGGTATGTCTGAACAAGCAGCACAAAATACTGCTAATGATTTAAACAATAAATTTTTTGAAAGAATAGGAGAAAGACCTCCTACTCCACAAACTACTACGCAACCTGATCCAGTAGTTGAACAACCAAGTACACCTACTGCACCAATGCAACCACAAGGTCAAGCTCTTCCTTCTGACAAGATTAAAGAGTTACAAAGAAGTTTAGGAGTAACAGCAGATGGAATTATTGGACCTATAACTATTGCTGCTGCAAAAGATGCAATAGGTAGTTCACGAACATACTCTGAAGCTGTAGGTCTTTCAAGTAAATACGACTTAATTTTAAATGTAGATAAATATAGAACTTCTACAAAAACAATATCTGCACCTTCAGAACCACCAACGCAAAAAGAAAAAATAGATGAAGCAGTAGATATTTTTACTACTACATTATTTCCACCAACAGCTGTAGTTAAAGCTCTTACAGGAAATCAAACCATAGGTCCTGAAACACCAACATCAATAGATATGGCTGGTGAATGGGTAATGATTGACAAAGCAGGTTTTTCTGTTTATAAAGATGAAGATATTTTAAGAGGAGCTGAAAGTGCAAAAGAACCAAGGTGGTATAACACAAAAACTGGTAGGTCTATATCTATAGTTGATAAAGAAGGCAGACCAATTTTACCAGAATCTGCTAATGGAAAACCTGTAGATAAAAGTATTATTAATTCAACATCATTAGGTAGGTGGGAATCAAGTTTTAATGATTACCTAGATAAAAACTTAATAGAAGAGTTAAAAAATAAAAGTTCTAATATTGAAAGTATATTTTCTAATGTAGGAGTAATAAGACCTAATGACATAGACAAGTTAGATGAAATAGGATTAAGAGGTTTAGCTAATGAGTTAGGTATTGATGTAAGAGAATACTCTACAAAGCCTACTTATCAAGAAGCACAAGCAGGAAAAAAACCTGAACTTATTAGAGATGAATTAGCTGCTGGAATAATTAATTTTTTATCTGAACAAAAAACTTATGATGATTATGACATAATTGGACACGATTTACCAGAGGTTGAAGAAAGTTTAGAAGTTTCTACAGTAGGACCAACAGAAGTAAAACAAGAAAAATATCCTAAAGTAAAAACTAATGCTAAAGGTGAGTCATCTATTATTAGAAATGCAACAGATGAGTACTACGCAGCATTAGCTGGATTTACAAAAACACTTGATGTAAGTAACTTTGATGAAGCACCAGGTTTTTTTGTTGATTTAGCTATAGATCAATCGGGTAATTTAGTAAAAGAAAACTCATCTACTGGTGAATCAGTTATTGTTAAAACTTTAACACCACAAGAAACTACCACTGCTACAGAGATTAAAAATATAACTCCAACTTCAACTGAAACAATACCAACTGATGAGGGAGAAGTAGTAATAGAAACACCTACTACAGGTGGTGGAGTTGCTACAGGTACAGGATTAGCAAGTGAATCATCTGGACAAATGATAAGCAATGCACAATCAGAGTTTTTAAATGTACCAAAAGGTGCTTGGTTATGGGATGTAGATGGTGTTAACTATCTAGTGTACGAAGTTCCTGGTGCCAATGGTGAAGTCTATGAAGGTAACCCAATTTATATGGCTTACGAAGTTATGGATAATGATTTAGTAAAAGCTGGTATTGTGTCACCAGAAGCTCCAACAGTAAGTCCTAATGCTAAGGTTAATAAAGCATTCTTTGATTCTGTTGCTATAGTTACAGGTAATACAGATCAGTTATCCTCTTTAATAGATAATCCTTTTGCAAGTTTTGTAGAAACAATCAATGAACAATCACAAGTTGCACCTTGGATTACAGACCCAGAAATGATTTCTTTGATAGCAGAAGCTGCTGTAGAAGGCAGAGAAATCAGTGATGCAGAATGGCAAACAACTAACTGGTATCAAACAAATAATCAAAGTCAAAGAGATTGGTTAAGAACTTATTATGCTGATCCAGCAACTGCAACACAAACAATAACAGATGGTCAAATAGCAGTAGCTAACTCTTTACAAGCAGCAGGTGTATCTAATGCACCAGAGGCATTAGTTAATTGGATTTCAAGTAAATATGTTACAGGCGATTGGTCACAGACTTATACAACAGAACAAATATCTTTATTCGCTGATCCATATGCAGAAGGCAAAAGAGATGAGTCTTTAGAAAACTACTTATCTTCTACTGCATTAACAGGAGTAGATAGAACCACAGAGAGAGAAAGAGAAGTTACAGAGCTTTACAATAAATGGTTAGGACCTACTTTAGGTAAGTTAACAGATAATGAGAGAGCAGAAATTGCTGGTAAGTTAAGAGATGACCCTGACTACGAAGATGCTTTAATTAGTTCACTTAAACAATCAAGACTTGCTGCATTTAGTAATTATACTAATCCAGAACTTACTTATGAAGATATTGCAAGACCTTGGAGAAACTTAACTACTTCTGTATGGGGTCAAACAGCAGATGAAACACAAGGTTGGTGGCAAGAAATGGTTAAGACTAACGACTTTGCTAAAGCACAAACTACACTTAGAGAGAAGGGCTTAGAACAAGATATAACACAAGTTACTACAGATGCAACACAAGCATTACAACAAGCGTTAGGACAAGGTTCTGTAAGCCAGACAGGAGTTAATGTATAATGGCTACTTACGCTGAACTCGCACAGAGTTTATATCCTAATATGCCACCTGATATTTTAGCATTATTTTCTAGTGAGTGGGCAAGAACAGGAGATCCACAAGTAGCTATTGCAGAAGTGAGAAGAAGTCCTGCTTATGAGATAGCATTTCCAGGTAATAAAAGACCAGATGGAACAGTTAAGTTTGATGAAGTT
>Ga0208149_1000932_pt1 | contig 11066 bp, 4 predicted proteins | sample DEB08_DNA_15_FD_184533 | JGI IMG/M metagenome (GOLD analysis project Ga0208149, IMG submission 184533) | Aqueous microbial communities from the Delaware River and Bay under freshwater to marine salinity gradient to study organic matter... | ecosystem: Environmental > Aquatic > Marine > Coastal ... | reverse complement strand
ACTGTAGTAACATTTGCACTAATGCCACTTACTGTAGAAATATCTGAGGCCACACTAGCAGCAGTTTGAATCGCATCAGTCGCATCTGTGCCATCTTCAATGTCAGCCAGAGTAGCAATGTCAGCACTTATATCAGCAAGAGATTGAACATCAGCAATTTCTGGCCCTGACTCTACATTACCTGTTGTTGCGTTGAATCCAAGAACCTTACCCTTACGATCATCTGTGGCAGGTAGTGTAATGCCAACCGCTACTTCATGGTCATTAAGCTGCAAAGAACGCGAAGCGCGATCATCAATATCTGCTATTTGAGCTGTTAGTTTATCTAGTTGTTCATTCAGTGCTGATCTACTAATTGCAGCACCTTCAGTAAAATCTGTTGTGCGTTCTATTGCGACATCGCGAACAATGGCAACCTTATCGCCAGCAGTTGCACCACTTGTTAGCGTAACAGTGCCAGTAGAACCATCCCCACCAGTGACAGTGTAGGCACTCGTTTCAGTGCCATTTATGTATACTGTAAGATCAGCTTCATCGAAGAACTCAAATGAAACTGTAAATACTGTTTGCCCAGAGGTCGCTGTATAGTTTGCCCGAGGCGCGTTGTCTGCAATGTTGATCGTCATTAGTTAGCCCAAGCCCTTGTGATTTGGTTAATATCGTCCTTTAAGAACCACATTCGTGCAAATGGTAGATTCCGAGCAATCTCCTTGAATCCTTCACCATACTCTCCCGATGCAACATTGTATGTCCCTCTAAACATGTCTGCCGCCCACGATGGGCCAGCACCAGCTATTCCTGTTATAGCATCAAGTGCGCTCTTTTGTTGAGGAAATTTTGGCGAGAGCAATCCCGCTGTAATATTCGGCCCTCCAAGCGCAAGCGATGTATGCATAGAAGTATAGAATAAATCTGAGTATAAAGCCATAACCCCGCTCATATCAAAACTACGAGCAAACTTATCACGCCAAGTCATATCTTCCCAAACATAATCTGGGGTGCGAATAGACAGTGCCATATACGCCAATCCCATTGATACACTAACACCAAGCATACGCTGCTTAACTTGACCTTGTGCAAGCGCACCAACGGTCTTGTTTACATTTGCCAAGACGTAGCTGTAGAACTGGAATGGCAACCCTAAGAAACCATTCTCAATGCGAGTATATCCTTTATACTTAGCGTCTTCTGCGAATCCAAACATGCGCCCAATGTGAGATGGAATATAAACAATGCCATCATTAATAATTGGTTTGTCAGCGGGAGTTGCAGCCATAATAGTATTTAAAACACCGCTGTTTAATGCGGTGCGGAACTTGAGCTGCAATGCCTCATCGCCCCAAGCATCACTATTTGCTAGGTAAAGATTATTCTCTGTTTTCTCAAATGGCATCTTAGCAATTTTAGCAGCATCGTCAGAACCCAAACCGTACTTAGCCATCCATGTGCGCTCTTGATCAGTTAGACTTTTGTAGCGCAGAGAGTAATCAATAATTGTGTGTGCATCTACAATACCCGCCAACTGCTTAGCAATTACAGTCATAGGAGCCAAACCATTGGCAATGTAGAAAGCATTACGCGCAGTGTTTAGTAACTCATTGCCATCAATGTTATTTGATAAATCATCCATTAATCGAAGATGCGCAGAGCCACGAAGGATATCCAAAGCCTCACCCGCATAGCGAATCTCATTAGCTCCAAGCTTAACTGTGTTCTTGTCCATTAAGGCTTGCATACCTTTTAAGACAGTCTCCATGTCATGTTCCATAACAATGCGACCAAAGTCAGGAAGCGCAGCAAGACCAGCGGAACCCATATAGCTAAATGACGCAGCGTCACGAAGAAACTGTGCAGCTTTCTGATCCCAAGAATCAGGATCACGGCGTAAAGACCCTGCCACTCGTTCATACATATGGCGATAGTCACGCCGCATACGATTAATGTCACGATCAGACTGACCCTTGCGGATCATCTCTAGCTCCATATCAAATAGAACTCCATCAACACTGTCGCCAAACATACGAGCGTATTCATAACGTGGCTCAATGCGTGATGCGTATGTCTGCATAACAGCAAGAGGATCAGTAACTATAAAATCTGTAACCAGCTTGTTTGGTATATCGATTTGGCGATGACGGAAATGCTTAGAGCGACCATGACCAAATGCAATTCTGTCTACATTAGTCGGATCAACCTCACCGAGAATCCGATCAATTGTTAGATTAACACGCTCTTCAATCAACCGCTCATCACTTGCCAATTGTTTTTTAACAAAGGTTGCAGTAGCACTGTCAAAATCTATTACCTCTGGATGTGCAGTGTACCATCTTTTTAAAATGTTAAAGAGTTCAGCTCTACGCTTGCGTATTGCACCCTTGTCCCAAAAACGAGGAAAGAATACGTCTTGATTGTCTACGTTAGGATTCAAGTCTTGAAGGCCAAGCTGCGTTTGCTTTTCTTCTGCAAGAACTCGACCAAGACCCTGAAGACGCTGTTCAATTAAAGATGCTTCACGCGCTGCCTTCTTAGTCTTCTTTCCTTCAGCCACAGTCTTTGCAGCATTCAGCTCCTGAATCTTAGTTTCCAACATTTTAATTCGGTTATTAACCCCTTTTTCGGTGCCAATAAGCCCAACGTCTTCTAATCTAACACGCGCATTTTCAAAGTATTCTTCGATAATGTTAGAAGCCTTTAGCTCTGCCTCAGTCATATCGTCAGTAAGACCCTTGATGCGTTTTTCACTAACAGTGCTTAACCAAGTCTTATAAGTATCTTTAGATCGAGTTACGCGACGAGCAACATCCGCTACGTTAATGTCCAATTTGTTAGTAGGTATTGCATTTGTTGACTCTTGCCAAAGCTTGAGAAGTTGGTCATGCGCACGAACCCAACGACCTTGCGATGTAGCAGCCATCTGAGCAACAGACTGTGGTGTAGGCATACCAACAGAGTTTAAAGCAAGGGCAATCCCGCTGTCGCTAAAGCTTTTAACAAACTTTTCCTTAACAAGAGTTGGGTACTTAGACTGCAATGCACGTTTCATTGGCGTGCTTACAGCTTTATACAAGAAGCTATCTGTATAAGCTGAGTTCATAATGCGATATGGATCGCTGATATCTACATCAAGGGATTCTAGCTCACGAATACCAAGCTCTTTCTTGTATGCATCTGCATAACCTTGAAGCTCAACAGCTCTAGCCTCAAAGTCAGGACGCTCACGTTCATCACGAGAAGTTGCTTCTCGCTTGGCTTCTTCAGCCCTAGTTTGGAAGTGGTCAATTTGAACCTGCAAATCCTCATCACTAACAGTGCCATAGATACGCTCAGAACGTGGCACTCGAACCTCTTCGGGAGTGACACCCGATAAAAGGTCTAGTCTGCGATGCATAGCAAACTCTTCGTCTAAGCCACGTTTTAAATTACTATATGCTCTAGCATTCGCTGCACCAAAAGCAGCACCAAAACCAGCACCAAACATTCCAGCAGACGCAATATTCAAAGCTCCCTCTTGTGCGGTTTGCAGTGGGTCAGTCTGCCTTGCAGCCTCTAAACCAGTTTCTAACGCGGCAACACCTGCGCCAACTCGCAATGCAGAGCGGCCAATGCCAACACTTGGCCCACCAAAAGGTAAAGCTACCAAGTTAATAGGATCAAAAATGCCAGCACCAAACTGCGCAAGCAAAGAAGAATTAGCTAATGTTTCACGGCGTTCAATAGAGTCATCTATTTGAGATTTCAAAGCAGCCATATGTTCAGGGCTTACAGCTTGATAAAGATGACTTGCAAACGATTTGTATTCACCAATGTCATCTCGCCAGTCATATCCATCTCGCGGAGAAAACTGCAAAGAATTAGACACCATGTTAGCAATAGGCGCGTAGTTATAACCCAAAGACGCTGACATAGTATCTAAAAACGATGGCGATAAATTCTCAACATGACTGTTTGAGAAGTAACCCGCGCGAAAACTATTTGGATCAACTACCATTTCTTAAAGTCCAAATCCCCCAAATGGGCTTGCTGTTTTAATATCTTCTGCTGTGATTGCGTTCTTAGTTCTTGCCTCGATTTCTCCTAATCCAGCCTCTACAGTCTTTTGCATTTCGTTAAGATCAACAATCATTTCTTTAGCCAAAGGATCATCAACAACCTGAAGCTGATTTCTAACGATAGCAATATTACGAAGTATTGTATCGGGGCTTCCTCTGTTTAGATTTCTGTAAGTTTCCGCAATTGCAGGGACTTTATCTAAAATTGAGTTGTACTTATTAGGCTCAATTGCAAATGAAAGATCATTGCGAACCTCATCTGTTACACGAGTCCTTGTTGCTACTGGCCCCGCAGTCATTTCCTGACTTCGCTTCAAGCCCTGCTTAACTTGATAAAACCCAGCTTCATTCGTAGAAAAGAACGCTGGAACAACAACAGGATCAGTCTCGCGTGGATCAGCAAAAGGATAAGCAATGTCTTGCATTTGCCGTGTGCCATTTTCATCAACAATGACAACGCCATATGTCATTCCCTTGTCCATTTCATTATGTCCAACAGGAACTAATTTAAAGTCAACCTGATCCCAGTTAATACTTGGGTCAGTTGAATTCTTTTTCATCTCAGCTCTAACATAATTAGCAAACTCATCTTCCATGCCACCTGTTGTAAGTGACAGTGGGTACATAGTCATATTCGTGCCATCTTCAGCAACAATCATGTCATCTCTTACATACGCTGCATCAATCTCAGACTGAAGAACCTGATCTAGCTCATCAAATCGACCATCAGAGATGTCAGTCCGATTAGCAAAATAATGAGCATTTGCTATTGCGACTAATCGATTTCGTAAGTTTGTGTTTCCGCGCGCTTCTCTAAATGTATTAACTACATAGGTTTCAACACTATTAGAGCCAGCAACATCAGCTACATAAGCAGTTCCAGAACTCTTTGACTTTCGAGTAAAGTAAGCATCTTTAGCCTTAGTCAATGAGTCATCTTGCATTGCAGCTTTCATCTGCGTGATATGCTGAAGAACGGCTTGAGGATCATTGTTCTTCTCAGCAAAAGCAGCGGCTTCTGACATCAAAGCATATTGGTCAGCAGTCAGAGAGTAAGAGCCATTGCTGCGCATTACATCGCCAGACTTAGTAACAAACTCAGACGATTTAGCAAATAGTGTAATGACACGCTCTACCTGTTGTGGGTCTGTCACCCTTCCAGATAAGAACATGTTAATAGCATCAACTTGACCTTGAGGCCAAATTGTAGGAGCAGCTTGCTGCAATGCCATTGTGATTGTTGCATACTTTGGATCAGCAAATGATGGATCAAGATAGTAAGAGGCATCTACTTTCAAAAGCTTTCCAAAGCGTTCACGCTCATCTTTACTAGTGCCATCAGCAATACCTTGCACAGTGCCATTTAAAAACGTCTGGTCATCAAGGATAGATGCATTTAGTTTGCGACGATTCTTCGCTGCATCTCTATACTGATTAAGGCTTGTTGTATAACTGCTTGGATCATCTGAGGAAGCCCTAGCTTTATCTACCAATTCTTTTTGCTTGGGAGTAAGTAAGTTTTCTGGGTCAACGCCCTCTCTAGCATAAAGCTCTAGTGCTGTTACTCCGCGATCTGTGCTTACAGTTTGAAATGCAAGTTTAAGGTGGTAGTCTGCCGCTCTGTTTTTAACAAAGCTTTGCATACGCTCACGATCACCATCATTCAAATTAGCCGCACCAATTTCACGATTAGCTTCTTCAATCGCGGATTCTAAATCTGTTAAGTTTGATGCAGAAAATCCCTTTGGCAAGATATTATCTTTTAGATTTTTGCTAACATCAATTGCCGCTTGAGCTTTGTCAGCTCTATCAAGAACACTTACCTCATCAGCTATACCTTCAGCATAGCTGATTGCATTGTCTACAAAATCTGTAGTTCCAAGTTGCTCTGATACAGAAATAAGACCTTGGGCTAGTTGAGCCACATCATCGTTATTAATTTTTTGAAGATTAGCTTCAGTAGGAGTTCGTAAATAAGTCTGTACTTTTACTAGGTCTTCAACGGTTCTTACCTGCGAATACATTTTGTTTGTAATTGCATCGACTGTAGAGTTCAAACGAGCTGTTGATTCTACTGTAATCGAAGATACATAGTCTTTATCAAAGCCAGCATATAATGCAGCATTGGCCAACTCGCGATCAGTATTGTACTTATCAATGATATCAGATAACGCACCCTGAAGCTCAGATGTTGAACCTTTTAAGTGGTCAAAGTAATCACTTGTTATTTCTGTTTGAGCCTTAACAGCGTCAGCAAGACGCTGGCGAACCATTGCATTAGTGTTTATCCGTGTCTGATTTACGCCATCTTGAATTAGCTCTAAGCCAAACTGAGAAACTTCTTCTCTAAAAGTAGAACCTTCATTTAATAAAAGTTCTTTTACGCCATCCATAAGGCCATCTGGAATTAATGACGGATCACCTAAATCAATTGCAACAAGGGCTTCTTCTAACTGCGCTTCAGGAACACTGCGCTCTAGCGCATTACCAAGTTCATATCTTAAAACACCTCGAACTTGAGCAAGCTTTCTTTCACGGCCATTGTTAGTAACTGCGTTTGGAAGAACTGTTCCAGAGCGGACATAGATTGTATCTAAGTTTTCACCACCCTCGACAAGCTTACTAACATCTTTACCTGCCGCAGCCGAATCCTCAATGTCTCTTAGGTTTTGCGCAGAGTCGTTAGTGTAAGCCAGTCTGTCATCAGCTTCCTGACGCTGTATAGCTTGCAACTGAAGACCTTGATATTGCTGGTTAGCAAGGCCAGTACCAAGGGTTGTGATGTAATTCGTAAAGACAGTAGATTCTTCAGAGTTCGCTGTAGAAGCTACATAGTCAGCCATAGCTTTCTTGTAAGCTTCTGGGCTGCGTCTAAATTGAATAGCAAGCTCATTAGAGCGTTTCTTCATGTCTTGCTGAATCTCAGACTCAAAGCGTTGCATGAGAACAGCATTGTAAGCTTCGCGTTCAAACTGACCAATAATACTCGGTGGCTTATAAGCTTTAGGCCGACCGTTCTCATCAAGAGCTACAATGTCTTCACGAGCAAGTTGTTGCGCAGCTTCCGCGCCACGCTGCTTTGCCATGTCCTTGTTGATATCAAACAAGACACTTTCAACTTGGCTTGCTGCATCAGCCACACCTTCAGCAAGAATGACACCCGCACGAGATGGGCGGTTTACACCGATTGTCCCAACTTTAAACTGTCGCTGCTCTCGTATTACCGCCATTAGTTATCTCACTCAGGTTTTGTATATGATGAATAGCCAGCTTTAGCTGCATTCATAGTGCTTTCAAACAAGCCAGAATACGCTCTTAGTGTTGCTGACTTCTTCTCAGCGTAGCCTTCAAGTCTTGCTGTTCTAGCTGCTTGCTTCAATTTCATGGACTCAAACATACCCATAAGGTCAGAACGGCGAGTATCTTCTGCCGCGATTTCCTTTTGACGCTCCATAAACGCCTTTACTGTAGTGCCGCCAATGTCCCTACCTGTTGCAGAGAACGCAGCAATGTTTGCCTTAGTATTTAATCTAAACTGCTCTAAGCGATCATTGTGACGCTGAACTGCTTCTGTTTCAGATCGAACCTTTTCCGTTTCAATGTTGAACGCTTCAAGCTTACGAGCATCTTCTTTAGCTTGAGCTGCTTGCATTTCAGCATCAAATTGAGCAAGGCCAGCCCCAAACTGAAACAATGAAAACGCTGCTTGAACATAGTTAATAGGCATTACGTTACTAGCTCCGCTACAATTCCGTTTACTTGCATTGGCAGTGGGTCATCTTGCTCAATGATAACGGTTGGTGTTCTACTGTATCCTAACACACGAAACTCTTTTTTCCCACTGAAGTCATCTTCTAAGATAAACTTGCGAGAGTTTACCTTCGCAGAGCGTGTGTCTTTAAAATCTACAACAATATTTGCAAGGCCACGAACTGTACCTGTCACTGGGCCAGAACCCATAGATGCATCTATCTCGTTGGTTTCGATCTTAGCTGTAAACTTTTTGCCAATGCTTACAGTCTTTCCATAAAATTTAGATATTGGCATTGCTCCACTTGAGTCGAGCGTTTCATCATCTATATATGTTTCGCCCTCAAACACAGAAACAACATCACCCGCAGCAAAACCAGAGTTTATAGCATTAAGATTAAGTGGCTCATTTACGGCAGAAATAATTGATACATCGTCAAGACCAACAGCCCACGAAGTAGCAGAGGTATGAGCAGCTTCAAACTGAATATCGTAGTAACCATCTGCTGTAGGTGTGAAACTTTCTGTAAATGTAGTAATGCCACCCGCACCATAATCAGAATCAGTAATCCAATCGCCAGTATAAATAGGCCCACTGCCAATCTTTAACCTTACATCAGCAGTTGTTCCAAAACCTTGCGCTCCCGCAGCGTTGTAAAGTGTGAACTCTATTGTATAAGTCACACCCTTTTTAAACTGAAAGTCATTAGCATAGAATACAGTTTGACCACCAAGAAGACTATCTGATGACGTTTTTATTATTCTTGCTATACGACTATAGCTTGGCTTGTCATATGTTTCCCAATTTGCTCCACTCGTTGTATTAACATACCATCGCCCACTTGGACTTGTTGGGCCAAATGTTCCAATAGTTGTACCCTCAAAATCTCCATATTGGATTGTAGGAATAGTGCCTTCAGCATTAATGACCTGATCTGTAATGTAGTTATCTACACCAATGTTCCCGCTAAACTCACACAGATGAAGCTGATTGTTATACCAAACATTAACAAACAGACGATCTTCAATTGCCACAACAGAACAAAAGCTTCCACCTGTCGTTACATTTGTCCAAGATGCTCTGCGTTCTGCGCGATTAGAGGAGAACAAAGCCATGTCACCATTACCTAAGGTCAACGCAGCATAGGAATCTGGCAAACCAAAGCCACTATGAACTACAGTCATACACTTAGGATCATTAATTAAATGGCTGGCAACGGTAGATATTGCAGTCGATGTATAAGCCTCTTCAGAGTCAGAGTACAAATACTCACGAACAATTCTGCCATTTTGTTGCACATAAACAGTTGCTCCATCAATAGACACTGGCTGCACAAATGATGCACCATATGGAGTTTGTTTACGAATCTGAGCGTTTGTTGGTGTGATTGCTTGGTTAAGATACGTTGGAATGTATAGCTCACCAGAAGCAGTAAACACCTGAAGGTCACGATTAGAAATCATGTAGCGAATCTCGTTTACGTCACCAGTAGCCGCAGTCAAAGTAATAGCTTCGTTGTCCGCTGCTTCACCCTCATCAAAGTTAAAAAAGCTTCCAATCTGAGACATCCAAATTGTGTCAGGCTCAGCAAGAGTGCCACCAAAACACAGGCGGTTTTCATGGAAAGTTACAGCCGCAGGGTAGCCTCGCGCAGCAGAGTAAGACTGCTCATCCCAATCATCAGTGGGCGCGTGGCACACAATGCTAACATAGCCGCCGCCATCTTCTGCGCTAGATGCAGAGCCACCCGCAGTGAAGGTGTAGGTGTTCTCATCAATGATGTCACCAACCGTTCTAACACCATTTAGGTTTCCAGTATTAATACCTCCAACCGAAGATGCGTTTTGTATAGTAATGCTTTCGCCGCCACCAAAGCCATGACCTAAGTGAGTTACCTCAACAGTAGAAGAACCATCAATTGTGCGGAAAGGATTCAAAACACTTAATCGTATTTTAAGTTCGTCAACTACATCGCCAGTTGCCTGTGTTGCCGATTGAACGCTGGTAATTTCTATTTCACTCTTTCCATAGCGAACAACAACACCAACGTGCTTAGAGTCAGGATAATTACCACCAGATTGAGTGCCAGTCGTATCCCAGTAATTTTCACTGACTGTAAGCGTAATACCAGTGCCAGTCGTTGCAGATGGATCAAGTGTCACACCCTGTGCGTGATAACGACTGTAAGGTTGATAAACAACAATATCATCAGCTCGAGCATCAAATGCAAAAGTGCTAACCTCAAAGTTTGTAAGGCTAGTCCGTGTTAGCATCCTTGGCATAAACAAAGGATGACTAATAAACATTACATCGCCATACTGGGCGTATGTATACTCTTGCAAATACTCTTGATCGAAAGGCAGAGTAGCAGAGTCAACATCCGCAGTAATCGTTGAGACAAGTGACACTGAGCCATCAGAAAGCAAACGAAAGCATCTAACTTTTTGATGCTCTACCGAAATGACGTATTCTTCATTCTCATCAAAAACAAATTTAAACAGATGAGATTGAGCAGGGTAAGTAGGGTTATATGTTATGCTGTAGTCATAAATATGCTTTAGCCCAGTTCTTTTCTTAACTGAGCCTTCAGACATAACGATCATGTTTTCTAGTTTTTTAGCAGACTGAGCGTAAACAGGACTGTCTGTGCGCATTCTAAGAGAATCACTGACTTCGCCAAACTGAAAGCTGCTAATAGGTACTCTAACTTTCTGCATTAGCTACGCCTTTGTGCAATAAACCTCGATGTATTTAGCTTGCGAGTAGTTTGCTGTTGTGAATCCAAACGCCGCGCTTGTGCCATATAAAACTGTGCTTTCTGATCCATCATCTGAGACAGAGAGGCATCACGCGCAATCGAAACTGCAAATGCACCAGCAACCATGTGCTGTACCGCAAGTGTAAAGAATGAGGGCCAATCTCTTTCGTCAGCCCGATATGTGTAATCCGCAATAACTACATCTGCCTCAACAGCATTTGTATACGCCTTATCGCCGTAAGTATCATACTCAATTGGCAATTCATTTACCGTAAGTGCATGAAGAAGCAGTGAACCTGAAGGTAATTGATATGCGGAATCCCAACGGCCAGTTGGCTCTTGGGTCAATCTATTTAATTGTTGCTGATTTGTTGCGAACCGCCATCGCGTGTTTGTCAGTGCTGTTCTTGCAATATCTTCGTAGATTGCATCTGCAACCGCTGACTCAGCAGTGCCATCTGTAAAAGACTGAATCTCGTCGCCGCCAATCAAGACAGAAGCGCGAGAG
>Ga0208149_1000931_pt1 | contig 11066 bp, 9 predicted proteins | sample DEB08_DNA_15_FD_184533 | JGI IMG/M metagenome (GOLD analysis project Ga0208149, IMG submission 184533) | Aqueous microbial communities from the Delaware River and Bay under freshwater to marine salinity gradient to study organic matter... | ecosystem: Environmental > Aquatic > Marine > Coastal ... | reverse complement strand
TCCGTGACTCCGTAATACGATGGTTAGACTGACCGGGATTTTTTCCCTCGTGGTTCATCCACACGGCGAAGGCTCCGGTCATTGCGCCAGTTACAACAGATACTAAACCAGCCTGTGCTGCACTGGGTTCTGGTAAGGACATGAACCACTCGACTACACGCCAACTCATAAGCGTCATTACGAGCATCATAAATCTTGGTAGGAGTTTCCATTCAAGTATCTTTTCTGCAGCCATTACTTTTTACCGAAGAATTTAGTTGCCGAACGAACTCCAAAAGAAGCCGCAACGATAACTCCAAGTGAGTATTGATACCATTCAGGCATTTCGTTGAGTCGTGCGAATCCATTTGCTACCACGTCTTCCATACCGGGAACGAAAGCTAAAATTAGCGGGATACTAAATAAGATAGTGAGCCACTCGTCTTTCCACGAGGACTGACTACCTTTAGCCATCTCCAAATCCCAATCAATTTCTCCGGTAGCTTTCTTTTGCATGACAACAGCTTCAGCTTGTGCCATAGCTACCTTTGTTGCAGACTGGGCTTTCTTTTCTTCTACTTTGCCGCTCAACCAAGTGCTGGCTAAGTCGGCTACGGGTCCAATTAATAAGTTTAGCATGTTACCACTTTACCTTATCTGCCCAATATGCTGCGGATAACTTACCACGTTTTATGTTCGCAGCGTGACGGGCCTTAAAACTTGCACGTTTCTTTTTCATCCGTTCTGACTCACCGGCTTTGGGTTTACCAGCAGTCTTGGCACCCTGTTCGCCAAATCTAATCATCTTGATAGTGCCGCCTTCTTTGGCAAGAACTACGTGACTTTTAGTAGGATGTTTGGGGGTTCGCTTTGGTTTGTTATATCCTGCGAACGTTTCTCCACGATATTCAATGGTCATAGGGTTTACCCCCGGCAAAGGTTATTGCTTATAACATAAATTATATTAGGTGTCAAGGGGGCAAGTTGCCCTGCCCCCCGACGGTAGATTATGTGTTGTCGTTGTATGTGACAAGCATGTTATCTTCGACGTTGTTACAGTCGCAAATAACAGCCCATACATTGACTTTTGAGTTACAAACAGCAGTTGCACTCAAGAGGTCGATGGTGTCTGCTGCAGCGTACAGATGTGGAACGTTAGTTGCCAAAGCAGCTTTTTGTCCCGCAGCAGTTTGTACAACAGCAGCAACGTAACGGTCTGGGTCAGCACCGTCGCCAAGCGACAATGTACCTGTACCAGTACCTACGGTTAGGATTTCGTATCCTGCTGACAGTACAATTGAACCTGCAGGAATTGAAAGCACCTCGATGGTGTCTGTTGCAGCAAGGGTGCTGAAGTCAGAATCTGTCAAGTCAACAACTTGACTCAGGACTTTGACATTTGGACCCTTTGCACTGTAGCCAGTAGTACCAGCGTTTGCAATTTGAAAAGGCATATCTCAGTCCCCCTTACGCTACTGTATCTACAACACCGCGAACGAGTGCTTCTGGGCGAAGGACTTTACGTCCAAACACATGAAGACCACGAACGATGTCGGAGAAGGTTTCAGTTGACCGAACTACTTCGGTTTTTGCAATGTGAGATGCAGTTGCAACGGCTGACATGTGACCAGCCAATACAATTGATTCACCGTCGGCTGCAGCAACACCAGTGATGCTAACTGCGTCTGTACCACCAGTTACCAAAGCGGTTGACTTGTAACAGTTAAAGCCAGCAATCTGACCCTGCATTACAAGACCGTTCCGCAGCGGTGAAGTACCGTCACCAGTTACCTGTACTTCTGCAAACTTTGCACCCGCTGAAAACAGCTTTGAGTAGAATGCAGGGGAGGCAACAAACCAACGATTTTCTTCTGGAACAGACTGCTCATCAAGTTCTTTTGCCATTTCAAGCATCAGATTGACAGCATTGTCTGGAGCAGTGTGAACTGCAATTGGTGTACCAGCAGTACCCAGAGCAGTGTTGGTTGACAGCAAGCCACCAGCAAGTGATGCGTCATCAGCACCAGCAATGCCAGCACCGTCAGCAATTGCTTGCAGGACGTTGAAGTCGTACTTACGCTTCAGTGAGTATGCACCTGAAGAAGTAGCCAGTGCCTCAAAGTTAACATGAGACTGACGCTCTTCGATGTCATCGATCTTGAATGCGAAAGCGTTAGCTTGGTCAACAACCATAGTTGTTTGGTCGTCAGCCAAGTCTTGTGGATTAACCACTGAACCGCGTGAGTATGCGGATACAGTGATTGTTGGTTCTTTGATGATACGAACCGTATCGCCGTAGTTCTCAATTTCGCCAGCGTAGTCGGTATTTGTGATGTCTTCAGCAACCGAAGCGCGACGGAAAAACTTGAGAACTTTTTGGCTGAAAATTTCCGGTGTAAAGTTACCGGAAGGCAGGTTATTATAACCAGCAGCGCGATTAAAAGCCATTTGCTTTTCCTTCCTTCATTTTGAGGTTTAAGATTGATAGTCGATTCGCCCTTCAGCCCGTGCAGCGTCCAATTCAGCTTCGTGCTTTTCGAACTCCCACGGTTTCATCTTGGCGATTTGTGAAGCTTTCCAAATTCTTTTATCTCCTGTTGCTTCAGACGAAATGTCTTTTGCTTTAGAAGATCTAACTGCAGTAGCTGCAGCTTCGTTAGATTTGGATTGTTTCTTTTTTGAGATACCTTGATCTGCTTTGTACAAATCTAGAACTCGTGAGGCCCAACGAGCATCAGTATTGTTTTTGTAAATACCGTCAGAAATGCTTTCTGGTTGCTCTTGTAGCCAAGTCAGGAATTTCTCATCTGTTTTGATTTCGTCAAAATCTGGATGATTCCTTGTTAGTTCACGGTACGCAGCTTGAACCGTTGTTTCCTTTTCACGTTCCCGCAAAGTTTCTATTTCTTGTTCTAGGGAAGATGACCTTTCTGCAGCTTTCATCGAAGCAATTGTTTCGACTACACCGTATACATCTGGGTATTCTTCTTTGAACTTTTCTAGTTCCTCTGCAGTTTTCGGAAGAGAAATTCCTTGTTGTGGTGCTTGCGATATTGCAGCTTCCAACTCTTTTTCTCGTTCCTTGAAGCTTCGAACTTTATCATCGTAGTGCTTTTTAAGATCATCGTACCGTTTCTTGTAGTCGTGATCTGATGTATCTTGCTTTGCCTCTACAAATGATTCGTTTGATTCTTGTTCTTCAACTTCTTCTTGTTGGGCTTCTACTTCAGTGGTTTCTTGATCGTCGTCATCGTACACTTCTTCTCTGTACTTACCACGATAAAGTGTTTCACTATTGATTGTCCCAAAGGAATCATTGGGTTTATTTGCGCGGTGACCGCGTACTTTTTTTGCCATTTTATTTACCTCATGTTGCGGGGCTACATGGCTGTAGGTAGCCGCTCCGGTTGTGTCGGGGCCACATTATTGTGGGTAGCCGACGGATCTCTTACGGAAACTCTCGTGTTATAAACGTGCGGTAAAACTCATGTCCGCCAAGTTCCGTAGAAAATTCTAAATCTTTTGATTCGCGCATCCATTGACTAGGTGCGTCTTTGCGTGTGTAAAATACTGTTCCGACAGGAAGCCTACGATTGCCTTCCGTTTCTGGATCTAAAACATTTTGGGCTGCTGCTGCTGCCTTTGCCAAACCTTTACTTGCCAAACCCTTCTTTACTTCTTTTGCACGAGCAAACAAGGTAGACGGTTCTAAGCCAGAAAAATGAAATGCACCACGTCTAGTTTGTTTTAAAAGCGCATCGTCTAAAGTTTTTATATCTTTAAAGTCGTAATAGTCAGATGCCATACGATTCTGTACTACTTCACCGATTGCTTCCATACTTTCGATAGGGTCGGTTGTTGATTGTGTTTCTGTAAGGAACAATACAGTCAGTTTATCTTCATCAGAAAGACCCTTGATAAACTCTTTAATTTGACTCCGCTGTGGTTTCTTTTTTGCAAACTTACTAAGTTTAGAAATCAACTCATCGGATACTGGTGCGTAGTCTTGCATAGGTATATCGTCACCTACGTCTTGTACTTCCATACCTTGTTCTAAAAAACCCCCTTCGTTTAAACCGACGCCACCACCATACTTGGCTTGTCTACGCTTTACTTCAAGTTTGCCTTTGTTGTTTAGTTTGTCTAGGAAGCCTTTGCCCTTCATCTTTTCGATTTCAGCAACTACTTCTGGTTCTATATGACGTTCACCGTCAGAAAGTGCAACATCTACCATAGGGGCATCTTTGGGTTTCTTTACCTTTTTTTGCGCCTTTGCAACTAAGCTGTCTAACATACCCTCGTATTTTTCATTGGTAGGTTGGTTTACAATGAATGAACCTTCCTTGACGCTGGTATGTCTGTTATCTGCAATAGATTCTTGTTCGGTTACGGAATCTGGGTCTTTGTTTACGAAGCCGTTGGTTACATCGCCGCCGGGAGCATATCCGACGCGACCACCCATTGCTCTACCTGCGCCATAGCCACCTTCATCGGGATCTCCACCATAACCCATACCGCCGTCGCCGCTGCCGCTGCCTTTACCTAATGAACTATCATCAAACGAGGGACCGCTGGTGACTGATCCACTTTGCTTAACTTGGCTATCAGCAGTGTTATCATGCGGACTACCCTTGCCACCACCAGCACCCCATCCTGTATCCGGCGAATACATTTCAAACTGCCCTGATGGAGTTGTATGAAAATAGAATCCCGCATTTTCTAGTTTCGCTTTGCTAGTTCCCGGCATCATACCACTAAAAGCATACCCCGACATTGGACTGGTAACAGGTGCCCAGTTACCGAATTGATCGTAGCTACCTACTATACTTCCGGGTACTCCGCCGGGGCCTTTATCATCTGCAAAGCTTTGAAAGGATGGTGTTGCAGCAAAATTAGGACCGAAGGGATCTATACCTAACAGAGTGGCAACATTATTTTGAATTTCTGTTTGTTTATAAACCGACTGCCCCGGATCGAATCCTAAATTAAGAGCCTCAATAGGACTACGTAATGTAGGTTTATTTGATAAAAGAGACGTAACTAAAGCATCTTCGTATGCTTCTTGATCTACGTTTGTAAAGCTTCCTACATTACCGCTTAAAGTGTAGCCTTCTATATTAAAACCCAACGACTCTAAAACGATGCCACCAATCGTTGTATCAGTAGGTTGAACACCGACCATTTGGTTTCCCATTAAGGCTGTACTATATCCGGGAAAACCAGCAACCGACATTTCAGCAAGGTTCATCAAGTTTTCCTTGCTCATTTTAGCACCCAAGCCCATAAGACCACTCATTAGAGGCGGCATCATCATCTTTACAATTCCGGGAGGGCCGGATGCTCTAACAGTTCCCGTCAATGGATCTAAAGCTGTAGGAACACCAAATTTTTCTTCAACTAGCTTTGAGATTTGTTTATTTATTTTGCCCTGTATACCTGTTGTTACAGCTTTACTACCCGGCGAGGTACTAGAAGAAGGGCCATCTTCGCCACCATAATCTACGCTTTCATCGAAGGATGCTTCAGGTATTTCTGGCTGTTCTACTGTAGGGGCCGGAGTACCAATAGGATATTGAAAGTACCCTCGTTCCATATCATCAAACGGGGATGGAACGTACTCAGCCTGTCCTAGCGCATACGAGCCGTAATGTCGGCCCATAAGGTTATACACATAGTTTTCTACTACAGGATTTGTCATTATCAGGTAATATCCTTCGCAGCTACGGCTGCTTCGTAGTCTTGTTTCAAGCCTTTAAGCGTTTCCAGTGAAGTTATCTTCCCCTGCAGCCGGAACACTTCCAATTCCGATCTGGCCCCCACCAACGCCCGAAGCGTCATCTGGATTTGCTCCTGCAGGTACATCTCCAGACTGTCCCATGCTTCCTTGTTGGTTACCAGCGGACTGATCTTCCGGGCTTCCTGCTTGTTGAGCATTTGCTAGTCCTTTCAGCATTTCAGCAAAAATTTGTGCTTCGCTAACGTCGTTGACCAAGCTGTCAGGGTCGATGTCCTGTGCGATTGCAAGTTCACGCATCAAGTTAGGTATCTTGATGAATGGTGCCAGCATGGGGTTGGATACGGTCTGTAGCAGGGTGGTTAGTCGCTGGCTACGAACCTCTTTTTGCATCACGGCAGCAACACCGCGAGGTTTGATTTCTAAGTCGCCTTCGATGTCAGGCGCAGTCTCATTGAACTGCATGTTCCACTGGAAATACGCTTCACCTAGTGGCTTTAACAGTGCATCGTCGATGTTCTTAATTACAGTCTTTAAAGATAGGCTTGCACCACCTAACAGCATAGACAAACCGGATGCTGTGCGGCCTGTACCACTAACGCCTGTTTGACCGTGCATGATAGAAGGTAAACCAGTTTCTTCGTCAGCAAGTTGTCGGCTAATCTGATACATCTGAATGTTTTCAGGTGCCGTGTTAGGAAACTTGATGCCGTTTACTGCAGTACCTGTTACCCCAGATTGGCGGCGAAAAATCTTACCGGGGAATATATCCATGTTTTGACCGGGAACCAAGCTTGCTTCGTCTACGTCAAGAACCAAGTTGCCAGCAAGAGCCAAGTTGTCGATTGCCATCCGAACGTGACCGTTCATCAGCATCTGTGCATCTTCCATGTTTTCTGCTACGCCAACACCCCAGATTTGATATGGGTTGATTTCGTAAGGAAACACGTTGAATGGGATACGGGCAGGTGTAAACGGATTTAGTACACACCGAATAACTTCGTTACCACAAACCCAAACGTTAACTTGGATTTGATCCATTGGCCCCATGTTAGATGGGACTTCCATACCTGCTTGATCGGCAAACTGTGCGTCTAAAACACCCCAGTATTCTAGTACTTCAAAGCGATTCTCTTGATAGTACGCCTCAGTCTCATCTTCGCGGATAGTATCTTCAAAGTACTTATCCTCGTAGTTAGAACCTTTAGCGATTACATCTTCAATTGCATCTTTGTAAAAGTACGGATGGTTGATAAGGTTACGAAGCTGCTGTTTGTTCATGCGGTGACGTTGAATAACGTACTCGCAATCTTCTACGCCTACAGCAGACGGATCTGGATAAAAGTCCCATACAGAAACGTGCTCAATACGTGGCACTACTTTCTCGTAGGGGTTATATACACGATTACCTTCGTCGTCTTTTTCCCATTTGTGGACACGCTTATAAAAGTTAAACGGTCCTTTGATGATGCCTGTGCCTAAAAGTGCCGATTCAAATATGCCGCTACGAAACACGTTTATAGCGTTCGTATCTAAAAGTTGATCGTGGATCATCTTTTCCATCTTGAGTGCTGCACGTTGTGCAGGAGATATCTGGGCTTCTCCCATCAAGGCAGGACCGGGACGAATAGGTGCCCCGTTATATCTATCCTTCGAACCACCTAAGTAATCCATAGATGGTTTTGCTTCTAAAGCCCCCGGACCAAAATCCCGTCCATCTCCGGCGTATCCATACGGATCTTCCTGTGGAATGAGATCGTCTAAGGGCGTTTGCAAATGTGCAAATTCAGCGATACCTTCTGGTACTGGGGTAGATTCCACAACTAAGGGAAACTTCTTGTTGGCAAAAAGAATATCAATGATCTGACCGTACGCTGCAAGAACTTTCGTTTTAGTAATCTTTATGAATACCTTTGACCGTTCGGTTTCACGATACTGAGTTGTAGAATCGTAAATACCACGAAAGTTTTTGTACGCCTTTAGCCAGCGTTGTTCGTAAGCATACCGACCATTTTCGGCATCTTCGAACTTTCTTTTGATATGACCAACAAGACCCGGTAACCCCTCTTCAGGGTTGTGGACTGCTACCTGAGTATCATCAGGTGGTTGAAGGAAATTTTCAGACATCTGATTTTAGTAGTCGCGTTCTTCAGCCATTTTCATCACTGAAGGATCAACTGCTTTTTTTGTCATCTTCTTTGGCATGTCTTCAGTCAAAACACCTTGCTTTGCTTTGGTGTCGAACTCAAGACCTTCCCGATACAGTTTGTTGCAGCCCATCATGTCATCAACGCCAGTCTTGTCGCTGTTCATAATGTAGGCTGGACCCATATTCATGTTCATGATTTAGTCTCCCAATTTATGGTGTGTAGGAAATGAAGCCTGTTGCTTCGGTGCCAGAACGAGAAGCTTCTCTCGCTTGGCTCAATCTTTCTTGGTTAGAAAGAAAAGAGGTTGGTACATTTTGTACAGCATCTGGAATGCGTACAGGTGCAGCAGATGTTTGATCAGTAAATAGTTCTGGTTGATCAGCCATAATCCGTTCAATAGGACGGGCAGAACCGGGATCTGATACCGGAGAAGCCATAGATTGCCCCGCCGCAATAACATCGCTAGGTGCAACTGGAAGAAACTCTGTAGCCCCCGCTACCGCCCCTGCCGTTTTTGCAACAGGACTAGGTAGACCTAACGCCTCTGCTTGTTGCGTCACTGCACTGTACGTCTGTTCTGCAGCAATAGCAGCACCAGCATAAGGAATTGCAGCAATACCCTTCTTAACTGGAGGTGGAACCTTGCTATACATATCCCCGATAAATTTTAGGGTGTCCTTATATCGTGCAGTGCTATCTGCAGCAGCCTGTGCAGCTTTTTCTTCTTTCTTTAGCAGACGTGCTTCGCTCAGTTTAGCTTCTGCTTCTGCAACCGTTGAAGCGTTTTCACCCCGACGGATTATAGCTTCATCTCTAGATTCTAATTTTTGCTGTGCAGCTAGTTCGGCTGTGGCTGCAGCCTCTGCAGTCTTTGCTGCCCGAAGCTGTTCGCCCTGTGCAATCTCTTCGGGTGTCGCTACTCTAGTATCTACAGGTGCGCCAGACGGACGTGCAAGGGCTTCTGTTTCTGGATAGTCTGCGTTAAAATCCTCAGGCAGATCTAAGCGAAGTGCTTCCCCTAGTCCTTTTGCATCAGAAGCACCGACAGCATCTGCCATCATCTTTTCGTAGGCAAGAAGTATTTCGCCGCGCTGTTGTAAGCCACCAATGTCTTCTACATCAGTATAGTAGCCTGTCATAACTTTGTCAAGTAAGCTATCACCTCCACCTTTGTGGCTGATAATTTCACTTGCTAAGTCAGGACGACCAAGTTGGTTTGCAATAGCAGAAGCAGTTATACGTCGTAGATCTGTATAACCAGAAGGTTTAGTTAGTAGTTTGTCCAAAACTTCTTTCGGTATCTTTGGAAAAACGTGCTTCTTTAAGGCTGCAGATATCTTTCCTGTAGACATGTCTGGAAAGAGTTCGCCCGTATCTCCTGCAGCGTCAAAACGACGATCTAATATTGCGCGAAGAACGGGACCTGCAGGTTTGTCTGGCCCTTTTCCTTTACGACCCCCGCCTGTAGCTACTTCTGGATCACGAGCGATACCTGCTTCTCTGTCGTAGTATGGACGTGCAGGACTAACTCGTACTGCAAGGTCGCGGCTTGTACGCATACCTGCTAAGTCTTCTCCACGATAGCCAAGAAGGGACGCCATAACAGCATCCCTTGTAACTGGATCAGGAATATCGCCTATGCCTTCCAAAACCGACTGGAGAACTTCTGGCGGTATGGCACCTTTTGCAAGTTTGCGGGTGCCTTTTGCAGCACCTGTACGAGACAGCTTTAAGTCGGTTACGTTTGTTGTCGCTGTTCTAAACGGGCGAACAATATTCTTTCGTATATCGTCGCCAATACCGCCCGTCGGTGACTTAGACAATTCTTCAAATGAATCGAACGGCTGGTCTAAATCGATTTCTTTTTTAGATAGCTTTGCAAGGTTGTTTGAAATGCCCAAAGTATTACGGGCAGGACCAATTACCTCACGAGAAAATGCAGTATTAAACTTGTTGTAAAATTCTTTTGTATCGTCTAGTTCAGCAAGAAGGGGTTCGTTAGGAACACCGTCGTTGTACATCTTTGCAATAAAAGCATCACGGATAGTATAGTTACCCGTGTCGATACGCTGCTTCACTTCTTCTAGGGAAGGGATGTTACCATCAGGAAACAGGTTTGTTTGTACCTGACGAAAAGCATCTACAACCTTTTGTTCGTTTTTGGTTAGTTGTGCCATAGATTAGTATCCGAATACTTCGTCTTGTACTTTGTACACGTGATTTTTGATTGCGCCTAATTGTGAGTGTATAGAAGCGTAGCCAGACATACGTGTCATTACCATGTAGCGTAAAGCATCGTATGCGTGATCTTCAGCCTTCGTGTCTACGTCTTCGCTATTCGTCTTAGATAGAGGTATTCCCGCAAGCTGCTTAATGGTATGCTGGCAGGTAGAAAATACTCGTAAGCGTGGTTCTTCTGTGTACGGGTCATTGCTCAGTCTCCTATGAACTTCCATCTTACCTTGAATACGGTTTCTGTCTGATGGTGTCCAACGTACACCACAACGCATCATTGTCTCTGCTATGGATGGGCCGAAACCTGTTTTGTTCCAGCAAGACGAATCGAGTACGGTGTAATGAGGTAGCGGGTCGAGTTCTTCTGCTTCTAGTATTTTACTAGCTAAATCTTCCGCTGTCAAGTGTTTTGCATATAATTCACGATAAACCCAAATATTATTATCCCAGTCAATAGCACCCCACAGAACTGCAGACGGGGACGAATAGCCATAGTCCGCTGCTCTAATGCGAGGCCAATTGGTAGGTAATTCGAAAGGTTCGACAACGTGTCTACTCCGTGAAAACTCTGGGAAGGCCGCTCCCTCTGCCACATCCCAATCCCCCTCTAGAAGTCTCTTCCGCTCAACTTCTGGGAGCGAACGCAACATGGCTTCGTATTGTCCGTCAGCCATGAGGTGGGGATTATCAGTCAGCCGTGCAGGAACAAACTTGCGGTAGAACAGCGGCTGACCTGCCTTCTCGTGACCGTTGGGCCACACAAAGGGCTTCATCGTATCTATGTCGTACGCAGGAAACGCTTCGTTTTCTGTGCGTGAGTCGATGTACATTTTCTTAACCCACCAGCCACCGACGCCGCCGGGGTTGGCTGTACAACGCATATATAGATTCTTTTGAAGTTCAGGATCTGTGGAACGTAATCTAGAACGTAAGTAGTCCCAGACGTAAGGAGTTGGGTATTGGGTTAT
>Ga0208149_1000920_pt1 | contig 11131 bp, 10 predicted proteins | sample DEB08_DNA_15_FD_184533 | JGI IMG/M metagenome (GOLD analysis project Ga0208149, IMG submission 184533) | Aqueous microbial communities from the Delaware River and Bay under freshwater to marine salinity gradient to study organic matter... | ecosystem: Environmental > Aquatic > Marine > Coastal ... | reverse complement strand
TTTCGTAAGTGCCTTGTGCCAAGGCAAAGGCTTCTTGTGGACCTGCCAAGTTGAACTCACTGAAGAGCAAATCGTTAACTTGGTCAAACAGGCTTTGCACCAGCTCACTGATGGCTTCAATTGTGTTTTCAAAATCACTGAACAGACTCTGCAAATCGGACTGAACACTCTGAAGCTGAAGTAACTGCTGTTGCCTTTCAATGGATTCAATCTCTCGGTCCCTAGCCTTGATTAACGCATTGATGACTTTGGTCTGGTCTTCTTCGGTTAGGCTCAGGTCTTCACTGGCTTGATTGATTTCTTTGGTGTAGTCAATGCGGATTTGGTCAATGCGATTGCGTTCAATTCCTCGCTCGTTGATTTCTTTAAGCAGTTCCACTGTCTTGTCATTGCTCATCGCTCGGAACTGCTGATTCAAGCGATTGATTAGGCTTTCGTTTGCGGCTGCGGCATTCTTGAGAAGCTGGGTTCTTTGTTCGTCCGTCACATCGTCGCCACTCATCGACTGAATCCGCTCAACTACTTTTTGATATTCAGTCTCAACGCCTTCCATGATGGAAGAAAAGCCGACATTGCCGACATCCTGAAGTAACTCAGCCACTGCATCGGCTGACGTCCGTTGCCACAACCCAAGGCTGAAACTGCTGTATTCTTCAGCACTCATTCCAGACGAACGGTTATTTACGCCAAACATGCCACCGGAAATGTCATAGCTGAACTGTTCAAAGTCGCTGGCAAAGTCTCCACCAAAGAGGTATGAATCCTGCCCAACTCCGGCTTGGTCAAGCACACTCTGAATGCCATCTCCAATGCCTTTTGCCAAGGCTCCAATTAACCGATTGATGGCACTGATTAAATCGCCCAATAAGTCAATCAGTGGGTCAATCGTGTCAAACAGAAGTTCAAAGCTTTTGTCGATGGCAGCAGCAACTTTTTCGTTGCTCAAGATTAGTTTGGCAGCGGCTTCCTCAACCGTTTTGGACTGAGCTATATTGGTGGCGCGGCTGGCGTTTGGTCCTGCGCCAGAAATGCCGGAAACAATGGCTCCTGCGGTGCGGTCAGTCAGACCAAACTGCTCTTTGAGGTAGTTGGTGGCTTGTTCTAAATAGGTGAGATTTTCTTTGTTCTGCTGAAGTTCAATTCTTCTTTTCTGAATGATGGAATCAAGAAGTTTGTTCTCAAGGTTAATGTATCCTACAGCTTCTTTGAGTGGGACATTCTGTGCGCCAATAATCTTAACTGTTTCTGTGTTTGAATTAACTGCTTTAGCAATTGCTTTGGCTTGTTCAGCTTTAGTTTCTAAGATTGCACCTTCTAACTCTTTAATTTCCTCAAGACTGTTTATTTGCTGAATGTAGTTTGGAAGAAATCCGATTGCTTCGGTTACTCGCTCAGGTCCAATCGTAGGAAAGGCGTATTGTGAACCAGAAGGCGCAGCACCTCGAATGACTTCATCTAAATTCGCACCACCTCCACCAGTGGCTTGAGTAGTCAAGCCCAAGAAGTTGGATAGTTTGTCAATGCCGCTTGCTAGTCCGTCAATGAATCCAGTGAAAAACTTGCTCGCACCTAGCTTGTCATCAATGGCCCCAATCAAAGAAGTAAAGCTATTGGCAACTCGCTGATTGGCTTGCTCAATCGTTGAGGCGGAACTGTTGGCTTGTTGGGTTAAGGCTTTCTGACTGGCAAGAATAGCGTCAAAGAATTTCTTGTTACTGAGCTGTCCCTCTGTGACGAACTTTTTCAAACCTCCTGCGGTAAGTCCTAGCTGCTTTTCCACTTCTCGCAATAGGTTGGGCATTCCATCAATCAGAGAGTTGAACTCTTCGGCTTGAACTCTGGGACTGTTCAAGGCTTGCCCTAGCTGAAGCAATGCGCCTTGTGCGGATGCTGCTGAAGTGCCGGAAGCCTTCAGTGCAAGTCCTACGGTTTCGGTTAGGTTGATGAGGTCACGTTGACTTGCTCCCAATTGCTCGGCAGCAATACGAAGGCGAGAATAAAGCTGTCCAACGTCTTCAAGAGGTAGTGCGGTTTTTTGTGCTACAAGAAAAAGTTGTTGCTGAACCGCAAGCTGCTGTACTAGCGAGTTGGTGGCAAGCTTGACGCGATTCTCAAACTGAGTCATTGCGTCAGATAACTGTGCTAGTTTTTGAACACTGATGGCAGCAAAGAAGGCAACCAATCCGGCCTTGGCTTTATTTATTGCGCCTTCAAATTTTCTTGTGGCTTGTGCCGCTCTGTCGAATGACTGCGACGATTTCGTGAGTTCTCTCTCCAATCTGCCCAAACGATTAATGGCGTCACGAATCTCTAGTTCGATTTCAATGGTAGAGGCTGTGTTTGCCATTTATCGCTTTCTTCGTGGTCTTGGGGTAGGTCGAGCGGTGCTAGACTTCTTTTGCAAGTCTCGTTTGCGCTCGTTCTCTTTCTTGCGGTGACTCGTGACTTCTCTGTCTATCGTCACTAAAGCCGAATAGACTTCTGGTGTGTTGGTCTGGTTTCTTCTCAAGTAGCAATCAATCGCTTCTTCTCGAAGAAAACCAATGTCAAAACCCAAGTCTCTTCCGGTTGTGTCCAAGTCTCGAAAGGCTTGAACCGCTGCCAAGTTTCTCTCAGTCAGCGTCAAATTGTTTGGGCAAACTAAGCAAGGTGGCTCTTCGTCTTCCTGCCAAACGTTGTCAGCAGTTTTACAACACCAAACGGCTTGGTATCGGTCACCTTCCTGAATTCCATGTTCGGCTGAGTCACCTAGATAAGCCGCTCGTTCTAAGACTAAATCTAGGTAACTTTTTAATTTCCCTCTTCGTCATCAACTTTCGCCTGAGCCAGACGCATCAACTTCAAGCTGACATGCGTTGCCATCTTGTTGAGCGCAGCGTCCTCACCTACAAACAGGCTTTTGTTCTCAACACTACAATCTTCATCGAATGACCAGGACTGCACACAAGGCACAAAAAGCTTTCGAGCAAACATAAGAGAATCAATCGTTTGCTTGCCTTTTTGCGTCTTGGTGGCTGCGTTCAGAGCCTCAGTCAAAAGCTTTTGGTGAGGTAAAACGCATTGAAAGGTTGCTGTCAGGTCCAGGTCTGCGTCATTGAAGTCGATTGTTACTTCGTTTGCTCGCTGGACGTCAAAAATTGAAGGCATGAATTATTACTTGTAAATGAGTGAGAAAGCGGCTGCATCAGTTGCAGAAGAGCCTTGAGTTAAGGCAAAGTCTACGCTTGCGGCTGCGGCTCCGTCTTGCTCTGTCCCTGAAATGGAAACGCGAGCAGATGGGATGATGATTTGAACAATTGAACCTGCGGTGTCGCCAACCTGAACGCCAATTGCGATTTGCTCTAATCGAGCAAACTGCTCAAAGCGATAGGCTTGTGCTGGCCTCATCACAAAGTCAAAAGAACCTGTCACGGTAATATCGTTGCTGACATAACTGGCTGCTGGATACTTGTCTCCGGTCATCTCTGCCAAGCCAGGGTCACCAAGATTCTTAGAAACGCTCATTGAGAAGCCAGTGGCGAGAAACTCGTTTGCTGAAGCAATCAAGCTTGCAGCTACGGTGTTCTGAGCGGCTAAGTAAACTTGAGCGGCTGAAGTGGCGATTGGCTCATAAGTCGAAAGCGTAGCGGCTGGTAAGTGCGGTACTAGGTAGTCAGTCGCGGATACTGTGAAAGAATCACCAGAAGCCGCCTGCACTCCAACTGTTGCGGTTGTTGTGCTTGGTGAACTGATGGTTGCAGCTCCGCCAGTGTTCACCTGTGAATCTGAACTGTCGTAAATGTCAACCAATTGCCCAGCGAAAAAGTAATCGGCAGCTACTGCATTGCTGGCAGGATCTAAGGTAACGGTTGCAGGCGAGGAATCAGTCACAGAGACGTCTGTTCCTGTCGCGTTGACAGGTCCAGAGTAGCGGATTCGAGAGGCGCGACAGTTTGCGTTCATGGTGAAAACACCGTCTCGCGTAATGTCTACAGAGAAACCTTCGACAACGGTTCCATTCGCCACATACAATTTATATGTATCGACCAACTGCGACACTTGGAAGGTGTCGCTAACTCGGCTGAAGCTATATGTGACTGATGTTCCACCCGAAACCGTCTTAGTTCCAAAGGTCTTGGTCAAAAGTGTATCTTCTGCTGGTTCAGTTCCGGCTGAAGCTGAAGGCTTGACCAGAAACGGAATATCAAAGGTTGCTCTTTCGGCATAATTTACAAAACTTCTGTTCTGAAGAAGTCTTGTGCCGACTTCGGAAATGTCGCTTGTGTTGAACGTCTGACTGAGCGCCAAAGGTTCAGTGGTTGTAAATCCGTCAGAAGCGGAAACTGCGACATAAGAGCCAGCAGTGCTTTCAGTGGTAATGTACGGTTGACTACTTCTTAGTCGTAGATACCGATCTGGAATCGCCATTGTTCTTCTCCTTTATTCAACATCGTTGTCAATCGTGCGATACAGAACGGTGTATCGCATAGTTGCGATAAAAAACTCACTTTCAGCAGACGCTTGCCGAATCTGCGTGTCAGTGATTGCCGAATCTATTGCCAGCCCATTGAGTGTCTGGTCGTTTGCCATTGCTTCTTCAACTTCAACCGTGATTGTGTCCAAAGTGCTTTCTGCGGTGTTGCCTTTGGCAATGGCTTCAATGGACAAATCAAGTGTTCGTTGCTGACGGTTCTGAATGCCAATCTCTAAGCGTTCAATGCTTTCAGAATTTGCGTAAATCAGCAGCCCAGGCAAATCACTGGTTGCGATTGGATAAGTTCTTGAGAGAAAGACATTCAAGCCAGTGGTTGACAATCCGGTCAGAACCGTTTGGATTCTTGCTTTGATTTGCGCTCGTTTATGCGCCATTTAAACGCTCAACATAATCTGAGTCATGCCTGTTCCGTCCGGCTGAATCCCTCGAACCGTGTAGCTGACTGCCGAAATCGTCAGTGTGTCGCCATGCGCTAGGCTGGAAACGTCAGCGGTTCTTGCCAACAGTGTTGGCTCTGTGCTTTCCACTTCGCTTTCGTCTAAATCCACTGCAAGAAAGTCATTGTCAAAAATGCCTGTGAAGGTGGTTGCGTCCGCCTTTGTCACAGTGGTTCCGTAGTCTGCGAGCATGGCAGTTCGATCAGCAGCAGTCTCAACGCTCATTTGGCTTTAGGCTTTCGTGCTGTTTTTGTGGTTCGAGTGGTCACAGGTGGTGCTTCTGCTTCGTCTAAGCCTTTGGCTCTGTTTTCGTAAACAACAGCCTTGCCCATGCCAATCAGTTGATTGGCTTCTTTTGGGTCAACGCTAATTACCTGTCCAACTCGAACAGGTCCACCATTGGCAACGGTTCCGCGGATAATTTGAATCTTCATACGAATATCTTCTGAAGTCGTTCGTTGTAGGTCACGATTCGCCCAGGATTTTGCAACTGGTCCCGTGCTTCGATCCATTTACCTTGCTGGTCTTCCTGAACTCTTGTTGGCTTTTTGTCTAAATCCCACTGATGCCAGTATCTGCGCGGCCCTGTGTAGAAATCGACACCGCAAACATGAATTTCTGAGTAGCCCAAATAATCTGCTGTCCAGAGTGCTTCTGGTCCTGACAAGCGTATAAATGGGACAATTCCACCGTGAATGTCTTTGTCTCTTAAATTCTTTGGTTCGTGGTGCACAATTGCTGGCGTTTCGTATTCTTGAAGGTGTTTGACCATCCTCACGTCATGCGCGTAACACCAAGCCAGCTCGCCAAGAAAAAGTAAGCCGTGATTATTAACTCCGGCTAAGTCGTAAGCTTTTGAACCAATCTGCGCCTTGGCTTTCGCTAGGTCTGAAGGCGCAGAAGGTCCGCCACAAAGTAAGATACAAGGTCGAGCTTTACCCCAACCTTGTAGCTCGTCTAGCTGATACACTCAGGCAACGGTCACATCCTGTGCTGCCGCGAAGCTTTCAGCATGAGCAACCGCAATATCCATATCTTGATAAAAATATAAATTTGTTGTGGCTGTTCCTGCTGAACCGTATGGGTCAACCAGCACATCCAGTGCTGAGAAGAAGCCAATGTACAGATCGCTAAAGTTCCCGAAAATTAGGGAGTAAGGCGAGGAACTTGGTGCTTGCGTGGTCTGCACTACCGGATAGCCAAGCATCGAATCTGGTGTTGGCATAATCATCCGCGAGTCAGTGCTGGCAGCCACCAAGGTTTGCATCAGCTTGCCGACAACTGCCGGATGAGTTACCCAACGCAAATTGCCAAGCAGAGCGTTGTCCTGGCTGACTTCGGTCATAATATCAACGACATTGCCATACGTCAGATTGGCGTTGCCGCTGGTTCCACCGGAAGAAACGTCACCGATTCCAGAAGTTCCAAGGATTCCGGTCGGTTCGTTTGCACCACCACCTTTGAGAGCAACGTTGTCAATTTTGGCGCTGAAGATTCGGACCATGTTGTTACGAATCAACTGCTCCACACTTGGGTCAGACTGAATCATCAACTCGCGAGTCACAGCAACCTTGTTCGCCAAAAGCTTTGGCGTCATGGTGACTTGAGCAAAGTCAGGCTCGTTGTTTCCAACTGAACCGCCTTCTGCAATGAATGCCGCTGCGGTGCTGGTGCTGATTTTGGGAATCGCCACGTTGCCTTGCAGTCCGTTCAGTACGGTTGCGCCCACTTGCCCAAGAATTGAGGTTGAAATCAAGGCGTCGATAAAGCGATCACCTCTGTAGTCCTCTGGGACAATGTTAGAACCTGCGCCAAAAGTTGCTCCGGCTGCGGTTGATACCGTTCGAGTCTGCCAGCCAAAGTCAGGAACAAAGAAGCCTTTTGGTTGTCGGCTTTGCTTCTTTGCCAGTTCTTTAGAAACTTCGAGTTCAAATCCAGCTTTGCTCCAATCCTTTGCATCTGCGGCTTGAATGGCTCTTACCAAGCTGTAGTTGCGCTTTTCCTTTGGTGTCGCGTCAACTGAGAAGTCGATTGGCTTGGAAGTCTTCTTCTCTAAAAGCATGGCTTGGAATTCAGCTAGGCTTTGCTCTTCCTGAAGTGCGCGAAAGGCTAGGTCATACTCGTTGTGCCGCTTGCCCAGTTCGAGAATCTGAGAAGCTTGGTTGCGGTACTCTTTCAGTTGGTCTTCTTGCCGTACTTGAACTTCCGGCTCTTTAACTACTTCAGCTTGCATAGGTTCTCCTTTGATTGCTGAGTTGTTATCATCACCGGAAGCTTCCGGCTTGTATGCTCTGCCCACTCCAACAGAAGAATCGGCAGGTATGGAAACCATTGAAACCTCCAATGGTTTGAAGGAACTCACCCGATAAAGCGGCTTATCTTTGTAGCCGTTCTCGTCTTTGTTCATTGCTTGAATCTGGTAGCCAATCGAAACGTTGCCACGGATGCCATCGACTACGTCACGATAGACTTCTTCCGCCATTGCGTTTTTGCTGAACCTTACTTGTGCGCGAAGCTTGTCGTTGTCCATATACGCCTTTTCAACCACTCCAATCTGCTGTCTGGCGTCATGGTCCAACAACAGAGGTGCTTTGCCTGAAGACATGAATTCCATATCCACACTTCCAGCATTGTGTTCGAGAACTTCATAGCCGAATTCACGTTCAACCGGATTCGTTGAAGATATGCTCATCATCACTCGACGGTCGTGTTCTTCGTCCATCATCCGAACGCTTCCGGTTCGGTATTGCGTTTGAACTGGTAAGTCTCTGGTTTCGACTTGTTCAACTTCTCTTTCTTCCGGCTCTTCTGCGACTTGTTCCGCTTTGGCAAACGCCACAATGTACTCGTCTTGCGTTTCTTCGACGTCAATGACATGCCGCTCAGTCATGCTAGTTAAATCCATAACTCTCTCGCTTTGATTCACGATTTTTTCTGACCAACTTTTGCCAGCATCCCCACCCCACAAAGCCCAAGCAATTCTGCCATTACTTGGATAACCTTTTTCGCCTGGTCTGAATCCTTCGGCTTTTTTATCTACTTCATGGCGAGCAAAAAAAGACTTCATTCTCTTCACGGTTGCCAGTGGCAGGCTCTTGCCGTTGCTGATGTCTCTGGCGCGAGCGATACCTACAGACGTTCCGCCTCTGCCAAATTCTCGTCTCCAATCCAAACCTCGGTTGGCTTCCTCGACCATGCCACTGGTGGGCTTGTGGTTTTCTGACATTACTCAACCTCTGGCTCAATCGGGCCATGAGGCGAGCCCAAAGGCTCAAAGGCTAGGCTGATTCCGTAGCGTTCCGCCATTGCCTTGTCGTTCTGCATTTGCTGGAATACTTCTTCAACGTCACGTCCGTATTGTCTGGCAACGTCATTCAATGACTTGAAGCCATTTCTCACTGCTTCGACTTCTGCTCTGATCTCTTTTGCTGGGTCCACCCAACTGAAACCTCTGCCTCTGAATTCCAAGGTGTTGGAAAACTTGTCGTATCTGGTAATCGGAATGGGGATTGAGCCGGAAGTCATCGACATTTTCAGCCACTCTTGAGCAACAGGTTCGCAGAGGTGCTGAATCAAAAAGCTTTGAATCTGACGGTATAAATCGCGTTCTTCGAGTGCGCCTTGCCGGATGGATGAATAGCTGACGCCTTCGAGGTTGTTTGACAGGCTGGTGTAAGAAATGCCCAAGCCGGAAGCGATTCCGCGAAGCACACCTTTATGAAATTCGGCATATGCTGAAGTTGGATGGCTAGGATTCCACTCTTGAAAGGTCATTCCAGCCGGAAGCTGCTGAATTGAACCAGGCTCGCCAGACATGATTTGATTGCCGTCTGCGCTTTCGTCACCAATGAAGCCTTCACCGTCTGCTGAAACCAAAAAACCCATTTTTGCTGCTGATGTACGAGCAGCAATCAGTTCTGCTTCTTCATAACCTGAGAGAATCCGCATTCTGGTCATTGCTGAAGCAAACCAACTGACGCCTCTGGTCTGTTGTGCTCGGTCTGGTAGGTAAATGTGCAGGATGTCTTCAGCCGGAACTCTTGTCCGCTTGTCGCTTCTTCTCTGCCCGAACGTATCGAACGGATGGCCTTGACCTAATTTTAAGTAGTAGGCTTGCGGTGCGTCGAACTCGTCCAACTCAACGCCCATCACCACTCTGCGGCCTCTTGGCTCTGTGGTGAAATATTCTTCGTCGAGGTAATCCGGCTCTAGCACTTGCAGAGCGAGTCCGTCACGCCAACGTTTGCCACGAACAAAACGAATCAGGATTTCACCGTCTCGACAAAGACCTTGAATGACCAATCGCTGAATATCTAGCCAAGACTGACGCTGATTTGCTGAACAGGATTTGCCCCAACGTCGAAATGCTCTTTCAATGATTTCATTGCCAGCAGCATCTAACTGTCCAACATTCGGCTCATTGAGATTTCTGGCTCTGCTTTGCAGTGTAAAGCCATGCTCGCCAACTACATTGCTTGACATGAGTTGCAGGTAACGTCTGGCGTAATCGTCATTTCGGCAAAGTTCTCTGGCTCTGTCTCGAAGTCTGCGAAGCGAATATTGAAGTTCTGCGTCTGAGCTGGTCGTTGAACCGACAAAATCCGCCAGGAATCTCGAACCAGCCGCGCCATCATATCGACGCTTCTTCTGCTTTGGGCTTGGGTTTTCTGGTGCTTGTCTGTGGACTCTATCCGTTAGCCACCACATAGCCTCTTGGATCATCCTGCCCTCCTGAACTCAACCTTCACCAGATTGCCAGGACGTTTGCCTGCTCTTGCTCTAGCTTGCTGATTTTCTTTAGCAACCTCTTGTCTGTAGTAGTCGCGCCACTTCATCAGGTCTTGAATTGAAAGCTTCGTCAGGCTGCGGTTCCCAATCGAATACTCTTCAACGTCATTATCTGCGCGGCCTTCTAATAGGGATTCAATCTTATCACGCATGATTTCTGCGTGAGTTCTGGGATCGTGGTTGACGTCATAGTCATAAGAAATTTCCCAGTGTCCTTCTAGGACTTTGATTTTTTCTGAATCAGAGGTGCGAGTTATCCAGGCTTGCCAGTGAACGTGGCCTTGTGGGTAGGTTTGTGTAGTGCTGGAAGAGACTTCGATGAAGTAGGTGCTGTCTGCTTCTGTGGCCTGAATCTTAAACTCAGTCGAAGAGCCACCATGTGAGCGAGCGATATATTCTAGGGAATACGAATCTGGCGGATAATCAGAAGCGAGATCGTCCTTGCGCCAAGTCCAGCGTTCACCAGCTACAAGACGGTCAGGTTCAATTGTGGGATAGTTTGCGCGGTCGAATTGATTGGTTGCCATGCGCTAGAAATAGCGCAGAACTTCAAGCTTGTGGGCAGGATTGGCAGAATTGGCAAAATTGGCAAAATTGGCAGAATTTAAAAATCAGTTTAAGATTTCCACTCTCCACAAAAGTCAGTGTTTTCTGTAACAGGCCAATGAATCTTCATTTCAAGTGGCTTGTCTTGGTCACTTTGCTTGAACATTAACGGCATAGGCGCATTTCTGCGGCAATATCCAAATTCATCAACATTTTCAGGTAAGTCTTTTGCTGTGAATGTTGCCGAATCCCAAAAACGACAAGAATCACAACGCATTGCTTTTGGTGTGATTGCTTTAGGCTGGTCTTCTTCTTTACCCCAAAGTAGCCAATTTTGAGAAATTCCAAACTCTAGTTCAATACTCCTAGCCAGCATAGTGCTGACTTTCGTTGGTCTGTGAATCGTGCTATTCAGACCAGAATAGCTTATCCCCACCTTCTGGGCAAACTCAGTACGCGAAAGTCCTAATGACTCAATAATTTCTAATAACCTTCTGGTTGAGTCTGGCAAATTTTCACCTGGTTTTGGTTTTCTTCCTCTCATATTCCTCAATTTAACTTTGCAAAGGCGTCTAAGTAACTGGTTTGGCTTTCGATTCTCCAACTTCCACCAACCTTGTAAGCAGGAACTAAGCCGGATTCACAGAATCGGTAGGCTGTTCGCTCGCTGACGTCCAACTCAGCAGCCAACTGCTTTGGTGTCAAATATCGGTTCCTTCGGTTTCGCATACTAAAACCTTTGAATCCAGTTGTTTGGTCTTCGTGCAGGTTTCAAAGTTCTTCGTTGTGGTTGTGGTTCAGGTTGGGCAACGCTTTCTTCAACAGTTTCAACTACTTTAGCAGTTCTTTGCAGTCGTTTCCAATCCCGAATGTTTAGCGAAGACAA
>Ga0208149_1000907_pt1 | contig 11198 bp, 8 predicted proteins | sample DEB08_DNA_15_FD_184533 | JGI IMG/M metagenome (GOLD analysis project Ga0208149, IMG submission 184533) | Aqueous microbial communities from the Delaware River and Bay under freshwater to marine salinity gradient to study organic matter... | ecosystem: Environmental > Aquatic > Marine > Coastal ... | reverse complement strand
TGTCCAATTTAGTAAGAGGATTTGATGTTTGAATGCCAACATTACCATCATCAGTTGTTGTAATTACAGTGCCACCAGTGCCTACACTTATATTTGGAACTTCTACCTCAGAAGTAAGTGTACTAACACCAGTAATTGAACCAGACCCATTAATAGATACAGACATGACTCCTCCTTATACGATTGTCCAAACAGAACCTGCTGGAATAGTAACCGTGGCTCCAGCATTAATCGTAATTGGCCCAGCACTCATGGCATTCTTTCCTGAGGTAATTGTATAACTAGTCGTCACCGTATTATCATTTTCATAGAATACTGCATCTCCACCAGATCCAGAGGCTCCACCAAGACTTCCCCATGAACTAGAATACCCCTCAAACTGCTCATTCTCAGAGTTATAACGAATCATACCAGCATCTGGTGATGCGGGTCTCTGTGCCGTTGTACCAGTATTTAGGCCAACTGCACCAGTTCCAGTAAACGTTGCGGTTGTTGCATTTACATTTCCAGTTACAGTAACACCAGTGTTTTGAGTAGTAAACTTTAAACTATTATTGTGATAAAGTTCTACTGAACCTGTCGGAGAGAAAGCCGCTGAAGTCTTAGATGAATCTAAATTTCCAACTGTAATTGTTGGTGATAACAGGAATAAATTATTATTCTGTCGTATAAGTCCCAACCCAGCAGAATCATATTCTAATGAAAGTTGATCACCAGTAGGACCAATCTGTATTGATTTTCCATCACCTATAACAACATGATCTTGGAATGTAGAAACACCAGAGACATTTAACTGATTAGAAAATGCTGTTCCAGTGACAGTAACACCAGCACCAGTGGTCTCAAATTTTTGATCAAGAATGCCACCACTAGTACCTGGGTGATATAGTTTTACACTTCCATTAGAACAGCTTGCATAATAATCGGCATTTTCATCCTTCCAACTATATTTACCCGCTCTCATATCAATGGAGTAGGCACTATCAGTGTCATTAAAAATTCTTAGTTGTTTTGAATTGCCCGCAATCGTGGCATAATTCGCACCATTTGTGGCAATCTCAATAGAACCACCAGAAGCAGGAAAATTAGAAGAAGTGAAAATGAGTTTATCACCTTGTGTTCCAAAGATGATGTCACCTTCCATATCAATATTATTATTGAATGTAGAAACACCAGTGACATTTAATTGTTGGGTTTCTAATGTTCCAAATACAGTGGCACCAACACCAGTAGTTTCAAGTTTCTTAGAACTGTCATAATAAAGTTCTACTGCACCATCCTCAATTAATTTAAGAGCATTATCTGCTTTATTTTTTAGTTTAAATTCTATGTTTCCGATAGTTGTCCTAATATATAACCCAACAGAATTAGATACATTACTATCAATAAAGTTTGCATTTAATGACGATGAATGATAAATCTCTAAGTCATTACCATAAAAGGTTCCAGCACCAAGTCTCAATTTATCATCATCACCAAGATTTACATCACCTTGGAATGTAGAAACACCAGAAACATTTAGATTATCAAGTGTTGAAGTTCCGAGATCTACATTCGATGCAGTAAGAATTCCAGTTACATTAAAATTTTCAATATCAAAATAGTCTGCATTAATTGTTCCCTTGACATCCAAGGGGCTTGTTGGTTGTGTACTACCAATACCAACTGATTGTCCAATGGCAACAATTATATCACTATTAACTTGGCCACCAATAATAAGATCAGTACTGATTGCAACAGTGTTTGCATTCAGATTCAGATTATTGGGACTAGTAATGTTGGGAGTGCCAGAAGAACCAATAAGTTCTACTCGTCTAACTCCAAAATTCTTATCAGCCATCTGATTTTTTAATTATTTATGAATGAGTGAATGAAAATCCATCACCAGAAAACTCAACACCATTGATAGATGCTCTATCATCATTATCAAAAGGATTAAATAAAATTCCTTTCCTTGCACCTCTCATATTATAATATGCAGTCCAATAAGTCAATGATGTATCATCATCATCACCCTGCTGATTCCAAAGCATCTCACCAACATCAATAGTTGCAATTCTCTTCAACCAGTTATGAACCTGTCTTGAGGTTGCCGTGGGATATGACTGAAGATATAGTGCGATCACACCAGTGACAACTGGAGCAGCTGCCGATGTTCCATTGAAGTAACAATCATAGAATCGATTGTCATCATATCTTTGATAATCAATATAACCACTAATACCATTTGTTCCAGGTGCCAAAGTCTCATCTGCAGGAGCCCAGACATCAATTCCAGATCCATTATTGGAATAATTTGCCTTTCTTTCAAATAACAAACCATTTGATAGTCCAACATAATCATCCAGGGCACCAACACAAACAACTGGATGAAATTCTGGATCAACAGTTTCATCAAAACCGATACCCTGTGGATTCAACCAATCGCGATGATTACATGGAACAGTACCAGCAGGAAACTCTGGTCTTGGATCAGTAGTACCAAAGAATACATCTTCCATATAATTTAATCGATCTGGATCCATGGATCCGATCCCAAGTCTCTGATTATTATTTCCAGCAGCTGCAACATAAATCACACCCTCAGCCATCATTTCATTTGCAGCAGTATCGGTGGAACTTGATCTTGAGGATGTTGACCATTCATAATCAGCACCATACAGATAGTTTTTCATTGCAGTGACGGCATCGGTGGTTGATGCTCCTGCATCAAAAGTCCCTGTCGTTCCTCTGAACTTATAACTAATCTGACCATCTGCAGAATCAAATCCAGCAATATATCCCCAACTTCCATTCACAATCGTTGGATTCTTGATGTTTGTTTCAGTATTGACTGGTTTATACTTATGAAAGATTTTGATCAAATCATAATTTGCCTCAATACCCATAAAAACATTATCACCAATACCAGGAACATTCCAGATGTTTGCTTCAAATGCAGCTCCCATATTATTACCAGCAGCCAAACCAGCACATGCCGTTCCATGACCATCAATGAGTGAATTGACTCCATCCAATCTATAACCCATTGATCTAGCTGCAGTATATACTGAAGAGATTTGTACAGTACCTACGGATGAAAATTCTGCGGATCTACTTGCATTATTTTCCCACCAATCAATAGCTGAGGTTGTGGTGATTCCAGTTCGACCATCGTCTTTGGTATAGGTGTATCCATTAGTGATGAAGTAATCTGGATCAATGTGATATGGACCATCAAGAACAATATCTCTGACTCTAGATTGTCCATTAGCATCCATGAACTCAGGATGATATTGGAGAACACCAGAATCATGAATCACAACATCAACATTTTTTCCAGTAAGACTATAACTTACATCACCATACTTTGCGGCAAAGTTTCCATTTCCAGTCCAAAAATCACCATTGGTTTTAATACCAACTCTTTTTACTGACCATCCGACACGGTTCAATTCTGCAGATGTTGGATTACTTGCTGGTGGCCCAAGACTATCAAGTTCTCTATAGATTTTAACTTCACCCTTGAATCTACTTGAAAAATGCACTGGTGGTGGATATGCATCAGCATTACATGTTGGGCAGAGTTCTACCCATTTAATGTATTCATGATTTCTGAGTTCATCAGCCTCATCTGCGGTCAAATCAAAAGTTCCTCTTGTGGGACTATGAAGTTTATCATCAGTACAAGAAACAACACGATCTGGAATATGTGGGCAAGATGATTCACCACAAAGAAGGTCATGTATCTCTTGCCAGTACTCAGCTTTTGTGACACAGATTGTAAATTTCATTTTAGAGAATCGTTTGTCTAGCGAATCTATAGGTTGTTAATCCATTGACTCCAGTTTCTGGAGTAATCTCCAATTTACAATCATTACCAGATAATGTACCAGTCGCAGAAATAATCAGGCTCGGATTGGACATGACGGCATATTCTTGTGCATATGCAGTTATACCATCCTGCATGATAAGAACCTTCTCAGACTGAATATTATTGTTGTACTCAAAGAAGAGAGTATATTCGGCGGTCTTGAAGTCCGTGACCGTGATATCATAGGTATCAATTGTATGTGCAATTCCAGCAATGGCCGTGAATGTTCCGAATCCAGTCTGAACACCAAATCTTTCAACCTGGAATGTGCTCTGTGGATTAGTTGTACCGACCCCAACACTCTTTGTGGTATGAATACCAGCAGAAGTTACGGCCCATGTTCCAGCGGCACCTGTATTTCCACCACTTGCCGTGATCGTAACAATACCAGCAGAAACTGGAGTTACGGATAGATTTGTTCCAAAGTTAATTGTCTGTGCAGTACCAACAGTTACATCATTGTCTCTGACTCCAATACCACTACCCTCTGCAGTAATTCCAGTAATTCCAGATCCATCACCAATAAAGGTTGTTGCAGTAATAACTCCAACAACAATATTTGGAGTTCCAGTGAGTCCTTCTGCAACGGTTGCAGTATCAGCTAACGTTGCTGTGGTTGCGGTTCCAGTTAGATTGCCAATGAAGGTTGTTGCAGTAACAACACCCGTGAATTCTGCATTACCAATGACATCCAAATGTGTTGTTGGTTGTGTTAGACCAATACCAACATAATGATTAAAGACTGCACTTGGTCTGGTTGGATCACCAGCAACATCAAGGAATGCAGATGGTCTTGTACTACCAACACCAACCTCACCATATCTATTGAATACGACGAGCATATTCTCGTTAAGTGGCAGTCCTGGTGGTGCAGATGTTCCACCTAGGTTATAACCAAAGATTTCAATTTGACCATTGGAAGGAAGTTCATCCTCCGCATTATAGTCAATCTTCATTCGGGCATCGGAACTGGGATTACCCTCATGGAAGTGAATACCAGTTCTATAATCAATATTAGCTACATCAGAGTAAAAATTAATAACTCTATCTGGGCCAGTAATATCGATACTACCTTCTACAAAAACATCACCATTTACTGTTGCCGAATTTGTGATTACATCATTACCATCAAAACTATTTGCAGTAATATCATTTACTTCAATATCAGGAATACCTTCTAATCCAAATGAAGTTGTGGCATAACCAGCAGTCTGAGCAAATCCTGTAATCCCAATATCATAATCACCGCTCAATCTGGCACGATCAATTGTGCCAGTTGTGATGTTAGCTGCATCTGATAAATTATTTGCAGTTGTGGCGGTTCCAGTTAGATCTCCAACAAAACTTGAAGCAGTAACAACACCAACCAAAAGATCTGGCTCAAGAGTTAAACCAAGAGCAAGAGTCGCAAGGTCAGCAGTATCTGCGGATGCGACATTCAGATCAGCTTCGACTACACCGTTTAATGTGAATGCAGTCGTGGCAAATGAAGCTGTCTGTGCAAGTCCAGTAATACCTATATCATAATCACCAGAAAGTCTTGCTCTTTCTATTGTACCAGTCGTGATGTTAGCAGCATCAGAAAGATTATTGGCCGTAGTAGCGGTTCCTACTAAATCACCAACAAATTGAGCAGCAGTGACTACACCAGCAAATGATGCGGTTCCTGTTGGTAGTATTGTGGCACCAACGCCAGTGAAAGGAATACCAACATGAAGTCCTGCTCTTGCGGTAACAAATCCAACCGAGTCAATATTATTAACATCTTCATAAGTAAGTGTTCCACCAATGGTTACGTTACCAGAGAAGGATGCACCAACACCAATTAGATTTCCAATTACAATGTCTGGAGTTCCATCCAGTGCATATGCAGTTCCAGCATATCCAGAAGTGGATGCAAATGAAACCGTAGCCGCATTTCCACTGATATCTATATCATACTCACCAGAAAGTCTAGCATTATCAATTCTACCATCAAGAATTCCACTCGCATCATTCAGGAAATATGCAGTTGTTGCTGCAGATGCAGTTGTTGCAGAGGCAACATTTAGATCCGCCTCTAGTTTTCCATCTAGAGTGAAAGCTGTTGTGGCAAAAGAGGCAGTTTGAGCTAATCCAGTAATACCAATATCATAATCACCAGAAAGTCTATCCCTGGAAATTGTTCCAGTTGTGATATTTGCAGCATCTGACAGATTTGTAGCTGTTGTTGCGGTTCCAGTGATATCAATATCATAAGTACCACTAACAAGATCAAATGCAGTAGTGGCAAAACCAGCAGTATCTGCAACAGCGACGTTGAGTTCACTCTCAAGTTTTCCATCTAGTGTAAATGCTGTCGTAGCAAAGGAAGAACTTGATGCAAATGATACGACAAGATCTTGCTCAACCTTTCCGTCCAGAGTAAAGGCAGTTGTGGCAAATCCAGAGGTTTGAGCAAATCCTGTGATGCCAATATCATAATCACCACTCAGCCTTGCTCTATCAATTGTTCCTGTGGTGATATTAGCAGCATCGGCAAGATTTGTTGCCGTGGTTGCAGTACCAGTCAGATCTCCGACAAAACCACCCGTAGAAGTTGTGATTCCAGAAATATCGACATCACCATCAATGTCAGCACCATCGGAGACCATTTCTCCCGCGATGTTAACACCAGTGTCTGTTGTCTGGAATTTAAGTGATCCGTTATAATATAAGTATACAGAACCATCATTGGCAAATAATGCCATTGGTTCATTAGTAGTTTTTGTGAGGCGAATATTACTGCCACCACGAATATATAAATCTCCGTTTCCTTGATCGTCGATATAAGAATGTGATCCACTATGGAAAATTCTAAAGTCTGAAGATGCACCAAATACGGCTCTTGCATTATCACCAAATTCGAGTGAGTTGGCACTCTTATCCCACATTACATCATAACTGTTTCCGTTGAATGTAACATCACCGTCAACTGTAAGACCAGATAAAGTTCCAAGTTGGGTTAGAGAAGATAGAGTTACACCTGTACCAAGAGTTGTTCCGTCCAGAACTTGATTTGCATCAATATAATATGCACTATTGGATGTAACAACTCCAACCATGAGGTCTGGTTCACCCTGAAGACCAAATGCTGTAGTGGCAAATGAGGCCGTCTGTGCAAGACCTGTCAGATTACCAACAACATTTCCCGTAAGTGGTCCGAAGAATCCACCAGCCGTTAGAATTCCAGTGATATTGCCATCACCAATAACGTCTAATGGAGTATCTGGTTGAGTTGAACCAATACCAACAAACTTTGTTGTAAAAATACCGACCGTGGAATAATCTACCCATTCCTTAGAGTCGGATTGTGAAAAATCAATATCAACAAAAGTATTATTGGATGTATTGGTGGAAATTGAAACAAAGTCACCACCTCTGAAGTTAATCCCCACATAAGAACTTACACCAAGGATTTGGTCATCTTCGGTTACGAAGATTGCACCAAGGCCTGTTGGTGATGGTTGAACCCATTTAATGCCACCAGCATCCTTGGATAGATATAATCCCAGAGTTCCTGGATTATCATCTGAGTCAATAAGTTCTCCTGGTTTGAAGTCACCACGGACTTCCATTGTGTAATTTGGAGTGTAAGTTGTAGTTCCTACACCAACTCTACCAATGACACCAAGAGTTTTTCTATTTTCAGAGTGTTGTTCAACACCAAGTTCTTTCTTTAGCTCTCTTCCGCCAAGGTATCCAATGTCTTTTGCCATTTTTAGATATTTGTAGTTTCTAGAATGCTAGTTACGAACTTTAGATCTGTTGCACTGCTACCAAGAGTTACTAGTTTGTCACCAGTTTCTAGAACCAACTTACCAGTAATTAATTGTGCGGTTTCATTACCAGGAATTGGAAAGTCTTTTAGAAGTTCAGTGTCAGTTCCACCCCTTCTGAACACAAATGTAATAGTCTGTGTGTCAGAACTTAGATTTGTGCATTGTGCCAATAGTACAACACCAACAAACCCTACAGGGGCTTCATATACTTCTGATAGAGAAGTATCAACTACCTGAGTAACTGTTTGAAATTGATTAACGGCAGCAGCTGCAATTGCCATTTTTTAGTCTCCTAGTGCCAGAATGAATGGGGTAATTTGTGAGAATAAACTCTTAGAATAATCTCTTCCAGAAATAGTACCTGTTGTTTGATTGATTACAACTCCATCACCAATTCTAAAGTTTCCTCTTTCATCCGTGCTTGTGTAAATTACTTCACCACCATCACGCTTAATAACTTCATCTTCCTGACGAGAAACACCACCACGGGATGGATAGGCCAAGGTGATTGTGTTTCCTGCACCAATGTATTCAAAGGAGTGAGAGGATGCGATTTGCAAACTCTGTCTTGAGAAAAAGACCGTAGATCCGATACCAATATCATTATTTAGATTCTGTACGAAAGTAACTGTACTGACACCAGCAGAAGGAACCGTGGCAGAATCTACCGTATAATATAATGGAACCATGAGTGCCGTAGCCGCTGCTCCAACACCGCCACCACCAGTAAATGTGATTGATGGTGCATCATCATATTGAAGACCACCACTCAACAAATTAACTGCAGTGACTTTACCGTTTGATACCTCTGCCGTAGCCTGAGCACGAATTGTATTTCCTATACCTGTTGGGAAAGAAATAGTAACAACTGGTGCAGAAGTATAACCAGAACCACCATCGGTGACGTATACATCAGCAACTGATTTATAAATTTTATCCACATAAACTGCCTGACCATTATATGGTCTATTTGATCCAATACCAGCAACCTCAATAGTTGCATTTCCTCTCGTCTGAGATGTTCCAATATAACCAGTATATCTATCCGTACACTTTGAAGTATTATCACCAATACCTTCGGCAACTAATCCCCTTGTACCAAAAGAAGAGTTAGAGTTTGTGAGATCTAATTGGCCACCAGCACCAGCATAAATTGCGGTATCATTACAGATGGTGAAAATAGACACCAACTGACAATATGCACCATTGGTTACGGATACTCCAATACCACTACCCTGATTAAATTGTGTATATGCATCAACGTTAAATGAACCCTGCACACCGATGTCATCAACTTGATCTCCCTCATCAGAGTTAAATCCATCAATCTTAGCACCAATACTATTCTTGACAAAGTTAGTGCAGTTACGAATATATGGACCCTTGCGAATAATACCAACACCTTGAGATGGAGTGAGTGATGGATCTGTTACACCAGCTCCAGCATTGCCAGGATATGTTGTGGTAAATCCAGCAGTGGCATCATTACCATCGATTCCATTCTGAATGATACCAGTAACAATACCAACGCAACTATAGATTGCAGAAACTACGTTTGCACATCCATTAATATAGTGATTCCATCCAGTAATTGGATCTGGCTGAATTGATTCATCCATAGACTGAAGAAATTCAGTCTGATAATTCTTCATTCTCTGGATTGTACCTCCAGTGTCATAGGTATGGTCAATTGTAGAAATACCAACATTTACCTCAAAAGTATTATCATCTATAATTCTCTTGACTTGGAAATCATATCCATAAGTACCATCTGGGAAAATTGTGGTTGTGATTCCAGATCCACCAGGGCAAGTAAATGAAAGATTAGAAAGTTTTACGGTATCACGAACGGAAAGTCCATGCGATGATGCGGTAACTGTGGTGATACCAGTTTCTTTACCATAGATTGCATTGGTGACGTTTGTGGATGCAGCAGCACCAGTTGGTGCCCATGGTGCATTGTTGATTACAGCTCTTGCAATCTGCCTTGAATACATGAAGGCATCAATTGAAGTCTGGCCAAAACCAACAATATGGTCCAGATTTCCATTGATATCAAAGTATGATTTTCCTGCTCCAATACACTTTGAATTACCACCTCTAGTAATATCATGACAAATTGCACGATATACGTCTTTAATATCGTCTCTACAATTTGTACTATCAATCTCGATTGCTGGATTCTTATAATCCGTGCTTGTAATATATCCTACAGTTTCATTTGCAATAAAATTAATATTTGCACGTATCAATCGTGCAGCATCAAAGAATCTATCTGATGCTGTTCCCAATAAAGGTCTATAAGTAATGATTGCCTTACCAGTATCAGCAACACCAACGAATGATAAGTCCTGTACTGTTCCACCTTGGCCAAGTTGAATTAAATCCTCATCAGGATTTGCTGGTGATATTTCACAGTTTCTGATGTCACCACCAATGATTGTTACCCAGTCCTTTAGAACAATTGGGTTATCTTCTACAAAAGTTCCAGCAGCAACTACAATCGTATCATATGCCGTTGCAATACCAGCAGCTTTCTTTACAGTTAGAAATGCACGATCTTCTGATGTACCAGTATCGTCATCATCACCATTTTTATTAACATAATATGTATTTCCAGGTGGATTGGCATTTATAGAAATAACTCTTGTGCCAATTCCACTTGGATCATCTTGTTTTAAGAATAACTTACCGTCAGGTAAGTTAACAGCTAATTCTCCGGCTGCTAATTGTAGGGCAGTTGGAATCTTACCTGCTACGGTACTTCTTCTAATTCGTATTCTTCCTGCCATTTGATATAGTAACCGTAGTCGGGTTTTTAGTATTTATAAATCATTCAAATCATTAACAAATAACCATTCTTCTGGTTCTTCACCATTAACTACAAACTCCTGATAAAAAGAATCTGCATCATCTTTCATGTCCATATCGATTAGATTTGTGATTTGCTCACAAAAATATTCTTCAACATAAGTGATTAGATTTTCACGAATTTCTTCAACAGTCATATTCACGTCCATTGCTAATAATTTCAATTTGGTCCTTTAGAAGAGAAATTTCTTCTTGATACTTTGTAATTTCAGATTCAAGAAAAGCAATCCGTTCATAGTGAAGATCGGAAAGTTCAGTCATTGGCTCTTGCTGTTCTGCCTCACCATTATACCAGAAATCTTCCCAATCTTGGTAGGTTGCCTCTGAAATCATTTTGAATCCATTCTCCACACAATTGTTTTCGACCCAGCGATAAAGAGCTTGATAACGCTCTTTCCAAATTTGTTCTTGGTTCATGATCTGTTGTATGTATGAACCCAGTATAGACAAAAAAAGAGGGGTTGGCAACCCCTCGAATGTTAAGTATTTGTTTACTTGGTGAGAAGAATAATCTCACCATAAAGCAAAGACATGAATGCAATGCAACCTAGGGATAAGATCCCAGTAATTTGTAGTGCTTCCATGGCTTACTTAACGTAAGTACGACCACGATAGCAGAAAGTGCCGTGAGTTTCCTCATTTACAGGACATACATCATACTCAACACCACGATA
>Ga0208149_1000905_pt1 | contig 11200 bp, 7 predicted proteins | sample DEB08_DNA_15_FD_184533 | JGI IMG/M metagenome (GOLD analysis project Ga0208149, IMG submission 184533) | Aqueous microbial communities from the Delaware River and Bay under freshwater to marine salinity gradient to study organic matter... | ecosystem: Environmental > Aquatic > Marine > Coastal ... | reverse complement strand
CTTTTCTGCATTGCCTTTTTGTTTTAGTTTTAGTTGTATAAATAACTTTGACTGCCCCAACAACATCTTTGTTTATCTTGTCTCTGTTAGGATTTCTGTCGTGTGTGCATTGCTGTATAAAAAGTTTTTCTTGTTCTTTAGCATCGGGTCTTTTAGATTTGTTTTCTTCCCAAGCTTTAGTTGCTTCTTTACCTATCTGACCTTGATAAGGGCAAGGAGTACCAGCCATTTCCATAGCCTTAAATACTCTTGGGTCTTGACAAAGTATAGATACTGAAGCCACTTTCATACCGGTATCGTACAGATACTTGGAAAGTTTTAAGCGTTCACAGTTCTCGTCAGTCACAGTAGCTCCTGTAGAGAACCCAAATACTTGCCCTTGAAAGGCACCAGAACGACCTACAGTACAGAGGTCTTGAGAGTAAGACATAATACTAGGTGCTATAGCAGAAGCAGGAGGTGCTTTGCTTTTTACGTTCTGATTAATAGTCTGAGTAGAGTTAGACTCGTTAATATTTCTATTAGTATTATCAGACTTTGTATTGTTATTATTGGTATTAGTATTGTCAGTAGTAACATTAGAATCTGAAGTCGATGTATTAACGTTAGTATTATTATTAGTATTTGTATTATTACTAGTAGAATTACTGTTGTTATTTACGTTCTGATTTACTGTAGAGTTTACAGTAGAGTTAGATGTAGATGTCGAAGTATTAACGTTGTTATTATTGTTTGTATTTGTCGAAGTGTTATTTGATGTCGAGGTGTTTACGTTAGTATTATTTGAAGTATTAACATTAGTATTATTATTAGTGTTAGTATTTACATTTGTATTGTTATTAGTATTAGTGTTTGTATTAGTATTACTATTGGTATTATTGTTTGTGTTGGTATTAGTCGTAACCGTAGTATTAATAGTAGTCAAACCGTTGTCTTCACAATACTGCGTACCGGATGTACAGTCTCCTGTTTGGTCGGCACTTGCAGCAAACGACACTGTTAATAAACCTAATATAAATAATGGTCCAAAAAATCCTCTATTTAAATCACCTCTTGACACTTTATCTCCTATTTAGTTTTTGATGTTGATGTATATAATCCAAACCATGCAGCACCTGCTCCAACTACTACTGATATGAACCCTGATTGTTCCATTGTTGGGTCACTAATTTCCATAAACCAAAAGGTTGTATAGTATAATAAAAACATATACACACTTAGAAAAGCTCTAGGTATTATTCTCCAACTATCCACAGCTTGTGCTACAAATATTAATTTTTGATAAGGGTTATCGTTCTTGATATCCTCTAACTCTCTTATCCTATCTTTAAGTGCTGACTTTTCTTGCAGCAACTCCATAAACTTATTAAGGTCTATCTCGACCTCGTTCCTATCCATGTCGCCACTAAAGCCACCCATATTATTCTGTTGCATAATGCCCTCTTATTTTTTAACTAGGCTACCACCAAAGTACATGCCTATAATTGCTGATACAAGGTTTGTATCTAGTTGTGTTATTACCAAGCCTTGAAAAGTTACCCATTCAAATACTTCTCTACCATCTGTAAAGAATAAAAAGCCCGGATGAAATAGTGTATATCCTACTGTTACATCAACATCTGGATAATATACTGCTACTAGTTTAGGTAGTATAACGATTGCAAAGATAGATGATAACGCAATGATACGTCTTGTCCATTGGAATCCTTTATCTTGTACGTTACGTGCAGACTCTACAGCTTTAAGCTGAAACTCTCCTCGTGTAATAAGCATTTTCTGCTCATCTTGTTTAGCCTTCATGCGTTGAGACCATAGACTTAATACACTACTAAGAAGTGTAGAGCCAAGCATTGTTATAATTTCAAATGGGAACATCATACACCTCTTCTAATAATTCTTCGTAAAGCCTTCTAAAATTTTCTAACTCCATAAAACTTAGCCCCTGTCCAATCTGGTGCATTCTATAAATGTTATAGGCTATGCCTAATTGTTTCTCTGTGTATAGTAGCATTAGTCTAGGAAATTAAAAATAGTAGAAGTTGCTTTGACTCTTTGTTCATTATGTGGAACTCCCGGTTTTTCCCAGATATTACTAAAATCTAATGCAATGTCTTCTGCAGATTTTTCATTAAATGATTTTTGTAATGTGTTAGCATTACCTCCACCAATTTCTCTGCCTGTTTGAATGGTGTCGTGCATATATTCTAATTGTGCAGCCATATTATTTATTTTATCTTCTTCAAATCCTCGTTCAGACATCCACTTATCATAATCTTTCTTTTTACCAGTTAATTGAAAAATTCCATAACCTAATTTTTTATTTTGTGCTTTTTCTATCTGAGTAGGACTAAAGCTTCCTCCAGTTTCTATATGTATATTACCTAAAATTCCAGCCCTAGCTTCTTTTCTATAGCCTTTACCTTTTAAATATTCATTTATAGCTACCATGTTATCAAATTCTTTTGGAGTAAGTTTTCTGCTATTTCCATCAGCAAAAGTTAAAACAGGTAGTACTGGACCACCTTCTTGTAATCCTTGTCTTGTTTGTTCTGAACCAAATAAATTTGACCACTCATCCTGTGTAAAAATATCTTGTATTGGTATATTAACCTTTACATTAACTGGTTGATAATCTTGTTCTAACATTTCTGCAGTTTTTTTATCTGGAAGTCTAAACGCTGCATAACGTTCAAGTAAAGGTCGTGATCTTTGTATTATGTTTTGATTTTTTGAACCTCTTAAAGTTTCTTGATTTAATAGAGCTAAATATTTTCTCCTGTTTGCTGTGTTTAAAATACCAGCTTTTTCTTTTTCTGGATTATATCCTCCAGCATAGGTAAAATTAAAATCATACACATCATCAATACTTGCTGTAGAGTTTTCATAACCATCTTTTTTAAAACTATAAGATGCTTCACCAAACACATTTGTAAAATCTTTTACATTACCATCAGAAGAATTGTTCATTTTTTCTTGTAAGTCTAATAGACCCAAATCAGATAGAGCTTCTTTGTTTTTTTGAGATACTGTTGTACTTGAAGGTTCAAAATTTTTTTCAACACTTCTATATCCACTTATAACAGGTTTAGTAAAAGTTCTACCTTTTTCATCTTGTCTTATATATTGGGCATTACCTTGATTATCAAATTTAATTTTTCCACTTTTAATATCATTTATTAAAGTTTGTTTAAAATAATTTTTAATATTTTGATATTCTTTTTCAGTGAAATCTTTTTCTGTTATAGGATTTTTATCTTGTCTTATAACTTTATCATAATATAATCGTGCAGGTGCAGGAACTTTTTCTTTTATACTATCAATTAATTTAGAAAAAATATTTTCTCCACCTTTATCAAACCCTAACCTATCCATTTGTTCGTTGGTAGAAACCGTGCCACCCTTTTCGAAGTTAAATCTTTTATCGTCTAACTTAACCTCAAAACGTTTGTCAGTTGGTAACGCTGTTGTTACGTTCTTAGCAATAACAAACGGACCAATTTGAATAGCTTCGTCAGCAGCTATAACCGGATTCATTGTTTTTCTGTCATAAAAAAATCCAAACCTAAACGGGTTGTATCCAACCTGTGTCCATTCTGGGTCATTTAATAATGTTTTTGCTTTTGCAAATAACTCACCGGGTGTGTGGTTTTGCCATTTACCAATCATTTGAGCAATTGGACTTTTGGCTTTACCGGCAGCAATGTCAAAACTTTTTTGCGATAACTTTGCATCACCAAAAGTTACATCTTTAAAGTATCCTGTTTTACCATAAACAGTTCCTTGTCCTTTTGGTAAATGAAGACTTACCACCCACACATCGTGGTCTTTATAAGCAGGTATGTCTAATCTTCCACCTACTATAGTACCGTCTGGTATGTTTCTATTTAAATAAACAATACCCTTTTTAATTTTATTACTTTGTAAAGATGCGGTGATGTCAGTATAAGATGGTGGTTCTGGTACATCTTCAAAAAGTTTAGCAGGGTTTTCTCGTTCTACAATTTTTTTGTATTGACCATAAGGTATTTCATTTTCACTTAGTTCTTCTAAAGCTTTTAAAACTGTTTTATTTCTTTTTAGTTTATCATCTATCCCAAACTCTTCTTGTCTTTGCTTTACGACTTTTGAATTTTCAACTTTCCAATTTTTTAAAAACTCATCGTCAATACCCAAAACATCATACGCATGTTTACCCTCATCAACAGGTTTTACTAAAGTTGGTGAACCAACACTTTTAACTTTTTTAATTGGCTCGTCTCCTATAAGTTTTAAAATCTCTTTCGATATAATTCTTCCACCTATGTTACGCTGTTCACGTTTGTAAGGTTGTCCTGTATAAGGATTAATTCTATCTGCTGGGTCTTCTTTAGTGTAAGGAACATTATCTTCTCCCTCAACTATACCGCCTTTTGCAAAAGGAACTTGTTCTATTTCTTTTTCTCTATCAGGTGCAAACAATTGTTTATCTATTTCTCTGGCTTTCTTTAAAACTTCTTCATATTTATCTGGATGATAACTTTTAAGTGCCATAGAAAAGGGTGCTCGTCTTAAAGCAACTTCTGTTAATGAACCTCTAGACTGAATCATATATAAATAATCAATAATGTCTGGAACATTTGGTCCAATAGCAGACCCGATTGCAGCAGTAATATTACTTTCGTATCGTTTTGATTTTCCATAACGATAGTACATTTCCATTGGACCCATTAGTCCAGAGTAAGAAGCTCCTTTCAGAACCAAGTCTAGACCAGATAATTCACCGTTTTCATATTGCTCTAAGTTTCTACCACCTGTTCTAAGTGTGTGGTTTAGCATACCGACTTGTGTCATAAACATAGCAGCAGTTAGTGCATGAACAGCAGAAACTTTAGTACCTCCAGCAGATAAAGTTTTACCGTCTCTGGTTAAGTTTCTCATAGCATTTCGTAAAACTGTATTAGAAAATGCAGTTGGAAAACCCATTAATCCATAAATGACTCTACCAATAGGTCTAGAATGCATCAGTGGTTTCTGTGCTGAAGCTGCAGTTGGATTCATTACTACTTCATTTGTATATCTTGCAGCACCAGCCTTAACATTATTAAAAAAATCATCAGTGTGTTTGGCTCCCCTGTTAATCCACTCAAGCCCTCCAACCATATCTATATCTAACTCAGCCAATTCATCTTTTAATCGAAGCATATTAACTTCTTGTGCTTTTGTATTTTTAATTATGCCTTTATTGTAATCATCAATTTGTTTTAAGTTTCTATATATAATAGACTTACCCATATCATAACCAACAAGCTGTACATACCTTGTCCACTGATGTAGTAAAACTGTTTTAAAAAAAGCATTTTGTACTTTTGTAGCTGTTTTACCCACTGCTTGACCATAAATAGACATAAGCCTGTCTTCTTTTAACGAATCTGTAGAGATATAAAACTCATTTAAGTCTTGTCTATTTTGACTTCTTACATCTAAGTTTGCTTCTTGTTTAAATTCTTTTCCTATTACATTTAAGTAAGGACCATAATTAACTTTTTGAGATTTCCACCATTCAGAAGTACCGTCTGCTATACCCTTAACCATTGCATTTACACCGGGTCTAACAGGTGCTCCCCTTAATAAATTAACTCCTACTTCAGGTAAACTTGTAACGGTAGAAAATGCTAACATAGAAGTTTGCATTGTTATGGTTAAGAAATCTGAAAAACCTTGTCCAAGTTTACCAAGAGGAGTAGAAGTATCTATCTTTCCTTTAATCCCAGTTGTATAATTGTATAAATCTTTTAAATACTCTAGCTCTGTATTTGTTAATCTGTTTTTACCTAGTTGTCTTTGAATTTTGTTTATCCATTTTTGCGTAAACTTACCTTCTGTTTCTCCAAACATTTCAGTTCTAATAATAAGTTTAGAAGCTTCTGCAAAATAATCATCTAAAACATTACGCACATCGTTATCTAAAAACTTACCAAATCTAGCATCATTTATTTTTGTTAGTCTTCTGCTTTGTTTAATACGTGCATTTAAATTAACAGCACTACTACCAACTTCTGATCCTTCTGTTGCCAACTCTTCCCAGAGCTTTGTAGCTTGAGCATCGTTTAAACCTTCTCCTCTTTTAATTAATTCAATAAACTCATCTTTGTTATTTTTAATAACGTCTGTTCTCCAAAATCTAGGAAAGAACCCCTTAACTGAACCAATTTTAATACCAGCATTTTCTGCTCTTTTTAAAGTATTGTCTAGTTCTTTTCTAATTTGTTTTCCAGCACTAACAATATCATCAGACAATTTAACTTGTTTAAATTTATTAGGTGCAACTTCTACCACCCTAGAAATATTACCTGATCTTAAATAGTATGCAAGATCATCGTTAGCTTCCTGTGTTAAAGCCTGTTTAAATTTTAAACTTTTTCTTGTTCTAGTAGTTTTACTTCTCAAGGGGTTTAAAAAGTGACCAGCACTAAAAGGTAATGCAACATTAGCCTTATCGTAAGTCCATAAAGATTTATAACTACGTAAAATAGCATTAACCTTTTGTTGTGATGAGCCTACTAAATCTCTAAAGACTTCATCATAACTAGGAGCAAGTGTTTCTTGACTACCTATCTTAGGAGCTACAAAGCCTTGTGCAGCATCGTACCTAAATAACTTTAAAAGGCTTAACAAGTATGGAGATTTCTCTGCTTTCTTTAATAAAATTGTTGTAGGTTTTAAAGGTATTAAACCTAACACACCATAAGTACCTGCTAGTAATTTTTGATTACCACGTTCAATAAATGTAGGTTTATAATTTTCATTGTTGTCGATGTTAGAAACTCTAACCTCTTCAATTTGTTTAACTTTGGAAGGTATTTTTGCTAGTCCTCTACCAGCACCCAGTAATGCAGGACCTGCAATAGCCCCTACTGTAGCTGATATACCTGTTTGCACAAGGTTTTTCTTATCTATTAAGCCTAGTTCAAGTTGTCTATCTTGAGCAACATAATCAAAAGTACCAGCATATAAGGCTCCTTCTGCTGCTAACACACCATAGGTAGCTTTATTACTAAGAGGTTTAGATAAAACTTGACCAGCAGTTAATACACCTTTAGGAATACCAAGTGCTTGTCCTTTAGCAATATTACTTGCTACCATAGATTTTAATCCTGTTTTAGCTGCAGCACCCATTGCAAGTCTTCCGGCTGCAGAAGCACCACCTGTAAATGGAACAAAAAACGCACTTGCTAAAATTGTAGGGTCGGATACAATTTCTTGAGCTGCATCTACACCTAACTGATATTTTTCTTTAATACCACCTACTCTAGCATTATCAAATTTATTTTTTAAATATAAATAATCGTCTTTCTGCTCATCTGTAAACTTTTTACTTTGTCTATACACTTTGTGAGTATCATATAAATTTAAATCTGAACCACGAAAGTATTGGAACATTTCATCAACATTATCTCCCTCACCTAAAGACTTCAAATACCTTTCACTACGCATAGTAAACTCATCATCGTTACGAAGATCAGTTAGCGTATAACTAGGTTTCGGAGTTGTAAGGGGTTGTACAGTTGGTATGCCAGAATTAACCAACTTATCTTTTAATGCCATAAGAGCCTTTTAATTACTAATACTTTCCCAAGACCATCTTAAAGATGTTGGGTCGTTTTCATCTACTTGAATTACAGAAAAACGATAATTTTCTTCTGTAAAAAATTTACCTAGTTCATCAGGAACCAATGTCATTTCTTTATCGTCTTCCATAATTATTTGATTTTGCATATATTGTTTTTTATTTAAACGATTAACAAGTCGTTGAGCTTGGTCATTTGTTTCTATGTCTTCTTGTAATAACCTAAAATCATTAATGTCTACCATTTCATGTTTTAAATTATTTCTATTTTTGAACGGGTCAAACATTAAATTTTGTGCTGTATAAACTCCCATAAGTTGAATTTCTACAGCATCTTTTATCGCATTATTAAATGCTTCAGTTCCTGTATATTGCGAACTTTTTTCTCTTAAAAGCATTTCTGCAGTAATAATAACTCTACTTTTCATAGCACTAAATTCTGCATCTGGTAATTTTCTTGAAACATCATTAAATAAATTTAAATCTTTTTCTCTTGCAATACTTAAAATTTGACTTTCTGCTAAAGCAATATTATTTTTATTATTAATTAATCCATTGACTTCAGCAAGGTCTAACTGCTCAACGTCTGGATTTAAAATTTTATTTAATCTTAATTCATTAAGCTGTCTTGTAATTTTATTTCCTTTGTACGTGTCTAAACTTGTACCAATTGCTAAACCATAAACCACAGCTTCTTCACCTTCTAATACCTCAAAAGGATGTATACCTTTTTGATAAGCTTCTCTAGCTTTTTTCGATGCACCAACAAGAGCTTCACGTTGTTCAGTCATAACTTTATTAAAGCCGGGTAGTCCGGGTAAATCTATACCTAACTCTCCTGCCATATTTAAATCATCTAAAGTGTATGCATAACCAGACTGATTAATCTTATTTGAAAAAGCAGTACGTTTTAATTTAAGGTCTTCTTCTGTACTTATATAGTCAAAGAAATCTGGATTACCATCTTTTATATCTGTAGCTGCTTTGTTGTTAGCATTAATAATATCTTTAATTTCCTCATCGTCTTGTACTTCAATGCTTTCACTTGGTGAAGACAACTCTTCTCTAGCAATTCTTAATCTTTGAGCTTTGTCTAATTCATCAGCTAAGTCAGCTTGTGTCTTTGCACCGGTTCCAAATATCTTAGCAAAAGCAGATTTAATAAGTCCTTGTTTGTATGGGTCGTCTTCTACTTGAGCTAATGCTGCTTTATATTCAGCCTTTGCTGCTGCGTTGTATTGAGTTGGAGTTGCTATAGAAACTGCTGGATTTTTACCAAGAGCCATAATTTTTTGTTCAGCTTCTGTTCTTAGTCTGTTGTATTCAGCCATTGCATGTTTTTTACTTTCAGGATTTAACCCTCTGATATCACTGTACTGAATACCTTCAGCCTGTGAATTAGGATGCTCATTAAATAATCTAATAGCTTCTTTTTGTAAGTAAGCATCTTTATCTTCTAGATAAGACTGATATTTTCCTCTGTTTTTATCTTGTAATTCATATAACACCTGATTGTTTTGAAAAATATCTGTATACTTATCTTTAACATCATTAACTCCATCAACAATTTTTTGTTTCATATTTCTTTGTAAAGCTCCAAAACCTTCAAAAATTGCTGAAGCTAATAAAGCCCTTCTAAAGTCTTTCTTATCTCTTTTACGTTTACCTGCTAATAAAGAACCAGCAACTTGTCCAAACTGTGAACCTGATAGATAATCTTCTTGTGCCATTATTCTTCTCCTTGACTTAATAAACTTCTAATTTCTGGACCTTGTTCTTTAACCTTGTCTAGAATGTTTTGTGGTACTACACCACTTTTAATTTTGCTAGGCTCTATGCCTTTTTTAGTTGTACCGTTTTTGATATCTTCAAAGACATTTCTAAACTCATTAAGCTTACCTTCAATCTCTTCTTCGTTATCGTCTTCATCAAACTCATCTAAATCGTTACTATCTTCAATGTTATATTTGATGTTAGCTTCTTCACCAATTGCCATAATTACATACATAACCGGCTCTGCTAATAAAAGTAAAACATCAGGATTAAATTTACCCTCTGTAAACTTTGTATATAGCATAACCATTGCAATGTCTGCAACTGCTGCACCATTTGCTAAAGCTCCTACAATTTCTTTCATTGCATCTGGCTGCATAATAAGACCAGTCATATAGTCTAATGCATCTCTTGGATTAGCAAACTCTGGTGGTTGTTCCCACATGTAGGGTTGTGATGGGTCATTGACTAGACTTTGACCCGGTATAGGTCTGCCTTGTGATGATAAAGCTACCACCTCATCTAAGCCTTCTTGATTAAATTTAGCTTCTCCTCGTATCTTAGGACCGTTATCTGGGGCTATTTCATCAATAGTAAACCCGGCATCTAAACCATCTAGTACGGATTGTGCAGCTACATCAGATATACTGTCTGAAACAATTGGTCTTGGACCTCTGGTAGGTTGTGCCATTATGCTACTCCTATAGTTTGTTGTTGAAACAGTGGCATGTTACCTGCTTCTGCAGTGTTGCCAAATGTAAAGTATTTAGATATGTCTGAATCTGCAATACCTCTTTCAGCAGCATAAACTCTAAGTGGGTCAAAGCTTGAAGCCCCTTCAGTTCTTAAACCACCCATTGAACCTGTTTCATCTGGTGCGGTTAGCTGATGCATGGCATATCCAGCAGCTACACTTGTACCAACTTGAGTTGCTACCGTTCCTGCTCCCTTTAAAAAAGCTGCAGTCTTTGGATTTCTAGTTGCAAAAGTTGATGCTGCTTCTGTAGGAGTTACAACTGTATTTGTTATAGGAGCTATACTTCCCGGTGCTTTAGTAGCTGTAGCAACAATAGGGTCTGATAATGGTGTGCTTACATAAGGAGTAGTTGCTGCTGTACCCTTTGCGGTAATTGTATTACTAGCATTTAGTTGAGTGCCCACTGTTCTTGCTCCTGTTCCTGCTGTTCCCGGAGTTACAACTGTTTCAGTTACTCCCGGCACTGCACCCGGAGCTGCTTGAGCAGTGACAGTTGTGTTACTTACTGTAGGAACTGCACCCGGAGCTGCAGGGGCTGTAACTGTAATACCAGTTCTTCCTGCTTCAGTAGTTATACCTGTTAAGTCTGTAAGCTTACCAGCAGTTGAACCAATAGCAGCTCCAACATATTGAAACGGTTTCATAACAGCTCCAACAGGAATACCTGCTACTGTAAATCCAGTAATAGCATTACTAGCTCCAACCATCCAACTTCCAAAAGTAGACGAAGCTGCTGTTCCTCCAAATGCCCCAATAGCAGCACCTCCCGTCACTACGACTGCAGCAGCAATGGCTAACGCTTTAAGTATTTTACTAGAGCTAATCTTTTTAACTACTTTTTTAACTCCTTTAACAACACCCTTGACTACTTTTTTAATTCCACGTGTTACTTTTTTAAAAGCTTTTTTAATTGATTTGAATAATCCCATACTATGTTCCTGTTACGTCTCCGGCTATTAGTCCTATCAGACTGTTTAAGTTTCCTAAACTTGAATTATATTTAGAAGGGTCTGAAGCTAGTGCAGTGTTTACAAGTTGTGCAATTCTGTTCTTCTCATTTTCAG